>OGNY01000439.1_pt1 | contig 39278 bp, 25 predicted proteins | sample 1573551 | NCBI WGS metagenome assembly OGNY01 (sample SAMEA2581885, study PRJEB24529) | metagenome | biome: Human gut stool | place: China | collected 2011
ACCCCCTGCGGCGCGCTCGTCGGCTGCTGCATCACCTTCTGCACCCCGCGCAGCAAGTCCTGCATGAAGCCGATTTTGCTCATGTCCTGACTTTGCAGCATCGACAGTTCTTCCGGCAGGTCGTACGGATCCATATCCCGATAGCACGGAATCAGCAGCCGCTTGTGGTCGTGCTTCATCAGCGACAGATAGCGGCTCCACTCGTTTTTCACCCACACGGCGTTGAAGTACTCCGGACGGCTGCCGACGACGACCATCACCTTCGCGCTGTTTAGCGCCGCGAAGATGTACGGCTCGTACTGCTGCCCAAGCTTGTCCTCCAGCGTGATGCGGCTGAAGAACACCTTCAAGCCCTGCTCGGTCAGCCCATAATAGACATCCTGCGCCCATTGGCTGTCGCGCGTCCGCTGACCGTTCTCGTCCGTCTCCTTGTAGCAGATGAACACGTCATACGGCTTCTCGTTGGCAGAAATTGCCAGAATCCCCTTCTGGATTTCTGCAATCCGCGCCGCTTCCTCCTGATAGATGCGGCGGCTCTCCTCATCCGGCGCGTTCTCCACCGCCGCGAGATAATCCTCGTCCGTCAGAATCGACGCCACCTGCACGCGATGGCACGTTGGGATTCGCTGATGCGTTGCCGGATCTTCAACGTACTCAATGCCGAATCGGCTGATGACCGCGCCCCAGTGCGCCTCGGCATCCGTGTCGTCCTGCTCCAGAATTTTCTCGTACGCCGCAACCGCCTTGTCGAACTCGCACTGCCGCCGGAAGTGATTCGCGCGGTTGTAGCGGTTCAGCTTGTTCTCGTCCTCCGCCTGCGGAATCGTCGACGTGCTGCCGCAGTACTCGCACGTCCCGTACGTCGCGCCCGGAATGAAGTCAATGTCCCCGCCGCACATTTTACACTTGATAATCATGGTGTGCCCCCCTTTGCTGATAGCATCGCCTAAAATGGCATAATTCGTTACGTCGTGTGTATTTTACCACACTTACAGACATTCGGCAAGGTGAAATGTCGAATTTTATGGAGAATGCTCTCGTCGCTTGAAATACAAAAGCCCGCCTTATAATATAAAGAACCCAACCGTGCCATCTTCTGTCCTCCCAATCAGCGCAGCCCTGTCAAGCAGAAGATTGCGCATAGCACAAGAAGTCTCAGGCAATAATGTGCATTGATGGCATGCGGCATAGTTAAGTCCATATAACCCCTGTCCATTGATACCCGTTGATGTCATGCAAAGCGGGTCGCCAGAGCACCATTCCGCCTCATCAAGCAAGTCATCAATTATCTTCTCCAAATGCTCCGATTTAGCCTGCGCAACAAGACCGCCAAGACTGCCCTCCACATCAGAAGAAGCTGTGTAAATTAAAATCCCTGCCATATTCTCGCCGCTGGGATATGTTGAATAAATTCTTTCTTTCAGTGATGCCGATTGATAACCGCACATTTTTGCAAGCGAACGAATCAATAAGTGCGAAAAAGTATGAAGCAGCACATACCTTGGCGAAGCATTTTCACAGTGGATTTTGTTTTCTTGAATCCGCTCCATCATTAACTGGTAGATATGCTGGTTTTGCTTTTCCCAATCGGAAACTCTCTCTTCATTTAACCGAATAAAAATTCCCTCACCATGCATATCAATTGCCGGAAGCCATTGTTGCTGCTTTCGTGAAAAAATTGGTGCTAAGCAAGGGCTATTCATGTCTCCATCCCAGCCTTGCAAACGTGTAAATCCAACCATTGTCACAATTTCTGTCAGGCAATCAACTGCCGTGACACTATCCAGCAGCATATGATACTTTTTCGGAGGAGAAATTCGTCTGGAACTGAAATCCGCATTTTCATCTTCCGTTTCTTCACAAAGTGCGCGGTATTCTTCCTCATATAGTTCTCTGAGCGACGCAGGATGCGGCCTGTTCTGTTCTGTGCACAGCACGCGGTAAGCATCCAGAATCTGTTTGTTTGAGATTTTCGGAAGATACGGGCGGATTTTTCGTTCTATATAGGATTGCAGCGCTTCATCACTCTTTCCTTCCATCGCATCGAGATGTCGAAATAGAATTTTGTTGACCTGTGTACTCCACGGTGGAATATTCAGCGCGCTAATATTAACGGGCATATAGACACCAGCGGATGTTCTCATTCGAGCAACAGCATTCTCTGTGCATGGCGAATCAGCGTCGTGTTCCAACCACGGTTGGCGGCCAGCGCATTTATACACGGCTGCTAATGCCCCTGGAACGAACGCTTCTTGCATACTGCGTGTTTTTCCACACAGTTCACAGGATACCATCAGACTGCCCAAGTTTGTTCGCCCATTAATATTGAACAGCTTTAATCGTTCAGGTTCCCCTCCCTGATTTTTTTCACACGCGGCACCTCGGTGAACCCATCGTGAATACGGAAAGTCGTCGATATGACCATGACGGCATGCAACAATAAAACGTGAAGGAACCAATCTATGGTTGCATTCTGGACAGCGCAGTTCTCCTTTCTGCAAGCCAGCAAACTGCTTGTCCTTCCACAGATATGTACATGCTGGACAATATAAAATTTCAGGGAAACGATATGCACGAATGTCACGACTATATGATTTCTCATAGATTGCTCGATTTTTCTTATCATACTTAGGCTTTACGAAGTAAGCACGCTGTAGCACCTTTTCCAAGCTGTGACAGTGTAAGATTCGTGGGTCATCTTCATCCGCCGGTTTCCAGTCATCAGCTCCACCAATAATAGCGGTTTCTTCTTTGAAATCGACTATTGTCCCCACACCATAAGAAGTTATTAGCTGCGAAGTTCGCAGTTCGCCTAACTCCTTGCCTACATTTCTAATTGATTTTCTCATACTTATCTCTGCCCTTCAAAAAAACACCGGATTGTGTATCAACATTGCGCATGGAATTCATTGTTGGCGGAAAAATTGCATTCCCACTGCGTTCTGCAGGAATAAGCAGTGCGTCTGTATCATTTTCCGATTTATTTAGCAGTTGGTATTGAAAATGCGCACTTCGATTCACTGCTGCTTCATGCCACAGCTCAATAAAGTCATCAAGAATCGCTTCAGCATACTCTACAGTTTCGGCTGATCTCACTTTTATCATTTCAATGAGCTCCTGCTTAATCCGCTGAACGCTCGCATTGTTTTGTCGAAACATGGCTGCTGCTCGATTGGAGCGAAATTCCGGGCACTGGTGGCGTATCAAAATTACAAACACCGCATGAAGTGCCTTATCCATCGTTCTGCACGCATACGGCGTAACGCTGGTCGGCTCGACCATTTTATTCAGCGCTTGATGATACGTTTGGAATTGTTCATAGTGACTTTTGTCTCTGCTACGCAACATGTGCAGAAGCACAATCACCATACCCGGATTGGAACGTCCGACACGACTTGTTGCCTGAATATATTCTGCTGTTGCCTTTGGTTGGCCATAAACCGTCATAAGCCCCAGTCGATTGATGTCAATACCCACGGAAAGCATATTGCTTGAAAGTACGTAGTTTAATGCAGCTGTACTTGGATAATGCCATTGATCCAGCTGATTACGTATCGCAGTAATCTCACGTGTACTCTTCCTGCTCGTAAGTTCACCGTATTCATATTCTTTGGATATTGGTTCCATTCCGACCTCATTGGCTTCTTTTATAAACTTATGCTTGCGCAAGCCCTCGGCATAGGCGCAGACACGATCAATGATTAACGTATCCGCTGAACCCAAGTCTTTAAGGGAGTTAAAGTAACCAACATTTGTCCAAAACTGATCAACAACCTGCTCATCAGTACCGGATTTAATCAGATATTGAAGTGCGAATTTTACAACGCCAAACGTTCTAACGACTGCATCAGGCAAACTTCCCCCTGTCTCACAAAATCCCATGTACATTCTTTCCGGCCGCTCTTCCTTTGTCGCTGTTCGCGCAAAAAATGAATCATCAGCACTGAATCCCGACGGTGGAAATTGAAAAGGTTTTCTGCCATATAGTGCTTGAATCTGTTCACTTGCATTGCATAGTGTCGCTGTCGATGCAAGAATTTTCGACTGACTGCCATTTTTCGTACAGAGTTTCTCAATAGCAATTTCATATAAGCCGCTAATCGAACCCAACGGGCCAGAAATCAAATGCAGCTCGTCTTGAATTAACAGCTCTGGTGGATAGCCAATGCCATCTTCAGCAAAAATTGCTCCTGTCTTTTCTTCCCATGCCAAGCGTGCAAATTTATCAATTGTCCCTATCAGCAGCGTTGGTCTGCGATCATAAATATCATCATCCACCGTTACAACGGGCAAATTATCATGGAACGGACATTGGTTATTAGGGCAATGCGCCATAAATTGTTTGTTTTTAATTTCATATGCATTGCCTGGCAGCAGCGGTGTATTGCAATATGGGCAAGCCGAAAGTTGCACTGGAGAAGATTTTACCTCATCAATCATATTTTGCTTCAGCTTTTCGAGAATCGTTGCTGCAGTTTCCACTTCATCTCTGTCTGAAATTACATGATTTGGTGTCACATTGCTTCCAACCCATAAGCCAATTGAAATTTCCCCACCTGATAGTTTTTCTTGACGTCGAATTAGCTCACACTCACAAATCAGCGCTGCCGCACGTTCAAATTGCTGTGCAGTTAGCATCCGGAGTGTATATCGCATGAGTACTGTCACACCGCCTCCTTGCTCTCCACGGATCAAGCGGCGATAGAAGATAGTAAATGCAGCAACACCTAAGTAAGCTTCCGTTTTACCGCCGCCAGTTGGAAACCAAAGCAAGTCCACTTTATTGCGCCATTTGGATTTTAAGTTCACAATGTCTGGGATGCACATTACGACATAACATAGCTGAAATGGGTACCACGATGCCGTCTGTTCTGATTGATGGCGTTTCTTAGCTGACTGGCGCATCATCGCTTTGTTCATAAAGCAGAAAGCTTGCCATGCCACTTCATTCGTTCGCAGCAGTTCAATCCCCTCATGCAAGCGTTCTTGACATTCAGCAATCTGTGAAAGAATATCCTGCGCTGTCGTTTGATAGACATCAGTTACCTTATCACACTGTTTTTGCAGATTTTCCGACCAGGCTGCATATTTTTGCAGATATATTGACATTTCAACGAGGCTTTTCTCTTTCTTTTCATTTGTCCAAGATGACATTCGGAAACACTTCAAGCTGTTATCCGTAACTGCAATCATTTGCGAAACAGCAGCTCGGGGCAAGAATGTACTACGGATTTCATTCACACATACTGCATTTTCCTCCCATGTTGCTGAGCATCCATGCCCTACTGCATAGCTATGCGTTTTTCGATACAAAAAATCCTGTTTCCTGCGTTCCGGGTTATTGCTGCTCCTTCCCGAATTATCAATAGGTCTAAAATCCCCATGCAAAACAAGCTGACATTGAAACAGCGCTGCTGTGTTTTGGGCAATCTCTTTCTTCGATGCCGTTTTGGTATTCTCAAACGATATTGTCCATAGCGTTGTATTCTCGTCAATTTCTTTTCTACGCACAAGCTGAAGGAGCACCTTGCCATCAAAAAGTTCTTGCTTGCTGATATTTTTGCGTAAAAGAAGAGAGCGGCTTCCTGTTGTAAGAGACACACGGCTGTATTCATGCAGCATATAGTCTTTCCCTTTGACAGGAATATCGTGATGTACATATTGCCCCGCGCTAAATGAAAACTTAAGCTCGCTTGTCTGATTCGGCAATGCAAAGGAAATAGCCATAACAGAAGGTCTAAATTGATTGGCTTCGCGAATAATGTCCGATTGTTCTTCGTCGATTTCTCCACCGAAATCAAAGTCAGGTGTTTTCTCTTTCACCTCTGTATGCTGCTGGTCACTCGGAATACCCTCTGGCAATTCCTGCGATCGTTTGGGCCATAGAATCCCACATACATAAGTATCCAGCGGCGGTTCATGCAGCACTTCATCTACGCAGACAGGGCCGAAGGCATCCCTGTTAATAAAGTCAAAAATCTTATCTCTGGCTGCATAGTATGCTTCATATGCCATGCCTTTTCCCTCCATGCTTTACAAGCTTCCAATTCTGAAAGGTACCAGTAGATATTTTTCATAAATCAGGCAATAGCGTTAATACCATTCGAGAATCGGAAAGCCACCCAGCTCAATTCCAAGCCAGCAGCCTGCTTTGCTGTATTCTTCAGCAACATTGGGAGAACCTGTTGATATCTCCGTCGTTACGGCAGCAATATAAGCATCCCTAATGCTTTTCGGCCAGTACTTGTTGTGATTTGTTGCCTCAAAGCCAGCAAAAAGAGCATCAGTAAACGCCGCTGACGTTCTGCCAATTTGCTGCCCATCAAAATAAATATCAAAGCAGTGCTCTGTTTCGTTCGGGTATAAGTCAACAGGCATTCCAGGCTCCATGCTTGCAAGAACTGATTGAGCAGTTTCAGCATATTCCTTATCTGCAAACGAATCAGGGCAAACATCGCCAGCCGCCATTGCAATTCCCTTACAGTACATAGACTTTGCCGCCTTGATAGTGGATGTAGAACTCGTAGTTCTCTTATTACTTGGATAGTTTGTCTGAATCCAACGATTATTTTGGATACACTTCATGCGGAATTTATCATCGAATTTTAGCATATGAACATCTTCTTTCGCTCTTGTGATTGCAACATAGGCTGCTTTCACCGCATCAGCTATATTTTCTTCTTGTTCTTCCTGATTCTTGTAAACATATGGTGAATCCACCCAATAAACATGCTCGGCTTCGCTGCCTTTCGCACGATGTACCGTTGATACAATTACACTATTGTCAGCGCTGTTCAAGCAAATATCCGGCAATCCTTCCATGTGCGAAAGCTTCGATAACACTTCTGGAATGTGCAGAGCCGGTGCATGAGGATGATCATCCATAGCTTTGAGAACATGCCATTTTTCCTCTGCTTCAGCTATCCCATAGCTTTCTGCATTTTTCATAAAGCAGCTTTTTTCCAGAATATCTCCCGCGCTTCCGTGCAAGACTTTCGCAATCCACGGTGCAAGCGATTTATGACTGAGTGCCTGTTTCAGCACATGCGGAACGTTTGCAGTTTCAAACAAAACTTGACTAATGTGCGCAGCTTCCCCGTTTGTTTTACACAGTATTAAGTCTCCTGCGCCACGGAGCTGTTCGGGTAATTCTTTAATATGATAGCTTTTCCATTTTGAACTTGCCCATGTTTTGAAATCGTCAATTGCTGTCCGCTGTGCTGTTTCATCATCAGACAGCATTGCTTCACGGATTTCCTGTCCTTTTTCAGCGAGCTCCTTCGTCTGTCGTTTATTGCCAACAAGTTCATACTGCGTGAATTGCCGTTTTTGAAGCTCCGCTGCAAGGTCAACAAATGACATATCATGATTTTGTTTGCTTGTCCAATCAAAAATTGCCTGGCACCGGTCGCCCAGAAGAAGCACGCCGCAATTCACTTCATCCAGAATTTTTAGCAGCATTCTGGCTCGAACACCCACCGTATCCTGAATTTCATCAACAATAACATAATGCAGCATTTCATCAAGCACGCCCGGATTCCGTTGCAGCATTTTGATAAATTCTTCAATTCGTGTATTGTAATCCCACTTTGGATTCAACTCATCCGCCAGCACATATGTCGCAAATGAATCAAAAGTACGAATATCAAGGCGCTTATCATCCAGAAATTGAGCAGCCTGATAACCAAGTGCATCGCACAGCCGGTCGCGAATTACCTGTACTGCGTTCTTTGAGAAGCAGAGGACAACAATAGCGCCCTCATAATCTTCCTGCAACAGTTTTTTCAGCCTTTGAATGACCGTATATGTTTTTCCTGTACCCGGCCCAGCATTTACCCAAATGCGAGTATCCGAATCAGCATCAATGATTTGGGCTTGTTCAACAATTCGCATGTTGGGTACGTCATCCATTTTAACTGGTATCGCCGTATCTGTTTCTGCAACCGTTTCAATGGTCTTGATTGGCGTTACCTGCATTTCCGGTTTGCTTGCTGCAGGTGCGTTCATCCTCTCTGGCTCTGCAATCTTTGCACAGCCGCTCTGAGACTTCATTTCGACTTGCTGAATGCTTATTGAATCCTCATGCTGTGCAGGTGTATTCCTTTTTTCATCGGCTTTAGCAGTGTCCAATGTTTCTTCCGTCTTACGCTCTATTCGCTCATAGTTCGGAAGATTTTGGCATGTGGCATACATTGAGCAGCCATACTCTTCGCAGCGGCAAACAAATCGTTCACTCCCCACTGGCACTCCCCACGACATAGTTCCATGCTCATAGACACAGTCAGGAGCGCCCTGTTCAAGAATCATCTTTTGAGTAGACGTTTTGGGGATGCTATCTCCAGCATAACGTTTCAGTACGCGAAAATCAAGAATATGATATATGAAATCCTGATCATCACGCTTACAGGTTTTGTTGATATAAATATTGCTTTTCAGCGTAATATTACTATTCATCTTCAAAACCTCCTTGTTATATCTTATAGGTGAATGCAAGCTGATTGATTGTATCGCTGACTCCCATACGCTGTGCATAGTCACTATGAATATCAATGTGGACGATCATATCTTCATCAATTTCGCAGTTCAAGTAAATGCCCTCCGGCGTAAATCCCTTGATTGGTACGCTAATTCGTTTTAAGACATTTTTCTTATCATCCGCAAACACAAATATTGCATTATTTGTGTCTTCCACAACGCCAAAGCATAACTCATGCGATTTGCAGGGTGCTTCCTGTCCGGGTAAAAACACCGGATAAAAGGAATCATCAGAAAGCAAAACGCCAAAAGCGTTGCAAAGCTTATAGACCGGCTCTTTCTCGCACAAAATTGCTGCTCCGCCAGCCACAGACCATTGTACACGCTCCGGGCGGCAAACGGCAAGGTGATACTCTTCCCCTATCTCTTCGATACGTTGGTAAATCGCCTGCATTTCACAACTTCCGCCCACCATTAAGATGGCATCCATCTGCCCCAGCGCGACCCCTGCTTTATCCGCTGCCGAAAAAAGTAGCTGAATTGCTTCGTTGACTTTTGCATCAATCAGCTTTGAAAATTCATCCAATGTCACATTTTCTCGTACAGTGGGTCTTCCCGCGTATTTTATCAGCATCACAGGCGCAGATTCATCGGAGGACAAGCGTTTTTTTGCTGCCTCTGCACGGTCAAGAAGGCCGTCGCGTTCTTTCGGGGATAAGTCATCAAAAGGACATGCTGTCGATACCTGCCGCATAATTTTCGCATGGATATGGCGTGCAAGCATCTGGTCAATATCATTGCCGCCAAGACGCATCCCTGCAACTGCAAGTTCTGATACTTCTCTGTTTTCGATAGAAATCAAGCTGATGTCCAGTGTGCCGCCGCCCCAGTCGAAAACAGCGACATTGCTTGCCCCAGCCAATTCATCCCGACATTTAACATACGCTGCCGTTGGCTCGCTCACAAACGACTTGATACATATTCCTGCCCTATGTGCCGCCTCACGCAAATCAGCGCGCTGCTCGAATGAGAAGTCAACAGGAATTGCCATGACTGCCTCATTCATGGCACAGCCAGCCATTTTCTCTACACGCTCCTTGATATAGGCAAGGAACAACGCAGTTACATCGAGCGGACTATACTTTTTCTTTCCGACAGCGATACTGTTTCCCGAACCCAGAATTGTTTTGAAGGATGCGAGAACCGTGTATCCCTCGGAAATCAGCTGACTTCGCCGTTTCTTCACCTCACTGCCAAAGAGCGTATCTTTTTCCGGATGCAACGCCACCAAGGAAGGAAAAGGCTGATTGTTTTCGCCATAAGCCGTCGTCGTCAGTCCGTTTTCTGTTGTTAAACAGCCAACAACCGCTGTGTTTGTCGTCCCAAAGTCTATGCCAAACGAAATCATACTCATTATTCCTCCGCAGAAATACCATTGTTTGCGAGAACATCAATCATTTCTTCAAGCAAAGCTCCATAAATCTCCGCCTTTTCATCCTCTGCACAGCCGTCCTGATAGCACTTAATTGCATATGACATTTCTGATGACAGCTTTGCCTTAAAGCCTTCCAGCTCCTGTTTTGCAGAGTTTCCTGCCATCTGTTGAACCTGTGCAATGGTATTTTCCGCTTTTTCTTTCGCTGTTTTTAGCTTTTCGTTTTCGGATTTAGCCGTCTCAATGACCGATTCAAGATTGATTTTTATCGCAAGCAGCTTTTCAGTACGTTCTTTCAGCTCTGCAATCTGCGCAGCTTGATTTTCAAGCACTGTTTGCTTCTTTTTTAGCTCATATGTTAGTTCCGCAATCTGCTCTGCTTGACTTTGCATTTTCTTCTTTTGCTCAGAAGTCCATGCCAATAGTGCTTCAGCCAATGCAACACCATCGGACAGTTTTCCATCTTGTCTTTGGTGTGCATTATTTTCTTCAGCCGCAGTAGCAGCTACTTCATCCTGCTTATTCTCGCATTCACTTTCCTTGCACATTGTTTTTTCGGAAGATAATGCTCCCGATTCCGAATCTACTGCTGACTGCGGCAGCAATAAGTTTTCCTCGCCATTTTGCTCGGTCTTTTCAGTTTCATCGGCAGCATTCTGTTCTTTTTTCAATGATTGATTATTTCCATTCCGTGCAAGGAACTCGGAATACAGCTTTTGTGTGCTTTGCTCCTTGCAGTCGCTAAAGATGATACTGTACATTTTGAAAATTTGTTCTTTTCCATTCGGCCACTCATTCATATCAAGCGATAAGAGCTTCTGTAAATCTGGTAACGTGCTGTTTTTGCGAAGCTTCATAAATTCAGAAGCCGACCTGTCATCCCCATTATTAGACAGCCAGCGAAGTTCTAAAAGCACTTCGTTAATTGATGTGATTTTAGAAAGCTTCATTTGAATAATTGGAACGATGCGTATCGTTGCGCGTGTTGACAGCTTTCCCGTATTTTTCTCCGCCCAACGAATCATCGCTTGATCCCAGTCAGCGCGCAATGTTTCCTGATAATTCCAATAATGTTCTTGGTAAAACAGTCCAACAATTTTAGCATCAAAACGGCAAAACGCTGCTACACACTCCTTAACTGAAGCCGTGCCATCTCCCAGCGCAGCATCAATTCTGCGGAATAATTCATTCTGCAAAGACTGGTTTGGCTTATTGCGAACACTCGCATTAAGCCTCTCTACCCATTCAGTGATTTTCTCCATAACACACCTCTATTATCATATAAATAGCAATTGCGGAATTGTTCTTAGGTCAAGTATGCGCTTTCTGCACAAAGCAAAATTATTAGGCATACTTGACCATGTAAATTATAGCACAAAATTTCTCAAAAAACGACATGCGAATTGTATTTTTTCTGGTGTACTTTTTCCATCTGATTTCAAAGCAAGCGCCGCATTTAAGACGGTGGGCACCTTGCAAATTTCATGCAAAAAGCAAGGCACAGCTGATTTAGCAATTGACCTGAATGCACTTCAAGAGGTATAATAGAGTTAGTGCCGCATCATGTGTGGTCGCACTGTGTGTGATATACTGGAGGACATGCACCATGATTAACCTTCGCAAGTTAGAAAGCGAGCTGTGGGAATCCGCCGACCTGCTCCGAGCAGAGAGCAAGCTGACCAGTCAGGAATACTGTATGCCCGTGCTGGGCTTGATTTTCCTGCGCTATGCGTATAGCCGCTTCCGCTATGTGGAAGCCGAGATTATGAAAGACCGCCCGGTTCGCAACGGGCGTGTACTGCCGGTGGAATCCATCGACTTCCAGCAGAAAAGCGCTATCTTTCTGCCGGAAGAAGCACGCTATGAATATCTGCTGAACTTGGAAGCGGGTAAAGTCAACATCGGCGAAAAGGTCAACCACGCCATGACGCTGATAGAAGCAGAAAGCCCTCAGCTGAGCGGCGTGCTGCCCAAGACCTACACGTCTTTCAAGAACGAACTCTTGTGGGAATTGCTGCGCATCTTCAACAACAGCGCCCTGAACGACATTCAGGACGACATCATCGGGCGCATTTATGAGTACTTTCTCAACAAGTTTGCCCCGGCGGTGGCCTCGGATGACGGCGTTTTCTTCACGCCCAAATCGCTGGTGCGCATGATTGTGAACATCATCGAGCCCAAACGCGGTATTGTGCTGGATCCCGCTTGCGGCAGCGGCGGCATGTTCGTTTCCTCTGCGGACTTCACTGAGCAGTACGGCGCGAACGCGAATATGGCCATGACCTTCTACGGTCAAGAGAAGGTGGAATACAATGCCAAGTTGTGCCTGATGAACATGGCAGTACATGGGCTGAATGCGCAAATCGTTTCCGGGGACGATGCGAACAGCTTCTATCACGACCATTTTGGTCTGGAGGGCAAGTGCGACTTTGTGATGGCGAATCCGCCTTTCAATGTGGACAAAGTAAAAAGTGAAAGCACCGCCTCTGCTGGGCGCTTGCCCTTCGGGATGCCGAGCGTGAATCCCAGCAAAGAAGTCAGCAATGCCAACTATCTGTGGATTAGCTACTTTTACAGCTATCTGAATGAGCACGGGCGTGCGGGCTTTGTCATGGCAGCATCCGCCACCGACAGCAACGGGCGCGATCGAGACATTCGCCGTCAGCTGGTGTCCACCGGGGCGGTGGATGTGATGCTGTCTGTTGGTACGAACTTCTTCTATACCAAGAGCCTGCCCTGCACGCTATGGTTCTTCGACAAGGGCAAGAAACTCGACTTGCGCGACAAAGTGCTGTTCATCGACAGCCGCAACTACTACACCGCCGTGGATCGCACGCTGAACGAGTGGAGTCCGTGGCAGATGAAGAACCTGAACGCCATCGTGTGGCTGCATCGGGGCGAAACAGAGAAATACCACACATTGGTGGCAGGCTACTGCGCCGCACTTGATATGGCGGCGGATTGCACCTTCGCCCAGCGCGCCGAGCAGCTGCAGCAAGAGATAGCCAGCGTCACCGCAGAATGCAAGGATGCCGTTGCCGCGGCAGCCCGCAAGGACAAGAAGCGCATACAGGCGCAGTATGACGAATCCCTCGCTGCCATACAGGAGAAGCTGACAATTGCGAAGGAAGCGTGCTGGCTAACCGACAAATTCGGAGACGGCGAATACCGTGACATTTCCGGTCTTTGCAAGGCCGCCACGTTGCAGGAAATTGAGGAAAAGAATTGGAGTTTAACCCCCGGCGCGTATGTGGGTGTAGAGGCACAGCAGGCGGATGATGTGGATTTTGCGGAGCGGATGCGCGAAATCCACGCGGAACTGCTGACGCTGCAACAGCAGAGCGACGCACTGATGGAAACCATCTCGCGGAATTGGGAGGAGATGGGGGTATGAAAATCACTATCGGAACTCATTGTACAGTCACGTCAAGCAAACGTTTTCATTTATCTGAACGTGCAGAAAGCGGAGTCCCATTTTTTTGCTCAAAGCAAATAATACAACTTGAAAATGGCGAGATACCATCGGATTATGACCATATCACAAACGAACATTTTAGAGATATACAAATCAAATACGGTGTTCCCAGTGCTGGTGATTTATTGATTACTACAAGAGGCACTTATGGAATACCGTATATTTATAAAGAACGTGATTGCTTCTACTTTGCCGATGGCAATCTAACATGGTTAAAAGACTTTGATGATTGCTTATCTTCTCATTATTTATACTATTGGTTTAAGTCTTATGAGGGACAGAAAAAAATTGATGCTATTGCAAAAGGCACCGCACAAAAAGCCGTCCCTATTGCATTAATAAAGGACTTGCAATTATCATTGCCTCCAATATCGCAGCAAAAGCGCATTGCTTCCATCCTTTCTGCTTATGACGACCTAATTGAAAACAACCGCCGCCAAATTAAGCTGCTGGAAGAAGCTGCACAACGGCTGTACAGAGAGTGGTTTGTGGAACTGCGCTTTCCGGGACATGAGAGTGTGAAGGTGATGGATGGCGTGCCGGAAGGGTGGAAGCGCGTTAAGATAAAAGACCTTATCGCATATGAAATAGGCGGTGGTTGGGGTAGTGATGCACCCTCCGAACGTGATTTTCAAGAAGCCTATGTGATTAGGGGTACTGACCTCCACGGTATCATGCATGGCGACTACAAGAATCTTCCCTTGCGCTTTCACAGTGAAAATAGCTTAAAACCGCGAATATTGCAAGATGGAGATATTGTTTTTGAAGTGTCCGGCGGTGGCAAAAATGAAGGCGTAGCACGAACTGCCTTGATTAGCACCCAGCTTCTCTCTCTTCTCAACAAGCCTGCAATATGTGCAAGTTTCTGTAAACTAATACGTCCAATAGAAATTGACTATTCACAGTATATGTATAGCTATTTGCAGTTTCTTCGAGCATCAGGAAAAACTGCTGAATATGACAAACGCAGTGCAAGCAGTATCGTAAACTACCGTTGGAAAGATTTCTTAGTACAAGAATACACCCTACTCCCTGAATTAACCGTACTTAAACATTTTAACCGTTATATCGATGCATATTATAAGAAAATCACGACATGTGCTAATATAATCAGTATAGCATCTGACACCCGTGACCGTCTTCTTTCTAAGTTAATGAGCAGAGAAATGGAGGTATAAAACTTGAAGTATTTGCATGAGCATAAAAAGGAATTCGCAATGGGCGTTCTTACTTCGATAGTCGCCACAACAATTATGGACACTATTAAAAAGAGTTTTGAAGTAGTAGGCGATTCATTTATTCCTTCATGGACTAATGCTATATACAGAAGAGCATCTCAAATAACTCACTACACTGTCGTTGAATGGCTTGTCTTGACTGTATTATGTGTTTTATTTTTCATTGCAATCATTGAAATTGCAGACTTTGCAAAAAAATTTTCCTCTTTGAATCACAATGCCAAAGCAAATATCAATACTGCACCGTCTTCAACAGACACCGTTTCTGTTTCCAGCAACAACCATGCAATTGTTCAAGGCAAAACTAAAAGCAAGCTAATAAAGCAAAGCATGATTTTTTCAGTCATAGAGGTTTGTTTTTTCACAACAATCTCCATCATAGTTCTATATTCATTTTGCTTATTACCTTTGCAACTAAGCAGTCAGTTTGAAATTGCTTCTATTGAGATTCGTCCTTACCTCACGGAGGCCGAGTATCACTCATTACAATCCCAATGGGTATCAATGTGTACAAAGGATGATTACGATGCTATTAATGCCTTTATTCTTCAAAAAAAAGAAGAACACAATTTACTGGATAAATAATATTGGAAGGATGAAAGAATATGAGCTACTCCTATTCCGAAAACGTCCTTGTTCAAGGCGCCGCCGGCGACCTGCTCCACGACGAGCTGGGCTGGGAGCTGGTTTATGCGCACAACCGTGAAACGTTGGGCGCAAACGGCACGTTGGGGCGCACAGACTACCATCAGGTGCTGCTCACCAAGTACCTGCGTCCGGCTTTGTTCCGCCTGAACAGCTGGATGACGGAGGCTTATGCAGACAGCGTGGTCAAGTCGCTCATGGAAACTTCCTTTTCTGCCACGCCCATGCAAACCAACGAGCAGAAATACCGCCTCATCACTGGCGGCGTTCCCGTCAATTTCCGCCTGCCAAACGGCAACATGGAAACGCGCATGGCACGGCTCATCGACTTCGACAACCCCGCCAATGATCACTTTCTCGCCGTAAAGGAAATGAAGATTGACGGCGCACTGTATCATCGCCGTGCGGACATTATCGGCTTTGTGAACGGCATTCCGCTGCTGTTTGTGGAGTTCAAAAAGCTCGGCGTGGATGTTCGCCAAGCCTATGATACCAACTATCACGATTATCAGCATACCATCCCGCAACTGTTCTGGTTCAATGCTTTTGTGATGCTCTCCAACGGCGTGGAATCCAAAATCGGCACATTGGGCAGCAAATATGAGTATTTTAGCGAGTGGAAACGCCTGAATGAGGGCGAACAGGGTGTTGTCAGTCTGGAAACCATGCTGCGCGGTATCTGCAAAAAGGAAACTTTCCTCGATTTGCTGGAAAACTTCATCATCTATGACCATTCCGACAATCATACTGCCAAAATTCTGGCACGAAATCACCAGTATCTCGGCGTGAATGAAGCCATTGAAGCCTATCGAGATCGCAAGCTGCGCGACGGCAAGTTAGGCGTATTCTGGCACACGCAGGGCAGCGGCAAAAGCTACTCCATGGTGTTTCTGTCGCAGAAAATCCGCCGCAAGTTTTCGGGCAGTCCGACGATCATTGTGCTGACCGACCGGGACGAGCTGAACAAGCAGATTAGCGCTACTTTCGAGAGCTGCGGATGTCTTAACGGCATGAAATCCAGCACGTTTGTCCCGTCCAGCGGTGCGCGGCTCGTTGAGATGCTGAAGGGCAATCCCAGCTATATCTTCACGCTGATTCAGAAATTCAACAATGACCACCCCGACCCCATCACGCCGAATCACGACATCATCATCATGAGCGATGAAGCTCACCGCACGCAGAACGGGCTTTTTGCCGACAACATGATGAAGCTGCTGCCCACCGCCAGCCGCATCGGCTTTACCGGTACGCCGCTGTTCGCCTACGACAACATCACCGAGCGCACCTTCGGCGGCTATATATCGGTGTATGACTTCAAACGGGCGGTCGATGACGGTTCCACGGTTCCCCTCTACTACGAGAATCGCGCCGATCAGCTGGAAATCACCAATCCCAACATTTCCAACGAACTGACCGATTTGCTTGACAGTGAAAACCTTACACCCGACCAGCAGGCAAAAATGGAACGGGAATTAGCGAAGGATATTCACATCATCACCGCCGAAAAGCGGCTGCGCGCCATCGCAAAGGACTTTGTGAAGCACTACACCGACATGTGGGACACAGGCAAGGCGATGTTCGTGTGCATCAACAAAGTGACCTGCGTGCGCATGTACAATTTCGTGCAGGAATACTGGCAAGATGCCATCCGCCAGTTAGATGCGAGCCTGCGCACGGTTTCCCAGCAGGAAGCGCAGGAAATGCAGCGCAAGTTGGCATGGATGAAAGAAACCGAAATGGCGGTTGTCATCAGTCAGGAGCAGAACGAGTGGCAGACCTTCGACAACTGGGGGCTGGACATTCGCCCGCACCGCGCCAAAATGGAAGAGCGCAGGCTGGACAAAGAGTTCAAGGACAGCGAAAATCCTTTCCGCGTGGTATTCGTATGCGCCATGTGGCTCACCGGCTTTGATGTCAAGAGCCTTAGCTGCCTGTATCTGGACAAGCCGCTGAAAGCGCACACGCTGATGCAGGCCATTGCCCGCGCCAATCGCGTCTGCGAGGGCAAAACGAACGGCTTAGTAATTGACTACATCGGCGTTGTGAAAGCGCTTCGGCAGGCACTGGCAGACTACACATCCGGCGGGCGAATTGCGGTTGACCCCACGCCGGATATTAGCCAGCTGTACAGCAAGATTCGTGCAGTTATCGACGAAATCCGACAGCTGATGCTGGCGCATTCGTTTAATTTGGACACCGCCGTTTGCAGCGACAGCTTTGCACGAATCGAGTCTGTGCAAGATGGTGCGGATGCACTTTCCGGCGATGCAGATACGCGCAAGCGCTTCGGTATCATCGCGCGTGAGCTGTTCCGCATGTTCAAGTATGTCGAACATGGTCAGCTGGACAGCGAGCGTAAGGAGAAGGATGCCATCAGCGCGATTTACGATGTGATGCACGCACGTGTCCTTCATGCCGACAATTCCACGCTGATGAAGCGCATCAATGATATTGTCAGCGACGCGATTGATGTAAGAATCAACGATGATAACAAGGATAAGACGTTTGACATCAGCAAAATTGATTTTGAACGGCTTCGCGCGGAATTTATGCGGCGAAAACATCAGAATCTGCTTTTGCGGGATTTGCAGCAGCTGATTGAAGGTCGTCTTGCTGAAATGATGGCTCGCAATCCAACAAGAATCGACTACTACGAGCGGTATCAAACCATTATCAGCAACTACAACGCCGAACAGAATCGTGCTGCCATCGAAAAGTCCTTCACCGATTTGCTTGCACTGGCCAATGAGCTGGACATCGAAACGGAGCGTTATATCCGTGAGGGCTTCGACAACGAAGAGCAGCTTGCGCTTTTTGATTTGCTGAAAAAGGACACGCTGTCCAAGGAGGAAATCAAGATGCTGAAAGCCTCTGCGAAAGAGCTGCTAAGCACCATTCGTAAAGCTATCGCCAATATGAACAACTGGCGCGAAAAGGAAACCACCCGCGCTGAAATGGCAAAAATCATCCGCGACACGCTGTGGCACAGTCTCCCCACAAGCTATACGGACGCGGATATGACCAACTGCCGTCAGAAAATCTACACTTTTGTTGTAGAACGTTCCCCTATGATAGCGGGTGCATGGGCATAATACTATTTCCAAATGAAAATGCGCCAAGATGCGCGGCGAATTTTTCGTTCTGGCTAACGGGAACGAAATGCAGCGTAGCAGCGCTACGCTAAATGGAGTGAGCGGACGCCAGAACGAAAAAGGCGCAAGCAGATGGCGCAGTTGAATCTGGAAATAGTATAAGACTTGTTTTCATGACGAACGCAATACGGGGCAGCAAGCTATTCTTTCGCTTGCTGCCCCTTTGCTGTTATGCCTTTGCGCTATGCTCTTCCTTTTTTCCGCGGAAACAGCGAATCCCTGTAAACACAATCACCGCAACCGCCACGAAATCCACCACATAAATCGTGATTTTCCACCATGCAGGGCGATAGTATGCCACGCTGATGTTCATGGCATTCGAGTTGACCACCGTGTAGAGAATGTTCTTCACGCATTGGCGAAGGATCTGCATGTCCACCGGGTCGGATGCGTCGCACCAGTTCGGCTGAATAACGTCCGGCAGCGTCATGTCATTGCCCAAATTCAAGTCACCGCCTGCATATGCCATTTGCCGCAAATTCATGTAGGAGGTCGTATTGAAATCGGTGATGACCATGCCTTGGAAGCCCCATTCGTTCCGCAGGATTTGAGTCAGCAGCCGATAATCGCCGCCTGTCCAGCGCGTACCGATGCGGTTGAAGGAGCTCATCACTGCTGTGGTATGCCCTTCCTTGACCGCGATTTCAAACGGGCGCAGGTACAATTCGCGCATTGCTTGTTCCGTCACCCAAGTGCCCGAACCGTTGGAGGAACGATGCGTTTCCTGTTCGTTGAGCGCAAAGTGCTTCACGAAGCAGTAAACGCCCTTGCTGGCGCATCCGCGGATTTCCGCCGCCGCCATTTTGCCGTTGAACAGTCCGTCTTCGGAAAAATACTCGAAATCGCGACCGCCGAAGGGGCTTCTGTGGATATTGACGCCGGGCGCATACCAGCCGGAATACGGCAGATTGTTGCCCTTTCCATCCGCGCCAATCAATCCTTCCGCGCCTATCATTTCGCCGATGTCTTCCATCAGCTCCTGATTCCATGTCGAAGCCATGACGACTTCCGCACAGTAATAGCAGCACTTCCAGTAGATGCCGCTGCGATCCATGAAGTTCGTGAAGCCAGTCGGGCCATCTGTGTCGTTCGTAGCAGGCTTGCCAATGATGGGCAGTTCATTCGTTTTGAATGCGCCCATGTTGCACATTTTCACCATGTCCTCGACAGACAGCTTGTCCAGAATCGCATCCCAGCGCGGGTCATCATACGACACTCGCTGATTCTGCCCATTTTCATCCGTCAGCAGGTCGCGAAGCACCAGTGAAATGTCCGTCTGACTTGTTGCGGGAAGCCCCAAGTCAAAGAGCGCATCCGCCTCTTCATTGTTGTGGTCGCGGTTTTGAAGCGCTTCGAGATATTCTTCATCCACCGTTCGGTCATCCACAGAAGGCGCTTCCGGCATCGTGCCTTCCCAATCTTCACGGGAAAGCAGCGTCTGGAGATGGTAATCAGAGCTGTCCAGTTCCAAGTCCGTGTAACGGTTTTCTATGGTATTGCCTGTTACCGGGTCTTCGCTAATGATAATGTCGTCTTCCACCGTGAACGGCACTTCAAATACGCGGTCATGCGCATTCTTGCTGACGTACAGTGCGTAGTCACCCGCATCCAGTTCAAAGCAGTTATCCCAGTTTTCGTTCTTGTCCGTATAGTCGTAGGATGCCAGATAGTACGGGTCGCAGGTCAGCGTCAGCGTGCATTCCTCGCCGGGTAAAAGCAGCGGCGTCTTGGCAAAGTCCAGCAGAACAACTTCGGACTTCTCCACGCTGCCGGGCGTATACGGCGCATGACCGTAGAGCTGCACAACGTCCTTGCCAGCGACGCTGCCCGTGTTCTTTACGCGCACAGTCACTTCCATCTTGTCGCTGACATTGCTGAGGACGAAGTTTTCCGGCGCACTTTCCAGTGTCCAGTCAAACGTCGTATAGCTCAGACCATAGCCAAACGGATACACCACTTCCTGCGCATACCATTCCGGGTCATCCGCGCCGCGCGTCTCGTAATAGCGATAGCCGACGTAAATGTTCTCCTCATAGTCCACAAAGTAGTAGTTTTCGTTTTCCAGCCCAAGATACCGCTCGCCGCTGTCCTTGCCGGTAATCAGATTATCGCCAAAGTTCTGCCACACCGGGCTGTTCTTGAAATTCACCGCGTAGGTATCAACCGTGCGCCCAGACGGATTCACTTCGCCGTTCAGGATGCGTCCCAGCGCATTCACGCCGGATGCACCGGGGAAGCCCATCCAGATAGCTGCGTCGATTTTGTCCTGATAGGCATAATAATCCGGATGCGTCAAAAATGCCAGTTCCATCGGTGAACCACTGTTAATCAGCACAACAACCTTCTTGAATCCTGCCTCGCAGACCGCCGCCAGCAAGTCCGTTTCGTTCTGATCAAGCTGCAGGTAGTGGTCGCTGTCCTGCTGCGCCCCTTCCACATCCTTCATTGAACGCGGCAGGTCAAAACCTTCGCCGCCGATGCGGGTCAGCACAACCAGCGCCGCGTCATTGTAATCCTTGTAGGTATCCGTGATTTCCTTCGTATACAAGCGCTGCGGCGTTTCCCCAATGGAGTAAAACACGGTATTCCCGTCATCCAAGTTGGTGGAATTTTCTGAGCGGCGTGCGCCGGAGCGCTTATCATCCTCATAGAAGGGCTTCATCGCCGGATTGACCGCAAAGCCCGCATTCTGCAAGCTGGTATAGAGGTCGATGGCTGCGGACTTATCGCCGCCGGACGACCCCGAACCGCCATAAGCAAGGTTCACACTGTTCTTGCCAAACACAGTGATGCGGCTGCCTGATGCCAGCGGCAACGCATTTCCCTCGTTCTTGAGCAGCACAAAGCCTTCTTCGCAGATGCGCTCGTTGAGTTTGTTCGCCGCCTGATAGACTTCGTCCTTGTTCGTGTATTCGGTGGTATACCGTGGTGTCACGCCCTCGGCATAAACCGCCACGTCGCGTCCCAGCAGAGAGGCCAGCACATCCTGCATGACAAACTGCGTCAGCACCGTCGCGACGGTCAGCAGAATCAGCACCAGTGCGCTGACAATTGCCCATACGCGAATCAGCTTTTTCTTCGTTTTCTGCGCCATGTTCTCCTCCGCGAAATCAGTACATCATTGGCAGGTTGTAGTTTGCATCCCACGTTACAACCGCCGCCGTCGTCAGCTTGATGCAGTCCACCATCGGCGCTGTGCCTTGATACGTTCCCATGCCTTCACCCATCGGGTTCACGCTGTTATTCGTCACAAGGCGAATCGTGTTTGCGCCGACCTGCAAAGCGACGTTCTGAATAACAATGCAGTCTGCAAATTTTGCTCCTTTTTCCAGTGCAATCGCATCAAACATCACCGGCTGACCGTTGACTTCAATCGTGTAGTTATCGGGCGAGAGGCTGATGTTGTCCATTTCCGCCGCAACCCGCAGCGTCAGCACTGCATCCGACACCGCTTCGCTGCTCGCCAGATAGAAATCCAACGACAGCCCTTTTTTATACAGGTACGAGACATACTTGCCATTGCTGGCGTCCAGATTCGTCGCATCGTTGACTATCATGGATGCGCCGGATGCAGAACCGGACATGCCCGGCCCTTCCTTGCCCAGCAAGCTGGTCTGTTCGGCTTCAAACGTATACGTCTCTGCACCCATTTTGAGCGATTTCCATCCCGCATAGATAACCGTTTCGCCTTCAATTGCGTTTTCCTGCACATACGGCACGGTGCAGGCTGCATCGGCATACCATCCGATAAATTCAAATTCGTCGCGTACCAGCGCTAAGGACAGCATCCGTGCCGTTTCACCGGATTTTACCTGCTGCACATAACCATCCGGCAGTACGCCGTAATAGTTCAAGCTGTACGTCACAGGATAATACACGGCATCGTCCGCCAGCCAGTTCGCATAGAGTGTCATGGGCTGTTCAACCACCTGCGCAAAATCATACAGTACCGTGCAGGCAGCATCGGTATACCACGCATCGAAGGTATAACCATCACGCACGGGTATTTCTGGCGCTTCTACGCCCTTGCCCTGACGTGCCGCTTCTTTTTGCGCTTCTGGTGCACCGTCGTAATTCAGCTCGAACGTCACTTCCGCGCCTTTTTCTGCCACATTGATATAAAAGGTCACGTTTTTGCCGCCGTAAGTCACTTTCACTGCCTTGCGGCCGGGTGTGTTTGTCTTGACGTTAGGCAGCTTCACATTTTCATCCGTCATCGGAATTTCAGCAGTGGTTTTGTCGCGGTATGTCACCAGCAGCACGCCGCCCTCTGCGGAAAATTCTTCCCCAACCCAGTAATCCATCTTCGTCGGTTCCTGCGCAACAGCAATCTTGCCAACTTTTTTCTCAGCCAGCACGCTCTGCCCCATCAAGCATAAGCAAATCATCAACAGCATCGCTGTAATTCGCTTCATAAACTTTGCTCCTTCCCTTTCATCAGAAAATCAAGGACGGATTCGCTTGTCCGCCAGCGCGAATCCGTCCAGTAACCAAATGCTCCTATATTACTTGACGTGAATCGTCAGCGTCAGCTGCACATAGACCCAGCCTTCGACCGTCGCCGTCGCCGTGACAGTGTAGTCGCCAGCCTCGTTGAATGTGCCGGAGGCGACGCCGTCCGCGCCAAGGTTCATGCCGGGAATCGCATCCGCATTCACAATCTTGATGTCGCTGACATCAGCATAGCGCGCCGTAAAGAGGGGCGTAATGATGTTCTTGCCGCCGCCCCAACCGCCGAACTTGTCGCCCACTTTGTATTCCAACTCTTCCACGATATGATTCTCATAGCCATTGAGAATCGCATTGGAGTTGGCGTTGGAGTACAAAACGCGCTGCGCTGCCTTGCGGACAGCGAAATACTGCGTTGCAGAAGGAACAGTCTCGTAGGTGGACGCATCCTCCCCTGCACGGCGCGCCGCATCAGCTGCTTCTGCGCTGGCCGTATCGGCCGCCACCAGCACGGTGTTCAGCTCTGCGCTCCAAGTACCTTCGGTGCTGGAGCTGTTGCCGCCCTTGCCCTTGCCAATCAGCTTGTTCGGGCCGCCAAGGGGCAGTTCATTGCCCGCGCGAACCATCAGGTTCGTATAGCGATATTCCGGATAGTCCATGTAGTCCGTCACGTTATGGCCGCAGAAGCCCCATTCGCCGCGGGTCAGCAGTTCCAGCAGCGCGTAGTTCGTCGAACAGGTGGACAAGCCAATACGGTTAAACGCCGTCATGAATGCGGAGTTGTTGCCTTCCTTGACCGCCAGTTCGTAGGGCTTGGCATAGATTTCGCGGATGGCCTGTTCGTTCGCCCATGTAATCACGCCGCCGTTCGTATTGCGGTTCGTTTCCTGATTGTTCATCATGTAGTGCTTCGTGTAGGTCACAAGGCCCTTTTCGGTCGCAGCACTGCTCAGCTCCGCCGCGAGTTTGCCGGCCAGCAGCGGATCTTCGGAGAGATACTCGAAGTTGCGGCCGCCGAACGCAGAACGATGAATGTTCAGGGAGAAGCCATAGAGACCATTGATATTGAACAGCAGCGCTTCGTTGCCCGTCATGATGCCAATGTCATACAGCAGCTCCGTGTTCCATGTGCAGCCCCATACAGCCGGCGTAACCCAGTTCGTACCCATCTGATTTTCGGGTGCCTGTGCGCCGCCGAACATCCCGCCATTCCAGAAGGGATGTGCCGCCGCGTCATACGCACCGTTCTGCTTCTTGCCGATAGCTTCTACCGCAGGCTGCCCGAATCCGCCGTAGGAGACGATGGTCGCCATTTCGTCCCACGTCAGCTGATTCATGTACTCGTCCCACTTCTTCGTGCCTTCATCGTCAGAGGCAACTGCCACGCCATCCACCACGCTCGGCTCGGTGTACGGCACGCCAGCCAAATCCGCCAGCTGAATCGCCGTTTTGCCGTTTTCATCGCGTGTACCAGCATTCTGCGTCCAAGTCGCAGGAACCTGCGAAACGTACCACGGCGAATCCTCCGTGTCATTCAGGCTGAAATATTCCTTCTGGGCATCCAGTTCATCAATAACTGCCTGATCCCAAGTGCGGTCTTCCTTCGTTGCGGCAGCCGGAACTTCCAGTCCGTCCGCACGGGACATCTGATTGTTTTCCAGCGTTTCATTGACAGAGATGTAGGCTTCCAGTCCTTCATCGCCGGAGAAGAGCGGCTTGATTTCCGCACCCGTGGTGTAGTCAGTCACGCACTGCAAGCCCGTTTCAACCGTGCGGGTAATCGACGCGATTTCTTCATGCGCGTTGCGGCGGATGGACAGCACATAGTCGCCAGCGTCAAGTTCGTAGCCGCGGAATTCGTTGGCGTTGGCGTCGTTCCAGTCAAACGATGCCATATCCTGTGCCACGAACTGCAGCGTCACCACTTCGCTCTCGCCGGGCTGAAGCTCCTTCGTCTTGCCGAACGCTGCCAGATTGACATACGCCTTTTCAATTTCGCCCTCGGTGTACGGCGCGGTGTAGTACAGCTGCACAACGTCCTTGCCTGCCACATCGCCCGTGTTCGTCACACGAACCTTCACCGTGATGGTTTCATTCGCCGCATGAATCACCCCAGTCGGCGCAATGTCCCCCTCGATTTCCTGCGTAAAGGTGGTGTAGCTCAGACCATAGCCGAACGGATACACGACGTTCTCGTCATACCATGCTTCGCCGGCATCGTGTCCCTTCGTCTCATAATAACGGTAGCCGACGTAAATGCCTTCGCGGTATTCCACGGAGTGATAATCCGTCATCGTATCGCCGACATAGACGTTGTTGTTCATGCGCTCGCCGTTTTCAAAATTCTGCCCATTCGAGCCGAAATTCGTGAACGTCGGATCTTTGGTGAAATCGACCGCGTAAGTATCCGCAGTGCGGCCGGACGGCGAAACCTTGCCAGAGAGGATGTTGCCGATTGCCGCCGCGCCGTCGTTGCCGGTATGACCCACCCAGAGAATCGCATCAACGCCGAGGTTGTCCTCCGTCTTCGGCGCATTCACTTCCGCCAGCTCCATCGCATTGGAGGAGTTGACAATCAGGATGACTTTGGGGAAATTCGCCTTCACGTAGCGAATCAGATCTTTTTCCGTGTCCGTCAGCTCCAGCATGTGCGCATTCGGGTCAGCATTCTCGTCCTGCGCATAGCCGTAAGTCACTTCATCCCTGCCCTCCGAGCCGGAACGGGAAACAACCACCAGCGCTGCATCGCTGTAAGTATCGTAAGTGTAGGCGATGGAATCCGGAATATCCGTCGGCTTCACTTCTGCCGACTTTGTGCTGTAAAAGGACAGCAGACGTTCGTTGACATCAAAGCCCGCCTGCTTCATGCCATCTTCCAGCGAGGTTTTCGGCACACCGTACTGCCCCGGACGGCCAGAGCCAGAGCCACCGCCGCCCATCATGATGTTGGCAGCACGGAAACCGAACATGGACACCTTCGTCGTCGCACTATCCAGCGGCAGCACACCGTCATTCTTGAGCAGCACAAAGCCCTCTTCACCCACCTGAATATTCAGCGCCTTTGCCGCCGCGCGTTCCTGCGCCAAATTCGCGAAATCAGTGTAGTACTTGCCCTGCGAAAGCACAAAACCCGTCTGTGCGCCCGTCACCGGCACCAGCGATTCCTCCACTGTGCCCTCTGCGAACGCCGCAGGAATCGACGTACACAGCAACGCCGTGCAGCTGAGAATCGACAGCCACTTGGAAACCGTTCTCTTCATGTTTCATTCCTCCTCCTTTTGATTGATTGCCTCTCCGCAATCATCGGATAGCTGTATCTTAGCATTTTCCTCCCGTTTTGTGCTGTTTTTCGCGTATCCTTGCATTTTCTCCCCATAAACTTGACTTTTGAGCAGGTGGTTGTTATAATCATCATGCATTGCACCGTTTTTCGTGAAATAGTGCCAGATAGCCGTATCTGCACATCTACTGCGCGATGAGGGAGGCAGCCATGATTCGCATTGCTATTGTCGAGGATGATCAAAGTGCCGATGACCAGCTGACCGCCTGTCTGGAAAAGCTGTCGCTGCAAAGCAAGGAAGTATTTGATTTATCGCATTATCCCGATGCCCAGCAGTTTTTGTTCGCGTTTCATTCGCAGTTTGACTTGATTTTTATGGACATTGAAATGCCAAACATGGACGGCTTGTCCGCAGCGCGCAGAATGCGTGAAATCGACAGCAACGTCGCACTGGTCTTTGTGACGAACCTTGCGCGCTATGCTATTAACGGCTATGAAGTCAGTGCACTGGATTATATTCTGAAGCCTTTGGATTACGATGCTTTCTATTTGAAAATGCAGAAGGTTCTTCGCTACTGCCAGACACAGCAGCAGCGCCGTCAGCAGAGCGTGGTGATTCCTACCGCGGACGGCAACACCCACTTGCCGCTCAGTGAGCTGCTCTATGTGGAGGTAGTGTCGCACACGCTGATTTACCACACACTTTCTCATGATTACGAAACGTACGGGACACTCAAAAACGTGGAGAAGAAATTGTCTCCGCACGGTTTTTTCCGCTGCAACAGCTGCTATTTGGTCAATCTGCAATACATTCGCCGCATTGATGGCTATACCGTCTATGTCGGCGAAACGCCGCTTGCAATTTCTCATCCCCGGCGCAAGGACTTTCTTGCCGCGATGACCCAATTCTGCGAACGGAGGGCAAATGCTCAATGAATCTGACCAATATCTGGGGCTCTTTTAGTTATCTTTCTGCCCTCTTTATCGCCGTTTATATTGTCGCGATGAAACTGCCCCGAAAAAAATGTTTCCGCTTCGTCTGCTTTGCTGTACCGGCGTGGTCATCCTCTACAAATGCTGTTCTGATGCCTTTGTTTACGCCCTTCCGCCGGACGATACCGTGACTCTGCTTTTCCGTGTGCTGGATAGTTTTCTGCTGTATTGCCTGTCGCTGCTGTCCATTGGCTTCTGCTTTGAATGCGATTTCTGGGCCATGCTGTTCTGTTCCACTGCCGGTTACTGTATGCAGCACATGAGTCAGCGAACGTATCTGCTATTAGTACGTTTCATCAGCGTTTCCATGCACCCACTTCTCAAAGCACTCATGCTGATTTGCATCACGGCGGGATATTATGTTATCCTCTATTTCACCATGATTCGAAAAGCTGACTACCGGGGAACGATGCTCAACAACCGCATACAGATTGTTGTCAGCTGTATCGCCGTGCTGGTTACAATTTTCTTAAATTCCTTTGCGCATCGTGCAGCCATCGGTTTTCCGTCAGTGCAGAGTTATATTATGGTATTTTCCTGCTTAACGGCACTGCTGTCCTTCTATGTGGAATTTGGCTGGCTTGCTGCACGCAAGGCAGAAATCGAAAAGAGCACCGTGCTGCAAATGGCGGAAGACGACAGCAAGCAATTTCAAATTGAAAAAGACATCATCGACCTCATTAACGTAAAATGCCATGACCTGAAGCATCAAATTTCCGCGCTGAACGGCGTGATTCCGCCCGATGAAGTCAAGGCGCTTCAAGAAACCGTCAACATCTACGATTCTATTTTCAAAACCGGCAATCATGCACTGGATATTGTGCTGACGAATCGCAGTCTCCTTTGCGAAAAGAAGGGTATCACGCTGACATGCAGCATCGACGGACAGCCGCTGCAGTTTCTCTCTGATGCAGAAATCTTCTCCCTATTCAGCAATTTGCTGGACAATGCCATCGAAGCTGTTGAGCAAATCAAAATTCCCAGCAAACGTCTCATCAGCCTTACTGGTCAAAGCACTTGCGGCACGTTTGTCATTCAGGAAGAGAACTATTTGCTTACTGCGCCGCAGTTTGAAAACAATCTGCCGCTGACCACCAAACAGGACAAGCGCTACCACGGTTTCGGCACAAAAAGCATCAGCATGATTTGCGAAAAACACCAAGGGCACTGCACCATGAACGTGATGAAGGATATTTTCGAGGTGCGGCTTGTATTCCCGATGGTGGATGGTGAAGCGAAAAAAGTGTAAAGATGCATGGAAATCTGAACGCTATTATCCGCTCTTCTGTATTCAATTGGACACTGACTGCATCTTTCATGACGATATAACCGCAGCGTCCGCGCTACATTCATTGGGATTGGGAAATGTGTTTCCAACAAGCTAATCGTCATTTTTAGCAAAATGACCCTGCTTGCCACTACTTCTTCCTCCACGGAGGCGGAAATTAGCAAGCAGGGTTTTTGTTTATCTAAATTTAGAATGCCTGTGAATGCAGCAGCTCTACGCATGGTAATGCTAATGAATTAGCGGTATAGCGCTCCCCCATTCCTTGCTGTTAGCAGTTTCAGAAAAAATTTTTCAATCCGCTTCAAATCGTGTCGCAAAGTGGTGTTTTTTCTACAGTTCGAGGGTGAAGGGGGTATATAAATTTCCCTTCACATGAACAGAAAGGAGGCTGTTGTCAAGAATGAACTGCTCTCGTCTACTGCTATGTTGCCGCCAAGCGCCCAACGATTCAGGATGAAGTGATTTCAAACTGCCTCCTCAAAAATTTTTTTCTGATTTTTTGCGAATCGCGTAAAAAACGCCAATTTTTTTACCAGTTATGGTGGAGAAGCAGTTTTTCTCCATCAGAAGATAAAGGAGGCGATTTCTATGATTATGATTTTCAAACAAGACACTCGAATTAGCCTACACAGATGAATGGCAGCTGTACCACTACGGCTAATTCAGAAACCTGCGAATCGCTGGATAGCTTCCCACAAGCGTTCCATCCAACGAATCAACGCATTTTTGAAACACAAGGAAGTGAACCCGAATGTCCAAGAAGCAATTCCGCTCGTCTGCAAATTTCCCCGCATGGTTCGACGGCACAAATCTCAGCGAGCCGCTATTCTGTACCGCGTTTCTGCAAACCCATCAGCTGATTTTCAGTGAAGGTTCGTTCTTCACGCCAAATGGTCGAATGCAGGACTGCACACCACTGAAAGAAGTCATCTTTCAAGAAATCCACTCCTACATTTGCTCCGGCGTTCCCAACAAAATCAAGAACATCATTGAGGTGCTGAAAATCACTGCGTATGTGCCGGAATTTCCGCCGGCGGAAGATTGCATTCATCTGAAAAATGGCACGCTGTTTCTGGATGGCACATTGGATAGCACTGCTCGTCATGTTGTCCGCACACGACTCCCGGTGGTCTACAATCCTGATGCGCCAACGCCAACAAAGTGGATAGCGTTTCTTGATGAGCTGCTTTACCCAGAGGACATCCCCATGTTCCAAGAGTTCGTCGGTTATCTTCTGCTGCCCACTACGCTATTTGGTGTGATGACAACGGCTTCGCGCCGCTGAAATCACGAACAGTTTCGGATTTTCTGATTTACAACGCCTCCAAGTTCCACATCGAACACACCAACAACATACACAGCGTGGATGGTCGTCAAATATGGGGGGTAAAGGCATCCGGCTCATGATTGACGCTGGTGTCCGCAGCCGGAACGGATTGCAGCGAATTTATGACAAGAATGACCCATTCACATGAGCTGAGAATATCAGCAAGAAGTTATGTACATACGTAAGCTCATTCATGTGCGCAGACAAATCACGTTCATCAACAACTGACCCATAGAAAAGCTAACCAAGTCCAAGGCCGGGCTCCGTGAAGTTCCCCTGCTGCCGGAGCTGGAACAGATTTTGCGGAATCACATGCCAGCAAACGAAGATTTCGCCCAATATGTGGTGGGCGACGAGGACGCATTAAGCGAACGTTCCTTCCGAAACACATGGAAGCGAATCTGCAAGAAAGTCAACCTTCCCAAGGGTGTGACCCCGCATGTGCTTCGCCACACCTTCCTGACCCAGCTGCAAGCCACAGGTCGCGTAGACATCAAAACCTTGCAGAGCATTGCCGGACATTCCAAAATTACGATGACCATGAACACCTACGTCCACAAGGATGTCGGCAATGTCGAGAAAATCAGCCGGACGAGCGGCGGACTCTTCACCAGTACATGACTGCATAAAAATGCGTCATCATGCAAAATGACAGCGGCGTGATTTTGCACGAATTTCACGCCTAAAAACTCCGGAAAATGCTGACTCTGCAAGGCTTTCCGCGATTTTCGCACAGGCAAATCTTTTGCACAAAATCAACGCATAAAAAAACGCCCCATGACTGCCAAACAGCCATGGGGTAGTAAAAGCCTTGGTATAGAAGGAAACTCAGCGCTTGCTGAACTGGGGCGCGCGACGAGCAGCCTTCAAGCCGTACTTCTTGCGTTCCTTCATACGAGGATCGCGGGTGAGGAAGCCAGCCTTCTTCAGGGCAGCACGCAGTTCCGGATCAGCCTTGCACAGGGCACGAGAGATGCCGTGACGAATTGCGCCGGCCTGACCGGACACACCACCGCCGCAGACATTCACCAGCACGTCGAAAGAGGTCGTGCCGGTCAGCGTCAGGGGCTGACGAACGGTCATCTTGAGGGTCTCCAGACCGAAGTAGTTATCAATATCACGCTTGTTGATGGTCACTTTGCCATCACCGGCGACCAGGCGGACGCGGGCAACAGCCTTCTTGCGGCGGCCAACAGCGCTGTAATCAACCTTAGCCATTTGTTTTTCTCCTTTCCGCCTTACACGAGGTCAAACTTCACGGGCTTCTGCGCCGCATGGTCATGATTCGGGCCAGCGTAGACCTTGAGCTTCTTGGCCATCTGGCGACCCAGCGGTCCCTTGGGCAGCATACCCACGACAGCACGGCGGATTGCAAATTCAGGCTTCTCAGCCAGCAGCTTGCGGTACTTGGTTTCCTTCAGGCCGCCGACATAACCGGTGTGATGATAATAAATCTTCTGATCCAGCTTCTTGCCGGTCATGACGATCTTATCCGCATTGATGATAATGACATAATCGCCGGTATCCACATTGGGGGTGTAAATCGGCTTATTCTTGCCGCGAAGGATGTTCGCGACCTGGCTGGCCACACGGCCAAACACCTGACCCTCGGCATCGACAACATACCACTGACGGGTAATGTCAGCCGCTTTCGGCATGAACGTCTTCAAAGGTTTTTCCTCCCTAAGTGATGGTTCTCTATGTGTGTGCGGCACGGCATGATGGTCGCATGTCCTCCGCGGGTGTTTCAATAGTTTCCGGGGCAAGCGGAGCTATTGATGCCATCCACTATTGTACAATAAACGCGCCGCTTTGTCAAGCGCAAAATGCGCATTTTTCAACGGTTTTCGGAGGTTTTTTCCCCTTTTGACGCGCCTTTTTGCTGATTTGCCGCTATGCTTCCCAAAAGCCGTCAGCGTTTCCGCTTCTTCGGCGGACGTTCCGGCAGTTCCTCCCACATCGCCTGCACCATGGCGCGGAGCTTTGCGGAATCGGCGAGAATCGGGACGTGCAGCATAGGCTGCGCGCCATCGTAGGGCGGCTCGGCGGAAGTACCCGGCATGAAGCGCCACGCAGCGGGGACGTTCTTGACCATGAAGCCCGGACCATAGATGCCGCCGAAAATCCGCTCACGGTAGTAGAAGATGAACCCGCCCATCATGGGGATTCGGCGGACTTCCGGCAGCGGCGCCAGCTGGGCAGAGACGAAATCCGCCAGCTCGCGATTCGTCATGCGCTTCCGCAGATTCTCGACGCGCCCGGCGATATTCGCGGCAAATTGCTCGTCCGTGAACGACGGGTCGCGGGTGCTTTGCCAAAGGCTGCACGGCAGGTCGGGACACTGCGCGCAGTTCCGCAGGCCCTTTTTCTCCCGCACACAGGCGTAAATCGGGCACGCGCAGCCCGTCGGCGCATGAAACACGCGCCCCTGACATTCGTTGCAGCCCCGGCACATTCCCCCAAAGAATGAACATGCGCCGCAATCCGTTCCGCAGACGCTGATGCTTTCGCTCATGTTGATGCCTCCTCCGGCGGATAAACGCCGTTTTCCTCCATTGTACGCCCATTTTCGCACGATGTCTTGAAGAAATGCGACACGTTTTCCCCGTGATAGCGGCGAAACTCGCGGCATAGGTGCGCCTGATCCGCAAAGTCGTAGCGCGCCACCGCGTCCTGCACGTCCGTCACTGTCCCGTGGCAAATCTCCTGATAGAGCGCTTGATACCGCACCAGCGCACTTCCCTTCTTCGGCGGCAAGCCCCAGTACTCGCCCAAAAGCCGCTCCAATTGCCGGCTGCTGATGAACAATTCGTGCGCCCACGCGCTGACCGTCGCCGTCCCACGGTGGCACAGCAGCGCATCCGCCGCCGTCTCCACCAGCGGATTTTCCCGGCACTGAAACGCCAGCAGGACGCTCTGCGCATACGCCGTGCGCGCCGATAATCCGCGTAATTCCGGCAATCGCGCCCGCAGTGCCCGGTCAAGGCGGCCGAATCGGACTTCCGGCGATTCAAAGCCGTTCAGCGTGCCGCGAAGGGCATCATCCGCAAACGCATACGCGCCGAAGGCATGGAAGCGGATGGCGAATGTGCTCATCGTATGCTGCGGAATCATCGGCAAATGCGCAGTGCTGCACACGTCGCTGACGCCGCAGAAACTCGCTTGGATGATGCGTCCCGCCGTTTCGTCAATGTGGTAGATGAGGTCAGCGCAGACATCGGGAATGATGCGCGTCGGGGATGCGCCAGCGCCGACAATGCCGCCCCAGAAGCAGCGAATCCACCTTTGCAGGGATTCACAAGGCAGGATTTCATGGTGCGCCGCCGTTGCGAGGAAGGGAGTGGCAGTCAGGGGTTGCCACATGCGGCGGATGTTTATCATTCGCAGTTCTCCTTCCTTATACAACGCTTTTGCTGCAGGGGATTTCGCCTCTGCGGAGGCAAAAGGTTGGGCTTTCCGTTCGCCCCTTGACCCCTTCGGTCGTCACTTTTCCGTCTCAAACGTCACATTCCGCCCGTCGGAGCGGCAGATAATTGTCCCCTGCTCGTCGGTGCGGAACACGACAACATCTGCGTCGCGAAGGCGGCTCAGGGTGCTTTCCGCCGGGTGGCCATAGGTGTTGCCCTTGCCGACGCTGATGACAGCGTACTGCGGCATGATTTCACGCAGGAAAGCATAGCACGTCGAGGTTTCACTGCCGTGATGACCGACTTTCAGCACCGTCGCCTGCAGCGGTTCGCCATTTGCCAAAAGCGCGTGTTCCGCGTTCCACTCCGCGTCGCCCGTGAAGAGGAACGACGTGCTGCCGCAGTCCACGCGCACGACCAGCGACATGTCGTTTGTGTCCGTGAAGCCCTGCCCGTCGGAGAGGAACGTCACCTGCGCGCTGCCGAGATAAAAGCTGTCGCCGATGCTCGGCACGGTCAGCGAAATTCCCTGCCTTTCGGTGTACTTCACCAGCGAGCTGAATACCTTCGTATCCCACTGCGTCACGGGCGAATACACCGCGCCGACCGTGCAGGCATTCAGCGCGCCGGGCAGACCGCCAATGTGATCTTCATGCGGATGCGTCGCAATGATAGCGTCAAGGTGCTCAATCCCCAGCGTCTTGGTCAGGTAAGCGTAGACGAATTGGCTGGCGGAGGCTTTTCCGCCGTCAATCATCATGGCGTGGCCGTCGCTGAGGAGAATTGCGCCGTCCGCCTGACCGACATCGAGGAAATACACCGCTAAATCAGCGGATGAAACGGGTGCGGCAGTCGCCAACGGCAGCTTCGTCGGAATCGGTGCGAGGAAATCATCCCCGTTCGGCGCGTCGCTGCGGACGAACAGCAGCACCGCCATCAAGAGTGTCAGCAGCAGTTGGAAAATCGTCCGGCGTGTCGCCCTGCGCCGCGTCGTCCGGCGTTTTTTCTTCTTCATCGTGTACCCGTGCTGCCGAAGCCGCCGCGGGAAGCGTTATCGAGGCGTTCCACCGTCACCAGCTCCGGCTTGTCCATCTTCCTCATCACGCGGAACTGGCAGATGCGGTCGCCGCGCGCGATTGTCGTGTCGCGCATGGCCAGTGCTGGAAAGCCCCACACGTCGTCATCGCCGCAGTAGCTTTCGTCGATGACACCCATGCTGTTCGCCTGCAGAATCCCCCACTTGCGGAAGGTCGAGCTGCGCGGCACAATGTGCGCCTCGTACCCCTCCGGCAGCTGCATCGACACGCCCAGCGAAATAATGCGGAACTCCCCCGCGTGCATCGTCACGGTTTCCGCCGCGCACAGGTCAATCCAGTCCCCCTGCGGCAGGATGGTCAGCGGCACCGCGCCGTCGTGATATCGAACCAGAATCTTCATGCCTGTTCCCCTTTCTGTTTGCCTTTTTATCATAGCACAAAAAGGCATTGCCGGGAAGACGAACACGCAGATTTTTCTTTTCCCAAAAAATCCGATTTTCGGGACGAAAATGCCATCGTGCTCCGTTAGATGGGCAGATGCCACCCCAAAGACGATTTAATTAGGAAAGGATTGACCCGATGAACATCACGCTCAAGCCCATTGACGAAAGCAACTTTCTGGATGCATTCCATTTGCAGCTCCGCGACGACCAGACGCAGTACGTCTCCCACCCGATTCGCAGCCTTGCGCAGGCGTATGTCTACCGCAATCAGTGCCAGCCGTTCGGCATTTACGCTGACGCGCGGATGGTGGGATACGTCATGGTGATTTACGACCCAGACGTACCGGAATACGACATTTGGCACATGATGATTGACGCCGCCGAGCAGGGCAAAGGCTACGGAACAGCGGCGATGAAGGCGGTGCTGGACTATATCGCGACGAAGCCGTTCGGGGATTCCGGGCGCGTCGTGCTGACGTGCCATCAGGAGAATATCCTCGCCATGCACCTATACGAATCGCTTGGCTTTGCGCACACAGGGAACGTGGACGACGGCGAGGAAGAGCTGGTGCTGAACCTGTAAATCGCCGGTAAGCAAAACGAGCGGAAAGCAGCATCGCCTTCCGCTCGTTTTCTATTCTCTATCTGTTGACTTGTGAGGAAGCATTCATCTGCTTCTGCACCAATTCGTCATTGCCCGCAGGTTCTCCACAATCCCCGGCAGCTTCTTTACCACCTCGTCAATATCCGCCTGCGTGGTGTCCGTGCCGAGGGTCAGCCGCAGCGAACCTTTCGCTTCGTCGCGCGTCAAACCAATCGCCGTCAGCACATGGCTGGGGTCAAGGCTGCCCGCCGTACATGCCGACCCGCTCGACGCCGCGATGCCCTCCAAATCCAGCCGGAGCAGCACCGCTTCGCCCTCAATCCCCGCAAAAGACACGTTCACGTTGTTCGGCAGACGCTTGTCCATCGTGCCGTTGATGCGCATGTTGGGAATCGCCGCCGTCAAGCCGCTGATGAGCCGATTGCGCAGGAAAGTCATCCGCGCCGCGTTCTCCGCCAAGCCCTCTTCCGCCAGTTCAATCGCCTTGCCCAAGCCGACGATGCCCGGCAGATTCTCCGTGCCTGCGCGATGCCCGCGTTCCTGCGCGCCGCCGTGAATCAACGGGTCGATTTTCACGCCCTTGCGGATGTACAGCGCGCCGATGCCCTTCGGCCCGTGGAACTTGTGTGCCGAGAGGGAGAGCATGTCCGCGTGGAGCGCCTCGACATCCAGCGGAATTGCACCAACCGCCTGCACCGCGTCCGTGTGAAAGAGTACGCCGCGTTCGTGGCAGAGTGCGCCAATCTCCGCGACGGGTTCGAGCGTGCCGATTTCGTTGTTCGCCGCCATCACGCTGACCAGCACGGTATCCGGGCACAGGGCGTTCTCCACCTGCTGGACGCTCACGAAGCCGTCCGCATCCACCGGGAGATACGTCACCTGCCAACCCTGCGCTTCCAGCCACTGGCAGGTATGCAGGATGGCGTGATGCTCAATCTGCGTGGTGATGATGTGCTTGCCCTTCTCCTGATGCGCAAACGCCGCGCCCTTGAGCGCCCAGTTGTCGCTCTCCGACCCGCCCGCGGTGAAATAGATTTCCTGCGCGCTGCACCCCAATGCCGCCGCGACCTGCCGCCGCGCGCGCTCGACCGCTTTTTTCGCGTCGCGCCCCGTAGAATGAATGGAGGACGGGTTGCCGTACACCTGCATATAATAAGGAAGCATTGCCTCCATCACGGGCTGCGAAACGGCGGTCGTCGCCGCATTATCCAGATAAATACGATCCATGTGCGTTCCTTCCTTTTCGCTTTCTCCTTCTGGGAATTGTAGCACGCTTTCTATCGCTTTGTCAACCGCTGATTCGCCGCTTGCGCAACCGTTTGTTTTGTCCTCTTTGCATCACTTCAGCGCCATTTCCCACAAAAAAATTTGCGAAAGATTCACGAAAACGTTTGCGTAAACGCAAAAGCTGTGATACAATAAGATTGCAACAATCACTGCGGCTACGTCCGCTGCTCTGGAGGATTAGGTGCATGAAATACGGTCACTTTGACGACAAAGCCCGCGAGTACGTCATCGACACGCCGCGGACGCCTTACCCGTGGATTAACTACCTCGGCTGCGAACAGTTCTTCGGCATCATCAGCAATACCGCCGGCGGCTATTGCTTCTACCGCGATGCTCGGCTGCGCCGCGTCACCCGCTACCGCTACAATAACATGCCTGTGGACAACGGCGGCCGCTACTTCTACATCAAGGATGGCGACACGGTCTGGAATCCCGGCTGGAAGCCCGTCAAAACGGAGCTGGACAGCTATTCCTGCCGTCACGGCATGGGCTACACCATCATTACCGGTCAGAAGAACGGTCTGACCGCCAGCCAGCTCTCTTTTGTGCCGATGGGCGTGAACGCCGAGGTGCATCAGGTGACGCTGCGCAATGATTCCGACACGCCCAAGAATGTCATTCTGACGTCGTTCGTCGAGTTCTGCCTTTGGAACGCACAGGACGACATGACGAACTTCCAGCGCAACTTCTCCACCGGCGAGGTGGAGGTGGAAGGCAGCGTCATCTACCACAAGACTGAATACCGCGAGCGCCGCAATCACTATGCATTCTACGCCGTGAACACCCCCGTGGACGGCTTCGACACCGACATGGAGACGTTCCTCGGTCTGTACAACGGCTTTGAAAACCCGCAGGCGGTTTTCACCGGCAAGATGGGCAACTCCATCGCGTCCGGCTGGCAGCCGATGGCGGCGCATCAGGTGAAGGTGTCCCTTGCCCCCGGCGAAGCGCGCCGCTTCAACTTCGTGCTGGGCTACGTCGAAGTGCCGCAGGCGGAGAAGTTCGTCGCGCCCAGCGTCATCAACAAAGCCCCTGCGAAGGCGCTGCTGGAGAAGCTGACGACCGACGAGCAGATTGCCGATGCGTTTAACGCGCTGAAGAAGCACTGGGACAACCTGCTGTCCGCCTATGTGCTGACCACGCCTGATGAGAAGCTGGGCCGCATGGTCAATATCTGGAATCCCTATCAGTGCATGGTCACGTTCAACATGAGCCGTTCGACCTCCATGTTCGAGAGCGGCATCGGGCGCGGCATGGGCTTCCGCGATTCTTCGCAGGACTTGCTCGGCTTCGTGCATCAAATCCCCGAACGCGCCCGCGAACGCATCCTCGACATCGCCGCGACGCAGTTCCGCGACGGCGGCTGCTATCACCAGTATCAGCCCCTGACCAAGAAGGGCAACAACGACATCGGCGGCGGCTTCAATGACGATCCGCTGTGGCTGATTGCCGGTACGGCGGCGTACATCAAGGAGACGGGCGACTTTGGCATTCTCGACGCCGCAACGCCCTACGACTGCAACCCCGACGACTGCGGAACGCTTCTGGAGCACCTCGAAGCGAGCTTCTACCACGTCGTCAATAACAAGGGACCGCACGGTCTGCCGCTGATTGGCCGCGCTGACTGGAACGACTGCCTGAACCTGAACTGCTTTTCCGACGAACCGAGCGAATCCTTCCAGACGTTCTCCAACCCGAACGCGCCGGATGAGCGCGTGGCGGAATCCGTGCTGATTGCGGGCATGTTCGTCGCCATTGGGCCGGATCTGGTCGCGATTCTGCGCCGCCGCGGGCTTGACGACAAGGCGGACGCCTGCCAGAAGGAAATCAATGCGATGAACGAAGCCATCCTGCGCGACGGCTGGGACGGCGAGTGGTTCGTCCGCGCGTACGACGCTTTCGGCCACAAAATCGGCTCGAAGGAATGCGAGGACGGCAAGATTTACATCGAGAGCCAAGGCTACTGCGTCATGGGCGGTGTCGGCGTGAAGGACGGCAAGGCGGAAAAGGCGCTCGAATCCGTCCACAAGTATCTAGAAACCAAGCACGGCATCGTGCTGCTCCAGCCTGCCTACAAGGAGTACCACCTCGAACTGGGCGAAGTTTCCTCTTATCCGCCGGGATACAAGGAAAACGCGGGCATCTTCTGCCACAACAATCCGTGGATTATCGCCGCGGAAACCGTTGTCGGCCACGGCGACCGCGCCTTCGACCTGTACAGCCGCATTGCCCCCGCCTACCGCGAGGAAATCAGCGACCTGCACAAGATGGAGCCGTATGTGTACAGCCAGATGATTGCCGGCAAGGACGCAAAGAACTTCGGTCAGGCGAAGAACAGCTGGCTGACAGGCACAGCGGCATGGAACTTCTACGTCATCAGCAACTACATTCTGGGCATCAAGCCGGACTGGGAAGGCTTGAAGGTTGACCCGTGCATTCCGCACACTTGGGACGGTTATCAGGTGAGCCGCCGTTTCCGCGGAGCAACGTATGCGATCGCGATTGAGAATCCGTCGCATGTCTGCCGCGGCGTGAAGCAGGTGACGGTGGATGGACAGGCGATTGCGGGCAATGTTCTGCCGGTATTTGCGGATGGCAAGACGCATCAGGTCACGGTAACATTGGGCTAAGGATAAAAACTTTCGGAAAAAGCTAATTGGGGGTAACGCACTCAAGCCGGGCTGCCCCAAACGGGTCAAGGGGCAATGCCCCTTGCAGGGTCAAGGGACAGCGTCCCTTGTGG
>OGNY01000507.1_pt1 | contig 35245 bp, 25 predicted proteins | sample 1573551 | NCBI WGS metagenome assembly OGNY01 (sample SAMEA2581885, study PRJEB24529) | metagenome | biome: Human gut stool | place: China | collected 2011
CCGGCAGCATCTTTTTGTTTTGCGGTCATAAAAAAGACCGTATCAAAGCCCTGATTTTTGAGGGAGATGGATGGCTATTGTGTTATAAACGCCTTACCGGAGACTGTTCCTACCAGTGACCACGGGATGCCATGCTCCTGACACCAGACATCGACTTTCATATCAGAGGGACGATTCTGGCAGTCCCTGATCTGGTCGGCCCACTGCTGTAGGCGGATCTGTTCTGCAACTAAACTGGTTTGAGTGTTCATAGTCTGACCTCCTGACGCTGGTCAAAAAAGTTGAGTGCTGAACTTTTTTGACTGTGTGTAGTATAGACTATTATGACAGATAGGCGAGGCTATTGAAAGGTACTTGCTATGGAGCATTTACATAATAACTCCTACTATCGTGCTAATCTTATTTGCTAACTTGCTCATTTTAAGACCCCCTTAATATGTTTAGGGTAGTCTCAATGACTACCCCTGATGAATGCAATTTATATATCTTCCACTGCTACCTGAATATCTTCGCTCATAGTCTGTATACTTTCGCTTTGAGCTGAAATTTCTTCCGCAGTGGCTGCTATATTTGTAACCTTACTACTCATTGTCTCAATGCTCTCAAGTAACTCTGTGATTGACCTTACACTAATCTCAATCTTCGGAATTGTATCCGCCGACTGAACTTTATTTTGCTCAATTAACTTCTTTGTGTTATCTGAAAGCTCTCTAATATTAGATGCTACCACTGCAAAACCTCTACCTGCATCCCCTGCACGTGCTGCCTCAATAGAAGCGTTTAGGCTTAATAAATTGGTCTGACTAGCTATATCTGCTATTTCTTCGTTACTGTTATTATAGTCTTTAATAAAGTCTGAAAAGACTTCAAGGCTACCCCTGATAGCATTGCATTTTTCACTAATGTCTGATACTACCTGAGTAATATTTGTTGCATCTTCAGCTGTGCTTTCATTGGCTTTAGCTAAATCAATTATACTGGAATTAAGAAGATTAAACTGCTCAACTACCCCTGAAAGCTTTTGATTATGTACTTCCTGTTCATCAAGGTTTTTCTGGTGTAACTCTGCTACTTCCTGCTTTTCTAAATCAGCTACCTTTTTGTTATAATAGATGCAGTTTTCTTTATTGTTTACACCGTTATGAATGGCTTCTACCATCATCTTACAGGTGCTATAGCCACAACAGCCACAATCAATACATCTATCCTGTGTGGTTTCTTTAAGCAAACTATTAAAGATTTCATTTTCCTCAACCTTGCTAGGAATACTCACTTTTACAGATTTATCCTCATATTTTCTACTGAAATCTTCAAGTTTTAAATCTAAGAACTGCTGTTTAAAAGCAGACCATCTTTCCTCATAAGATAAAGTATTATTCCAAGGATTAACTACCCCTAATTTATGAAAAATACCTTTTTTGATTGGCTTACTTACAATCAAGTCCTTAGCCTTTCCAATAGTTAACTCAACAGTTACATCATCAATATTTTCATCAACTGCTGTACCTCGTAAGCAACCTTTACTACAATTCAATATATCTACTAAAAATGGTTTCTCACCCTTTCTATCAACATAAGTATCAAGGAACTTATATGCTTCTGATGTTCCTTCTACCTATAATACTGGTACATTGCCAAGAAAGAAATTAACATTTTCTCTAAGACCACCTGGGTGTGGATATAGGCTACCTAAGCCATAATCAATCACATCATTGTAAGCTTTGGCTGAATGATAGCTCCCCCCGATTACACTTAATAATTTTTTAAATGTCACATTATACTTAATCAAACCTTTAGTATTCTTATCATGTATCTCATCACCTTTGGCTATACATGGACTGATAAAAGCTAAATCCTCAGATACATGCTTATATTCCTTGAGATAAATTGCTTCACACATCATAGGACTTTGCAATGGAATTAAGCTTCTAATTAACTCTGGTTTGTATTTCTCAATGTATGAAACAATTGCTGGGCAAGGTTGAGATATAAGACCTGTCTTACCTGTTTTCTTTATATATTCAATGTAAGCCCATGTGCAAATATCAGCACCATGAGAAACACTAAAGATGTTAACTACCCCTAAAGATTTAAGGTAACCATAAATCTGCTTATAATCGTTAGGATAATTAGCTACAAAAGCTGGGGCTACTAAAATACTTATTTTCTTACCAGCTTTCAAATCTGCTAGAAATTGCTCTGTATCATCTTCATAATCTCTAGCCCTATGCTGACAAGCTTTAAAACAAGCTCCACATTTGATGCAAGCTTCATCATTGACATCAATAGAACTATCGCTTGATTTGTTTGCAGTTAAAACTGGACAATCTCTTATACATTTATTACAACTGATACAATTTTCATTAGTGACTATCATATGGACACTCCTTCCAAAAGACATATTTTTTGCCGTCACAGAGGTTATACTGAGATTGTGGTATAAGGTAAATAACTCGCAAATGGCACAGCCTGCCAAAAGTTGAGATAATGTAAAAAGTTCAAAACGTTTTACACTTTTTCAACCTAAGGAGGATTTTGCCATGCCTGATGTTCAGTCAACAAAAAAACAACTTCATATGCAGCAATGGGCTGCTATCATTGAAGACCGGATTGCATCCGGGTTAAAGATTGGACCTATGTCAATACCTTGGACACAAAAAGTTGAACTTTTCTCCCAGCATAGCATATGCCGAGAGATTTATTTCTTATGCTGCCAGAGCCTCATCTTCAACCTGTTGTGGTGTCTTGTTTTAGCCTCATCAAATGTGTAATATGTAGTTGTGTATACTTCTTCCTTCTTTAATACAGAATGGAAGGATTCGATGCAGGCATTATCATAGGGATTACCCTTCCTGCTAAATGAATGTAACATTCCCTGATCCTGTAAGTATTTCTCGAATTCTTCACTGGTATACTGGCTTCCCAGATCACTATGAAGTACTATTTCCGTTGTATCAGGGATATTAAGGCATGCATTCTTTACAGCCTGTGTGGCAAGCTCAGCTGTTATATTTTTACCATATGCCCATCCTATGATTTTGCGATCATATAAATCCATTACAGATGCAAGATAAATCCATCCTTCATTTACTACATGGATATATGTGATATCAGTTACAAGTTTTTTAAAAACTGTGTCAGCACTAAAATCACGATTAAGGATATTTTCTTTATCATCCGGAACTGTTCCCTGATTCTTTTGGTATTGATACTTTTTAACAACAATGCTTTTAATTTCAAGCTTTTTCATATGACGTTGAACACGTTTTACTGAGCAGGGGATATTTCTATCATTAAGTTCTCTATGGATCTTAATTGCCCCGTAACGTTTCTTAAATTCGTTATATATTGATAATACTTCATTGCTGAATTCCTTATATTCCTGTTCTCTTTTTGAAGGAACATGATTTAATGCAGCATAGTAAGTGCTTCTAGGGAATTTAAGTGCAGAGCACATCTGCTTTACAGTATACTTGTCTAAGTTAGCTTGAATAAAGGACACGTATTCAGTTATTGATTTTTGGCGAATATGGCAGTAGCTTTTTTTAATATTTCATTCTCAATTTCAAGGTCTTTCATTTTTTTCTGAAGAGCCTTGTATTCCTTTAAAGAAATAGTCTCTTCCTCTGTAGTAATTACTGGAGCAAGATTTTTAATCCATGTAGAGACTGTGCCTTTTGGAATGCCATATTCGTTACTTAGTTCAGTTACACCTTTGCCAGCTTTACAATGCAGATCAACAATCTGCTGTTTAAACTCTGGGGTGTATGATTTTTGATTTTTAGCCATTATGTTGAACTCCTTTTTTTTATTATAGCTTATTCAACATTTCGTGTCTATGGTTATATTCTAGCACCAGTTTATCAGTATTTTGTTTTAAATAAGTTACGGACAAAAAAGTCTTCGTATTATTAAAATAAGTTGGTACTTTTTCCATTTCAATAATTTTGGATGCTATATCTTTAATTTGCATTACACATATCCTTCCGAAAATAAATAATAATTTAGGTGGTACTTCTCAAATCTTTCTCACACTCTACTTGTAGTACTTTTCTTTTACAGTTTCAAATTCATCCTGCGTCACAATATATAAATCACCTTTTGAACGAGTTAAGGCTACATACAATTTATTTAAAGTGACAGTTTTTAACGTCGAAACTGAAAATTTATCTTCAACCAATTTTTCAGTTGAATCGTTTAGAATAACGCATACAGCCTCATATGTATCACCCTTTGAATATGACCAGTTTACCGCCCTAAATGAATAATGAGACGCATTATCATATACAAGCTTTACAATATTTTTATCATCTAGTATCTCTTGTATATTTGAAGGCCTTATCACTGTTCCTGCATTTATCTTCGCTGATTGAATCTGAATTCCAAGCTTATCCCTAATAAATGAACATATTTCTTCAGAACATCGTCTTGTATAAATCAAAGATTTAGTATCTACATCAAATCTCTCTCCACGCAATTCCTCAATAAACTCTTCATAACCAATTTCTGTTTTGGACTTCTTAAATGGTTTACCAGAATTGTTCTGACCTGAGACAGAATGCTGATAGTAATCCCCTACCAATAAAATATTTTTTAGACATTTTGATAATTTTACTATCAATTCGTAATCATGTTCTCTAAAGTCCTGAAACTCATCTATCAATATATTATCAAAGAATAAATTAAGTCTCTCTGCTGCTGTCAAAACAATGGATTTTCTCCCCTGTTTAACATACATTGCTAATTCAGATAAAGTATCACAATAATACCGTCCTCTTTCATCCATGTAGTGCTGAAGACAGTCTTTCTTTTTATAACTTTTATTAGGCACATATCTACCATTAATCTTTATTCGCTGTTGAGGCGGTTTTTTTAGAGTTATACTCGTTTTTTCAAATTTATAATTTTGACCAAAAAAATTATAAATGGTTTTTTCATATGGTCTAATAATCATATGATAAACAAATGCATCAAACGTCATTATTCTAGTTGCATCAGGAATTTTGCCATGTTCCTTCAATAGTTCATTTTGAATATTTTTAATATTTGCATGGGTAAATGCAACTATTAAGTTTTTTTGTTCAGGCTGCATCTCATGGCAAATGCGATACGTCTTACCCGCACCTGCAACCGCAAGTATCACTCGTTTAGCCATTCGATTGCCTCCTCAACATATCCAGGAATAACGAAATCTTCTTCAGAAATAAGCATCTGATACGCGGTATCCACTTTATTATTAAGCATCTTGCCCAATACTTGTCCATAATTGGTTCTGTGGAAAAGGTATTCTGCCCCATCTTGAACCTGAATCATAGTATCAATTTTTCCTTATTACAGTTATAAACACATGCTTCCCAGGTCCAATCTTCCATTGTTGCTCCCATAAAAACATGTTGTTTTTCATTATGCTGATTAAACTCATTTGCATCATCAATTTTAGTCTGCTCATGATCATTGTCTGTTATTACAGCTATTCTTTTACCAGTTTCTTCTGCTATCTCTAAATATCTCTTATAAGAAATACCATTGCACGAAATTATCGAAATTCCGTCATTTTCAACAGTCCTACCAGTTTTCTTTTCATAGAACTTAGGTAACAGCAAATATTCTGTAGCTCCTTCTACAAGTATTACCTTTTTTGATAATAACAGTTGCAAAAATTCATTATCATCTGCTTTTTCAAAAAATATAGAGGTTTGTGGTTCAACGTTTTTTAACGATAAATAGTGATTTTCTGCAATCCAAATTACATTTCGAAGGTTAAGCCTACTAGCAATCATATTACTATGCGTGGTTAGAATAATCTGGGAATCTTCTTCATGGTCCATTATTTGCTGAAGCATCTGCTTTAAATTCGTAAAACATAAATGATTTTCAGGCTCTTCAATCAAAATCGTATCGAGATTATCCTCACGATTAAGCGCTATTTGCGTTTTCACTAAACTTTCCATTCCACTTCCCTTGTTTTCCAACGGAATAGAATCCTCATACACAGACACGACACTTTCTAATACCACTTTCTTATTATCTATTCCAAATCGTCTCCTATCATCTATATCAGGAAGATTTACGTCTTCGAAAGATGTACTCAGTTTTTCTCTAAATGCATTCTTAGCTTTTAATTTAGTATCATTACTGTAAAGATTTGAAAATAGTGTTCTATTAAAATAATTAAATGCAGACGACTTTGATGTTTCTGACGTATCAATAAACAAATTCTTTATTGGTCTCTTAGCTACCTTATATGGTAAATTGGCATACGTTTGCCATGTCAAAGAATAATACTCATATGGTATTTTCCCATCGTTAATAGAATCTGCTAATTCCTCAGAAAAATCTTCATCAAATTTACATTCAAATCTTAATCCATACTTCTCTTCACTACGATTACCATTTACGTAATTTTCTCCATAAAAATCAATAAATTGCGGTGTATTATCAAGTTCCAAATCAACTTCGATAATTATCCTCGGTAATGTAGCTACGTTAGGATTATTTTGAAAAGCTCTAACGTTTTCCAAATTAAACAAATCTTGCAAAACAGACTTGTCTGCATTCCAGTACAGTTGATTTAGTACTATTCTAATAGCCTCTAATATTGTACTTTTTCCTGCTTCATTTTCGCCCACCAAAATACTCAAGTGCTCATTAAACTCTATCTTAAAGTGTTCAAAACGCTTTAACCCATCAATATACAATGTCTTCACATATCCCATTTCCAGTCTCCAATCTTAAATGTTATAAAAAGATAATCCTACACAATCAATTCACTCAATCCGCCATAACAAGTCACACAGGCGCTCTTTCTTGCTCTCGTAAGTGCAACATAAAGCAAGCATTTCTCACCTGTTCTAAATTCTTCCAGAGAAATATCATCCTCAAAATCAGCCCTTGTTCCAAAAGGGAGAACCTTTTTATTTACTGCTACTGCAAATACATAATCAAACTCAAGACCTTTTACTCTATGCATGGTCGCTATTCTTACACCTTCAAAAGTTCGGTCATCCGTCTTGTTTGCTTTGATTTCAAAGGACTTAATCCCTGCCCTCTGTAATCCAGCAATATAGCTATCTAGCAGCTTATGTGTTCTTGCTACAATACAGATATTTTTCTGCTCTACGCCTGCTGTTTCCAGTTCATGAATTTTACTAACCAAATAATCAAGTTCTTCCTCCGGAGTAGCAAATTCCTTAATTTCAGGCTTATCCCCATGAGTAAGTGACTGACATCCTTTACCATTGTCATAATCATCATCTAAATCATCAAAAGATACTCCATTAAGCAATCCAAATGCAAACTTGCGGATTTCCTCAGTTGTTCTGTAATTGATTCTCAAGTAGCTGCTTCTTCCGCGGACATTAATTCCGCATTTTGAAAGTACTGCCTTATTTCTATATATTCTCTGATGTGAATCACCCACAATAAAAATATCATTCCGGTGCTCATCACCTGCAAGTGATCTAAGTAACCTATATGCACTTGGGCTTAGATCCTGACCTTCATCAACGATAATTGATGTGTACTGACCTATAAGCTTCTTATTTTCAAGGATCTTACGGCATTCATACATAGCTGTCTCAACATCTCGCTGTAGTTTTTCGTTCATTATATTTTGATATTCATCAAACACATCCCATATTTGCATACGAACTTTTCTATCAAGGCGTACTCCTCTACCAATTCTTGAAGCTTTGCAGTAAGATACTTTGTCATATACTTCCTGTGCCTGGACAACCTTAACCCACTCATCCTTATAGAAGTTTTCTACAAAGTTTAAGTCGCCACCTGCTATAGCAATAGCATCTCTCCATGCCTTGTCCACTTCTTCGTCATAAACAATCTGATACTCATATCCTTGTCTACGCAAAAAATTAGAAACCCACGCATCAAGATTAATAATATCTATTCTCTTCATTTCCTCAGCAGTGCATATTTTTCTAAGGTTATCTTTTATATCTTCCGCCAAATTCTTGGTGTAAGTTGTAAATAGAATCTTTTCATTCGATTCTAAATTGGATGCAAGCATTTTTGCTCTATGCATCGCAACAACAGTTTTACCAGTACCAGCTCCGCCTAATACTCTCGCAGGTCCATTAAAGTTTTTTTCCACAACCTTACGCTGTGTTGGATGGAGAAAGATTCTCCATTTTTCAAGTGGCTCTTGCATAATTGCCTGAAGTTCTTCCTCTCCCTCGACAATAACAAAGCTTTTCCTACTTGTATCAGTTTGAAGAGCTGCTGCAAAATCGTTTTCTTGGACTTCAACTTTCTCTGTCTCTGGATATAGTGTGTCCAATACTTCTTCAACCGAAAATCCGTTTCCAAGCCATTCAAGCCCTTCAAAAGCTTCTTCCGGAATCGCAGCTTTCAGTGAATGAAGACCTTCTAATGTCTTGATTGCTTTAATCATAGGAAGTTGTTCTTCCGGAAGACCTATTTTTTCAAACACTTCATCTGAGATATTTGCAAATAATGCCGGCTCATCAATTGCCTTTTGTTCCTCAATAGCTTCCTGCACATCAAAAATCTGTACACTACCTGTAAGCTTGTTTATTGAGCATTTTTTTCTCTTCGCCCAAGCATATGCCTCATCATGATGATCCACCCAAAGCAAAATATAAACATTGCTTTCCGGTTCACGCACAACAATTCCCCTGTAAGTATCATCAATCCTCACAGAGCAAATGTTCTTGTCAATCCCTTCATTAATCTTTTCAAAGTTAATTCCCGGATGCATAGGATCATTTCTAAATTTATTAAAAAACTCAGTTACTTTTCCCTGCTTCTGTCTTGGTAGTGCTGCATATGCAGTTAAAAAATCAGTCGAAATAGCTACAGTTGGATTATTATTCATTTACAGTTCCTCCAAATACATTGATGTTAATTTCTTCACTACTTAGCAGTACTGTCCAGCCTTTACCCTTAAATATATCCATGTACTCTTCTTGCTCAGGTAAAAGCCAAGCGATTTTATTATCTTCCCAAGCCATTTCAGCTTCAGCTATAGTAGCTCCTGAAGATTCATCTGATAACTCAAAACCTACAACACTTGGAGCCGGGATTCCATTATGATGCATCTCTGTAGCACATGTTATAGCAATATCATCAATGAACTCATCCATGATATCATTCCACTTCTCATCAACCACAATATTTGTACTTGTCGTTGCTTCAAGTGTATCATCCTCAGTAATAATTGTTCCAAGGTTACTGTATATAGCCTTGCTCATTCCGAGCTTGGACAAGAAGATTGCAGTACTATTAAACTGCATCACATTTACAAAATGCCAGAACCCATTCCAATCCGATTCATATTTATCCGTTCTTGAATCAGGAACATCATCAATGATTGCAACTATTTTCAATGGTGCTCCCATTCTCATACCAGTCATTTCAGCAAGTGAAACTTCTGCCAGAATATCTATATTTCCCATATCTTCACGAGGACGCCAAGTTCCGAAAATAGCCTGACCAAAATCATCCACATCATCCAAAGAACCAATAGCATTAAGCACTGATTTCCATTTACCACTCCATTCACTGTATAAAACTTGATTTGTCATCTGAGTTGCATCAACTATTGACATCGCAAATGATCTTGCATGTGTCGCAAATAAATCTTCTGCATTCGCGATAGATAAATAATCAATTAATAATTCAAATCCATTTTCCTTTTCAGGATTAATCGATTCAGCATTTGCACTCTTTACTGCCGGCTTATATACTTTTCCAGATGGCATTTTCACAGAATTCAAAGTCTCTGTTCGATAGTCTCCTTGACTTTTGAATACATTATGCACATCCTTATATGTAAGCGACCAAACTCTATACTTTCCAGAAAGCATAATAGCCATACGCTTCAAGGTGTCATCCTCTACGCTATCCTTGTGGTAGTAATATCCATCTGTGAATACGGCTATAGGTTTCTGATTGCCCGTCGTTCTCTTTGGTCTGATTACAAAGTCAGGTCGAGACTTTACCGAAATACCCATAGATGCATCGAAGTCAACCTGTGGTTCGATTGTCCATAAGCTTTCACCAACTTGAAGAGAATACCCTTCTTTCTCATTAACCAATGTTTTATGAATTCTAATTGGTCTTTCTGCGGTACTCAGCTTTTCAAAAGCACCAACAAATTCTCTTTCTAGTTCGCTATCAAACAAATGGTTTGTATCTACTTGTGCAAGTTTTTTAATCTCAGTTCTATTCTCTTTTCCACTTAAAATTGTCTTCAAAAGTGTTATTGCCGAATTTCTTGAGATTTCACCAATATGCTGACTCTGTCTATAGGCATATAAACACTTATAGCATCCATCTTTCTGCGGGTCGTCATTACAGCTACAATGCTCCATCGTCTCCAATGCCCCTTCAAAAACATCTATAATGCCATTCTCCTCATTCATAAGTTGCTTCAGATAGCCTGTTCCACCAGGTACAGAATCATATATTACTAGGTACTGCTTCCTATAATCAGCCTCAGAAACTGGAACTTCACTTATAGTTGCTCTTAAGTGATCAACATTGCCAAATTTCTTCTTCATTCCAAGCATAAATGCGGCAACAAACGATTCTACTCTCACATTTGTAGCATCCATTGTTGTAGCAGGAATTAAGAGACGTAATGCCTCCGTCTCAAACTCTCTATACAAGAAAAGGCACTCTTCAAATGGATCTGTAACAATAGTATTATCTTTTACCATCTTACAAAAACGGGAGTGCTTAGGTTTTTCCCCCTGCACCTGAATCTTTCCACAATACTTACAGATAGTGAACCCTTTTCTAACACCTTCATGTCCAGCAACAAGTAATTTGTCTCCAGTAATTGATTGTTCACCGAAATTAATCTCACGCATCATTGCCTTTTGAAGAAACTCATAGCCCCACTTAAACTCTTTGTTATCCATTTCAAAAGCCTGAATAACATCCTTATCTTCATCTACATCTACCAGAAGTTCCTTATCATAGAACATAGATGCACGATCTTCGCTGTCATCACCGATTTGGCTTTCTTCCTCCTTCATATTGGAATACACCATCTGCACCTTAAACATTGAGCGAACCTGCCCTGCATCTGCCCACCCCGGATTTCCACATTTAGGGCATACATGCGCAGGAGTACTAGAGTCCTCAATTGAAGCATGAGAGCAGTTTGGGCATAATCTCCATGGTTCAACTTTAGCAGTATTAATATCCACCTGATCAATCGTAAGCTTATGTCCGCCTGCGTAAAAACTATTTAAAGGCGCAAACTCGCTGATTGCAGACGAAGCAGACCTATTGTATTCATAGGTCGTACTCTCATATTTATTCTTCTCTCTATCGTTCTCGTCTTTTTCAACCCTGGTAAGAACTGCCTTTAATACTATTCCGGCTTCTGGGAATGCATAGTTTGGCAATAATCCCGCATCAGAAAGGAAGTTGAAAACATTCTTCTCATTAATCTTTGCAACAACGCTTGTCCAAGCAGCACGTTCTGCTTTCAATTCTTTAATCTGTTCATCATAAGATGAATCCTGTGGCTTGTCTTCAAGAGTTTTAATCATCTTGTTAAGTTCTTTTATACTGCTCTGGATACCATCTCGTTGCTTCTTCAAATCATAAAATTCATTGTAAATCTTTATATGCATAGGGCTATTAGTTGTACCTTCGCCCATAGCAAATGCCTTAATATCTTTGATTGAATTTTCATCAAGACCATCCCCATTTCCAGGATTTACGGAAAATGTCTGGATAAACATTCTTACAAGCTTTGCCATGTTGTTCTGAACATAGTAAAGGAAGTTATTTGGAAATCGATCTTTTGAAGTCTCATCCAATTTAGCTAAACATTGACTTACTTTGTCCGGAACCACCGCAGTTCCGGATTTAACCCAGCAGTCCATACAATAAGCAGTAAACTGTCTTGCAAGTACTGCGGATGCCTTAAGGAACACCTTTGGAGGCTCAACAACTCCAGCTATCATTTCCATCGGATCCTGATAGAAGTAAAGATCATGAGGTCTAGCATTAGCTATTGCAACTGTTAATGCATTACCATCTTTACGTCCACCACGTCCTGCTCTTTGAGCATAATTTGCCTGTGCTGGTGGTATAGAACTAAGGATAACCGTAGACAAGTCTCCAATATCAATACCCATTTCAAGAGTAGGCGTACAAGACAGAAGATTGGGATCCCATGGCTTTTGTTTGTCTTTGGACTTTTTGAATTCTCGCTCTAAATTCTCACGATCATCTCGTTCAAGCAAACCTGTATGCTCCTTTGCCACAATACGAACAAGCTCACCCTGACTATATAATTTGCCGTAAAAATCCAACCCTTTATCTTCTGCGATATGCATGTGTCCATTGCAATCATTTCTTGTACAACAAGCACCATCAAACAGCTCTGCGTCTGATTCTGACATAGAAATTTGTGTACCACACTCATCACATATAAGCTGTTTCACTTTGCTAGTCACCTTACATTTTTCAGGTTTAATTGACCAAACAGCAACTTTATCCGATGTTTCTACCTTATCCAAAACTCCTACTTTAGTAAGTTCCTCAAGAATAATCTTCATGATATCAGTGGCATCCGAATCCAATGAAAACATTGGAAGATACTTATTAATCCACTTTGAATACCATGACTTACCATTTATACCATCAAATCCCTTCATTTTCTTAGATCCACGATTGATGGCAACGAACTTAGGAACATTAAGGCCTCTGTTTACACCAGGAAGCCACTTTTTACGTTCATTAGAAAGATGATAATAGTTAGCTCCATTATTAATGAATTGCTCAAAAGCATAGTAAGTAAAGGCACCATTTGTTTTCATCTGATATAAAACACCTAGTACCATTCTTGTAAATGTTTCTACATCTGCACTCTGTAATCTACCTACTTCGTTAGCAACCCTTTCCATTATTCCTGGAATTGCTTTTTCGTACTCGAAAGAGAGTACCGAACAGCCCGCCTTTTCAAGAGTTCTTCCGATTCTTGAAAGGATTCCGTACTCCATAAGGATTTCGTATTTAAATCTCTGCTCTACAAAACTTAACAGTGTAGCTGCATCTTCATCTTTACGAAGTGTGCCTTCATTGCACATTCTCTCGTATGCACGCATCCATGTAAGATTTGCAGGTATAAAATAAGCAACAAAGTAATCGTCACCCAGATAATTCTTCCAGTAAGAAACAACCCTCTGAATAAACTCATCAAAAGAATACTCTTCAGAATCAATGTTAATAAACTGAGTTATTGCAGTTCTAAGTCCAAACTTCCAGGTCCTTGAATTATAGAATCCTGCATGATGAGCAGCATCTTGAACATTGTCAGTAAATGCTAAAAGTTTCTTATCATCATTGAACTTTGACGCATACAGCTCCGATATGCCTGCACTTATGGCAGTTGCACTTCTTAAACCTATAAGGGACGTTGTTCCTTTACCATTACAGAACGGACATTTATAAGCCTTAGAATTATTTCTACCTTCCGTCTTTAAATCTGGTACCCAAATAGGAATTGTTTTATGTCCATTTGAACAAAGGGTCGTGTTTGGCTCATCAAACATAATCTCCATACATTCTGGGCATAACCTCATGCGATTATTAAGATTAAACGCCTCTTCACCTTCCTTATGTGGGAACATTATTCTCACCTTGGAATCACCAGAGAAGAATGCATTGTAAAATGCCCTAATATCTCTTATTTCTACACTGCCATTATCTTCTACAGATGCCCAACCGGTCTGTCCACACTCACGGCAATTGATTACTGGCAAATAATGTTTCGCCTGATGTTCATTAAGATCTGTTGAAAGCGCATATTTAATATCCTTCTGTGCCACTTCACCAACAAGTCTTCTTAACTCTCGCATCCATACCTGAACCTGGACATTTAAAAATGGACGAAGTTTGCCCGATGATGTTTTCGTTCTGGCATGAGAAATCAAAGCATATAAAGCATCAATAACAATGCAAGCAAGATCTTCTCCCAGCTCCCCCAGTAGCGGAAATCTCTTTATTAGGTTTTCATATGCAAAAGAATTCTGCATATATGAGCCCTTAGCTTCCGCAATAATACTCTGCGTAAAGTTGTGATGCATAAGCTTTTTTCCAAGTTCAACCCTTGCATCATCACTCATGATATTAGCGATTGCAATACCATCTTCTAGCCAGCACTCTACCGCAGCATAAAGATACTCTTTCTCATCTTCTCCAGAAGATAATTCCTTTACTCGAAGAGCTTCCTCTCTTGATGGTATCTTATAGTCAGTTACGTCGTATCCTGCAAAAAACTCAGCTGAGGACAAGCGATCCTCGGTAATAACCGCATCATCCTCAAACATTTCTCCAAATACATCAGAAGCATATTCTCGGATACTCTTTACACTATCTTTTGCGCCCATTGTCGCAGAAGTTCCGATACAGCAAATCTGTCCAGGCAATATATTGAGACGTGCTTTTAGTCTTCTAAGAAGACACGCCAAATCTGTTCCCTGCGCTCCATCAAAAGTATGAAGTTCATCAACAGCAATATATTTCAATGTGTCCGGAAGATTATTCTTCCACAACTCTGCATCTTTAGGTCTAACCAAAAGATAATCCAACATCTTATAGTTAGTCATAAGAATATCTGGTGGTGCAGCAAGAAGTGTCTCATGATCTGTAATTACTTTGTCCGGAAGCATCATCTTTACAGATGAATGCTCCTGACCTCCAACATACATTCCAACACGAATCCCAGCAGATTTGAGTTCTTCACTACCATCAACTAACTCCGCAATACGCTTAGCCTGATCTGAAGCTAAAGCGTTCATTGGGTAAATGATCAAAGCTTTGATTCCATTTTCACCACGATGCTTATAGCAATACTCAAGAATAGGATAAAGAAAACACTCCGTTTTACCTGAACCTGTTCCTGTAGCTATTAATGTAGATCTACCATCTTCACCTGTAAGACGTTCAAAGGCTCTTTGCTGATGAACATACGGACTAAATGGCTGATGAATCGCCTCAAATAAGTTTTTATCACCTTCGTAAATACGGAAAGGCAGACGCACTGCTACATATGGTTCATGAAACACTGCATCTTTCGCATTTAACATATTTCTAATAGACCCTTTAAATATCGAGTTTGTTATCGGAAATGATGTATCAATATAATCAATCAGGCCTTCCTGATATTGTCTTGCAAGAATTGATGGTAACATCCTGCTTTCCTCCTAAAAAGTTATTAAAGCCTCGTAAAATTCTCCCATGCTTCTTCATAATCACTCAGTCTATTTGCACAGATAAACGGAGCCTTAAACATAATTTCCTTTTCTTTAATTCCATTCTCACTATTACATTCAATTATGGTGATTATCTGAGATTGCTCCATTTTATCCTCCCATTCTTTTCTAGATAAAGAAGGAATATTTTTATTGCAAGTGTACACTATTTTTCCGTCAATGTCATACCAAGTGTCTTCTTCATACTGCTTCATTACAGGGAACTGCAATCTATAAATATTTTGCAAATCAGCAATACTAATGCCTAGCATAATTGACACCAGTACATCAATCTCCAACAATAATTCTCTTCTTGCATAATCACTTGCTACAAAATGCTTATCTGAAAGAATCTCGAAAAAACTCATCTTTGGTAATCGTTCATTGTTTCTTGCCCAGCTATCATTTACATCAATGTTCGGAAGAATATATTCAACCAACTCATCATATTCATTACCAATCGCATTTAGTAAGAGCACTCTTGACCATAGATATTTTATTAACTTACCATCAAACAATGGCAGGTTGCCCAGCGTATTTTCATATAAGTCTTCTTTACCAAATGTCTTTATATAGAAATCAAATACAACGCTATTCAGACAAGCTGCAATTGTTAACAATTGCTCTTTTTTATCAGCATGAATTCCTAAAACAGAATGAACATGTAATGATTTTTGTGGAACAATCGCTGAAATCAAACTTCGTTCCATTGAAAGATTCAAACGTCTTCTTGCTAAAATCTTATATGAATTTGTATACTTTTCCCCATTTTCAAAAGAAGGTGCACAGGCTCTAAGCCCATCAGTAGAAAAGTACTTAGTTCTAGGTAGATATCCCGTTTTATCATCTAATTCATAAAGATCAACATTGTCATAATCACTTTTTTCAACGCAAGGAAATCTCGCTGTTTTATTATATGGATTTCCAATCCAAATATTTGGTCCCAAGAATACCAACTGAGATGCATCATCCGGATTACCTTCTTTTTCTATAATTAATCCTTCATTTTTCGCCGATGTCTCATTATAGAACTGGTTACACCAAAAGCCTTGTACATCCTTCAAATACTTCTTTTGCTCTGTGATTTTTTCATATACATGCAAATAGCTATTTGCATGCAATTCAGGCATTCTCGCTCCATTTGAAGCCTTTCCATCAAATACTGCTCCCACTATCTTCAAGACATCATCAGTTACCACAATTTTTCTATCAGGATGTCCATAAATATTCCATTCATTTTTATCATCTTTTATTCCCATAACTTCGTTTTCCGAATCTTCTTCAAAACATTCTTCAATAGTTTTAGGATCAAAAAGATTAGTAATTGTTATGAAGCTTGGTGTATCAATATTTGACGCTATATTTATACTAAACCTCTTTGTATGTGCTACATCTTTAAATAAATACTTCTCATTTATAAATTCGAAATGATATCTCAATTTCGGATATAAAACTTTCCTTAATCTCTCACCATATGGATTATCATATAACCCTTCTGGATGAATCAGTCCCACATACCCGTCCTTCTTCATTAACCACCAGGCAGACACCGCAAATAGCTTATATAAATTACCTGGCTGCTTATCCAACAGGTCATAGTTCATTGGTGCTGCATTATAATTCTGTACTGCAGCAACCTGCTCATAATGACTAAATAACGCATTTTTCATTCCCGAATTTTTGATTAACAAATCTTCAAGATCATATTTATATCCTTTTCTAATATCAACAAGTGGATCATATTCAGATACTACATCAGAGATTTTCCACTCATTTCTTATCCACGGCGGATTACCTACCACTAAATCAAAGCCACCATTTTCTTCAAACACGTCAGCAAATTCAAGCTCCCAATGATTAAACTTTTGCTCAATAGCAATCTTATTTGCGATATCTAGATGTTCATGATTCTTTCTCAATTCATCCAAATTAACTCTGCCGAAAGTTGCATATTGTGCTTGAAACTCTAATGCAATTTGGGTGCCTTCAGTCATCAAATTAACATTTCCATTGTCATCATATGAGGTATGTCCATGACTATCAACAAAACTCAACTGCCCCGATGCATTAGTTGAAACAGGACTAATAGTTCCTTCTAACAATAATGACATTTCAAAGAAAAACGTTTGTCTATCAGGTAGTAATTCCGCTTTTTCAATTGGCCAAAACCATAAAGCACACCAATAGTCCATAGCTGCCTTTAATCTTGCATACGGACCTGCATTATTCATATGTTCTGATTTAAACAACTCTTTATAAATAGCATCTTTTTCACGAATTGTTGTGTGATTTTGAGAATTATTATCCTCATATCCATATATACTAAGCGACTCAGAGGTGGCTTCCTCAACTTTTTTTCTTAATTCAACCGTACGTTTCCAAAGATCATCAATAATATCTGATAATCTAAGTACGGTTTCTATATCATCTTCATCAAATTTTGAAGTAAACTTTTTATTCCATTCTTTTATGTATTTAATCTTATCGGGTTCAAGACTTTTTATTACCTTATCTGAATAATTAGCCATCCCTGGATCACCTAAAAGAAAATGGTAGACTTCTTTTGTTCTTTTCTGCTGTCTGTCTCTTGTTCGTGCCTCATTCGGCATAATTCTTCTAGGAGCCTTCTCATACCATTTACCAGACTCTAATGCAGCCTGGGAATATACCTGCCTTCTTGCTCCAATAAGTGAATTTCCATTTACAAGCTGTGTCCCAAACCACGGCACATAGGCGCCCTTATAAATGGTATTTAGCCATAACGAAACTTCCGCTAACTCAACAGCTACCGGATTCAAATCACAACCATATACATTTCTGTCAGCAATAAACATTTTTACTTTCTGCAGTTCTTCAAAACGTTTATCGTAACTTATGGTCTCCCCAAGTTCTTCCTGTTTCTTTGTAAGGTATGCTTCTGCAAGTTGGTTAATTGCTTCATTCAAGAATGCCGCACTTCCCATCGCAGGCTCACAAACTGTTAAATGTAGAATTTCATCCGCAGTCTTATCTTTCAAAAGCTCTTTAAGAGCATACTTAACAAGGCACTTAGTAAGTACCTCAGGAGTATAGTATGATGCCGACTTCTCACGTTCTCTTCCAGCGAGTCGATAAATAAAGGTTCCCTTCTCATACATTCGAAGCTGCCCTTTTTTCTCTCCCGACTCATAACGAACACGTTCGGTCTTTTCATCATAATTAACTAATTCATTCTCTTTTACAAAATATCCAACATCTAGTTCATTAAATTTATCTCCAGCTCTCTTTACTTCATAAAGATCTTCCTCTGCAATAAAGCCTCTATAGCTAAGAAGAGCCTCATAAACAGCGCCCATCTGGTTAATACCAAGATCCGAATAAGATATTCTTCCTCTTCTCTCTTTCGCACTGCTTGGTCTTGAGATACTCATCAAGTCAACAATCTGAAGCATTGCGCAGTTTCTAAGTCTTGCCTTCGTAATAAGCTTTGTATATTTTGGATCGAAGATATGCGCTTTTAAAGCTTCAATAGTAAATGCATCATACATTGATGGTTGCTCTATTGCCTTCTTGTATTCTTCCAAGTTTTCCGGATAACCATAATAAGTCATATGGAAAAGCTTTTTTAGAGTATCATCAATGTAATATCCCTCCGATAATACTTCGCTGTCTTCCTTTACTTGATCACACACATCACGTAAACCTTCAAGAGAATATCCCTGCACATATGTCTGAGACTTCATAGGTGCATAACCAAGTTCTGGTCTTGCCTCGATAAAAAGCATAAAGAGAAAACGATACATATATCTAAGACATTCCAAAGTAAGTTCAGATGCATCTACAGGATTTTCTTCCAGATTAATTTCCTGTCTTGTTTTCATATCATAAATAACTTCATTGCCAAGTATCTCTATGCTTTCTCTTAAAGCATACTTAAGCGCATCAGAAACACCGGCACTATGTTTATGTGAGTTTTCATCCAAACTATCTAATACGATTGCACCATCTGCCGGACACAGGCTCTCCTTATGAAGCAGAACAGTCATTGCCATAAATGTTGACTCCTCATGTCTGCTATAAATATCTTCCATCATGAACTGGAGATATCTCTTTTCATTCCATTTGTTTCTATCGATTAACGCAATCTGATTGATTCCAAATAACAAGATGAATCTAGGAGCCTCCTCGCCCGCGAAAAATAGCTTTGCAAGAATCTCATCATTCACAATATCAACAGATGCACCATTTTCATCCTCATCATCACTCTTTTCAAAAATATACCCCTGAAGAATATCGTCATCACGTTCTGCTGCAACAGATAAAAAAGCCCACAATAAAGGTGCTCCATTTGCTTTCGTTACTTCATGAAAGATAGGAACATTTAATCCATCCGCAACTTCTTCTGAAACACTATTTATAGATTCATATCCCAGTGCCTTTAAATACAGAGTCGCTAGCTCCTGAATCATCGGTTTGCTCGCTTCTTCATTTTTAGAACGTAGATATCTGTCACGAATGTTATAGTACTGTGTTCTTACATCGCGAAGCTTTTTCCATGGTAACTGGATTTCTTCTTGCTTCTCTTTTTGCTTCCACTTCTTTATAGTGTCTTCAGCATTATCCTGAAAAATAGAAGTGAAGTAATGGTTTGTATAATATTCATTTTTATTTTCAATTCCTGTTAGAATCATTTCCATGTTATCTCACTCCTGTTACAACTGCGATAATTCTAATGTATGGGTTTTCTTCAATTTCCAGAGTATCCTTTTCCCAATCCATAAAGTTCGTAAATATCGCTTCTATTTCGCGCTCTTTCTCTGACTTTTTACGTTCCATTCCCGGAATTCCCAAATCAAAGAATGAAAGCTGTGCAGCTTTATGTCTTTGCTCTAACTGCTCTAATCTTTCCATCTCTTCATAAATGTACGGATCTGTCTTCTCTTTATATTCAGCACATTTGTCCGCCATTATCTTTTTAGCACGATTAACCACATCTCCAAGAAGTTTCTGTCCTCTTTCTATTTGTTCTTCAGTAACATTCTGTGTATTGGGTACCTTTACATTCAAATGTGTTTTTTGCAATACCTCACTCATTGAAAGGATGTTATCAAACTGATCATTTTTATAAAGCACACCAAACCATTCATCAACAACAGTTGTTGACTTTCTGTTTGGTATAAGACCAGCCACAATAAACAGTATATCTTCTGCGCCTATACTATTTGTCAAACCTAAGACTGGTACTTCACTTCTTTTGTAAAAAACTCCTGCTTTATCCTCTATCCAATTAAAGATAGGATGTAGTTTCCACAGATATTGAGTTGCTGGCCATGCAGTTTCAGCCAAATCATTCTGCATGCAGCGTTTCATATCATTTAAGCAATACTCCCTATCCGGAGATAGTCTCAAATAATCATCGGATGGCATTGCTTCCGGAGGAATAAGCTTTTTAATACGTTTTTTCACATTGTCTGTAAGCTTAATTTCCACCCCCTGTGTTCTCGATAAATCAGAATATTTTATTTCTTCTGTATCAGTAAAAATATCCAATGCATTCTTTAGATAGTCAATATCTGAAAAGAGAGTTTCTTCATCGCTATATTCAACTTTAACTTCTTTCTCATCACCAAGACCCATTAATAATTCCAATGGATCAAACTCTTCTTCATCAGAATCCAAAAGCTTTTCGAAAGCCGCTGCTCCTGCTCCGCTTTCAATTACTTTTGCAGTTTCCTCTTCTTCCTGATTAAACTTCCCAAAGAGCATAGCAGGATCTCCGATATTTTTAAGAGCCTGCTCCTCTTTCTTTACAAGAATTTCCATGATTCGAGCATCACCCTTAATTCTCGGATTATCACTATCTATGAGCATATATCTGATATCTGGTTGCTCAGTCTGACCATATCTATCAACACGACCATTTCTCTGCTGGAATACCATTAATGACCACGGAATATCAAAATGAATCAATCTATGTGATAGATAATGTAAATTGATACCTTCAGAAGCAACATCAGAGGCAACAATAACTCTAATTGGTGATTCTGCTCTACCGAATTCATCTACTATTCTCTGAAGCTCCTTATCACTCATTCCGCCATGCATAACCTCAAGCTGATTATCCTTTAACCCAAGATCTTTCTTAAGATTCTCAGCAAGATATCTCATGGTTTCGATTCGCTCTGTAAAGATTACGAGACGGTCATTATTCTTCGATGGAGACCATCCATATTCAGTACTATTCAAAAGTTTTAATAACTTAGTATATCTCGAAAAATCCGCAGGGCTGATTAATTCAAGAGCCGCCTTTAATTCTTTCAGTGTTACTATGTCTGGCATATCACCATCCGGATATTTTTTTTCAAGTTTTCTAATTCTCGCATCAATACTTTTGATACAAGCAGCTGGCGAAGAGAAAAGTGACTTTTCAAGACTAGTCTTAAACAAGATTCCTTTTCCTCTAGTCCTTGACTCGTCCATCTGTAATTTCATATCTGCAAAAATATCGTAAGCTGCTTCTTCTCGTGCAGAAGCCGCACATCTTTCAATCGTAATTACACGTTCTTTAAATGCTCCTGATACCTGATCCTGAATATCTTTCTTAAAACGTCTGATAAGAAGACCTTCAATATCATCCTTTGTATAGTTTTCCTCATCTGCAATTGCAGTCGGATCCAACATATTCATAAGAGAAGCAACTGACTGCCCCTTTCCATCATGAGGTGTAGCAGTAAGCATAATGAGTGTATCTGAACGATTAGCAAGTAGAGAAGCAAGCTTACTTCTCTGAGAACTTCTATCTCCTCTTTTTGCAACATTATGTGCTTCATCAATGACGATAATATCCCACCATGCATTTTCAAGATGAGTACGATAATCCAAATCATTTTTTAATGTATCAACAGAAATAATCGTTTTGTCATAGTAGAAAAACGGATTATAGTTTGTTGGAAGTTTTGCTCTTACACTTTGAATTCTTGATGAATCTAAGCGCACAAGCGGAATAGTAAAACGGTTCCACATTTCTTTTTGGAACTGTGTCATCATACTCTTTACTGTTACAACAAGTATTCTCTTTCCCTTTCCGCGTGCAATAAGTTCGGACATAAGTATTCCTGCTTCAAGTGTCTTACCAAGACCTACCGTGTCCGCGATAAGAATTCTCTGTCTTGTTTTATTTAAAGCCATCTGCGCTGGTTCGAGCTGATAAGACATCAAATCCATTGCAGCCTTATTACCAATATGAATCTTATTGTCAGTTGGAATCTTTCCTCTCCACTGGCTTTCTATATATACTTTAGATTTTCTAAAGAACGCAGAGTTATCCGGCACAAGAGTTACCTTAGCCGGATCAACAATTTCTATATCATCTTCAATATCCACAAGGAACATTGATTCATAATCTTTTACAAGCTGAGAAAGACCTATTACATGTAAGGTCTGATTTCCTAAACTATTTGTCTCAACTTTTTTTACTAACCATTCTTCACCACGAACAATGATTCTCATTCCTGGAGCATATTTCACTTCGACCTGTTTCATAAGTATCTTCTCCTGTATCATTTCTGACTTTCATCTTTTTCAAAATGAATCAAATCACCAAAATCACAATCCAACTCCATGCAAATCTTCTCCAAGACACTCATGGACACAGTCTCACCCCTGCTCATTTTTGCTAGTGTGCTACTACTTATTCCAATGTTTTCGTTCTCAACGAGATCCATCTTTTTCATACTCTTGTCGATTAATAATTTCCATAATCCGTTATAAGATACAGCCATACAATTCCTCTCTTATGGGGATTACCCATCTTGTCGAAAGACTCGAAAGTCCTCATAAATATTCTTAATTTACATTATAATCTAATGCTTTTATATTTTCAAATACAATTTTCGATTTATCAAAGTTTTTTCCGATTAATGCATAAATAATTTTCATCTAACCACCGTAATGTGAATTTTTTGAACCTTTTGAACCTTTTGAATCTAACCACTGCCTTCAATTTGCATTTTCCAATTTCATCAACTTAATATTCTCCATCCTTTTCATACACTAAAAAAGGACGCAGGATTTCTCCCACGCCCTCAAAACTATCTGGATTTATCTTCTCTTACCTTCGATACTTCCTTATGTGCCGCTTCCTGCTTCACCTCATCCACACCTCTAGCCTCAAATGCATCTGCATTATACTGATACTCCTGCGGTTCAGCGACCATCGGTGAATATACAATCTCTGCTTCCACTCTCTCTGCTTCAGCCCTCTCCGGCTCTGTCTGCTCCTGCTTCTTCATATTCTCCATATGCTTTTCCTTATCAAGCTTCACATTCATAGCCAGATTATCCAGCTTATCAATAGATGCATCCAAATGAAGTTCCATTGATACAAGCATCTTTTTCACTGCTTTCATAGGTGCCAGCACCGCCTTTGTAATGGGATATTTCTGCTCTTTCTGAGAATAATCCACCTCCGGCTTGTCAGCAAAAGTGTGGAATGCATTGGCTGCTGTCTGCCCTGCCTCACGAAATCCTTTTGCAAGAAGTGCTGTCTTTGCTATATCCTTATCCGTGGTCTTGATTGCACCTCTTACATTCTCTCGGATATCAAGAATTCCTTTCTTAATTCCTAAGAACTCAGACACCCTGTATAATGCAGATCTTCCCTTTGCCTTTGCCTCTTCGACTATGCTCTTTGCTGTAGATCTGACTTGTTCTTTCACTTCCCATACCTGCGACTTTATCTGCTCACATCTGGCATTAAGTCGCTCCTGTGCTTCCGACAATGCCTTTTTAGCATTATTGACAAGTGTATCCTCCTGCATTTCTTTGATCTGGTTCTACATATTGGTAAGTTCTTCTGTCATGGAATCAATCTTTTTCTCCAGTCCATCCACATAGCTGCATATCTCAAATACATCGTTTGCCTGCTCTTTCATGGCATTCTTCTTTAATAATTCGAGAAGTTCCCTTATGACCTCCTCATTGACATATCAATCACTCCTCTCTTATCAATCAACTTAATCAGTAACTGTTCAACTTCAACTCCCATAGCTCCTGCAAGCGGTGCAAGGTATTCAACGCGGAACACCTTGCGCCCTGCCAATATGTCAGTGAGCTGTTGAGCTGTCATTCCTGATGCTTTATCAACATGTGTCTTTTTTTAGCCACTTTTATCTTTTAAGTCTATAGTCAGTAACACAATTAACACTACATCCGCCACTATTCCGGCAATGCCTAACACCATCTCGAACATCCTCTTACCTCCTCTCTGTTAACTGTAATTACAGTATAGTTATTTAGCTTAATTTTATCAATACATCTTTGTTATTTGAATTAACTTTTTTTTATTGACTTTATAATTTAAAGCGTTTATTATAAAAAAGAAGGAAGGCGAAATTGATGAAGAAAAAAAAATTAATACTCGATATCATCAGGCTTATACTGAATATCGCGATAATTGTACTTCTCGCTATTCAATTAAAAAATTACAGTGAGGAGGAGGTGAATGAATAATTGAATGAAAGAATTAAACAATTAAGAAAAGAACTCGGGCTCACGCTTGAAAAATTCGGTGAACGGCTCGGAGTTTCAAAAGTGGCTATAAGTTTAATCGAAAATGGTAAAAATGCCCTTACCGACCAGATGTTTAAATCAATCTGCCGTGAGTTCAACGTCCGTGAGGAGTGGCTGCGGAACGGTGATGAGCCGATGTTCAACGGCTCTCCTCAGACCGTCTTAGACGAATTGTGTGAACAGTATGACCTTGATACCCTTGATAAGCAGATTGTCGATATTTATATATCGCTTCCAAAGCAGCTGAGGGATTCTGTAAAAGAACATATTAAGAAAGTATATTTTAATGGTGAAGCTAAAAAGAACTCTTCCGGTGACAACACTGTTCAGATTCGTGCAGCTCACATGAATCCCGGAGCGACACAGGAGCAGATTGACGCGGATAATGCGATGATGGAGAGCGATGATTTTTGAGATATATAAACATTATTTAGCATTTTCAAATGTATTTTCAATTACATTTTAATTTAGCCCTGCTTTTGCCTTGCGTATAAATTATACGCAAAATAGTTATTTACATGCGCATTATTTATGCGTATAATAATGACTGTAATGAGGATAAGTTATGGCAGCACGAGAGATACTAAAAACACTCCACAAAGACGGATGGTATGATGTGGATCAGTAAGGCCTCATCTACAGCTTAAACACCCTACAAAGCCCGGAAAGGTAACACTTCCAATGCATGGTAAGAAGGACATCCCACCGGGCACACTCAATAACATCTTAAAGCAGGCGGGGCTTAAATAGCCCCCATGCCTGTCTTGTCCAATAGAAAGGAGCAGGTATTATGTTAAACTTAACCTATTTAGCAGTATTAGAACCGGGAGAAGACGGAAGCTACGGAATTTCGTTTCCTGACCTTCCAGGCTGTTTCAGCTTTGCGGATAATCTCGCCGAGGCAGAACAGATGGCGGCCGGGGCAGCTGAGCTTCATGTATATGGCATGGAAAAGGACGGTGAAGCTATTCCGGAACCATCAACTTCACTTTCACCGGAGGTTACCGCAGGAATGGTTGTTATGCCGGTTACACTTCACCCTGATATGTACCGCCTGAAGCGTGATAACGAGCGTGTCAAGACCAACACAACTCTCCCTGCATGGCTCAAGAGAATAGCCGAGGAGCAGAAGGTTAACTATTCACGTTTGTTAGAGACGGCTCTGCTTGATTATTTACAGATACCAAAGGCGAACAGGTAAATATGACATTGGGATTACCGCAGATGATGTGATTATGTAGGGGGGAGGATTTTTAATGAAAGACTATGCTCTTCTAACAAATGATGGAATTTACACTGTATTTGAATTTAACAATCAGAGGATACGTTTTGTCACATCCAACAAGCTTGAAAAGTACACAAAAATCCTTGAATGGGATAACGGTTATCTTGTTGTTATGGCAAAATACCAAGGGCTTCCTGAGGTAGAAGAATACATTGACTTAATTCCGATACTAAAGATGCTCTATTATGATATAAATGCATTTCTTAACCCAATTAAGGAGGTCAGAATAGATGACGCAGCTTGATGTTAAAAACATAGCCGATAAAGCAGATATGATTGTGAACGGATATGCCTTCACAAAAGAAGGAGACTATATCCGCGTTCTTAATCTCAACTGCCTTAACCATGCCGCTGTTATTTATAAAAATCAGGTTATAGAGACCAATATGGATGATATTGAGAACCAGATTGTCATGGACTATTATAACGATAATAGAGAATTTATGGAGGACGCAGATGCCTAAATATTATGAATTCAAGGTTTGCGGCTACTATCTGTATTACACTGCAAGCTGCATAATCGAAGCAATGCACGTCCATGCAAGCGACAGGCGGCTTACCGAAGCAGGCTCCGCAAAATTCTTTGTAATGAGCAACGGCGATACCACAGTCGAAAAGCAAGGTCAGTTAAATGACCGTGAACTGAGAGAAATCCAGAAGTTCATTAAAAAGAATTACAAGGAAATGTACATTAAGTGGCAGCAATTAGCTGATACTGGTTTTTATGGTAAATAAATAAGTGAGTGATTATATTGGACTACGAAGATTTATTAATAGAATATGATACCGAAGAACAAGCAGATTCAAATGGAGTCCTCCGGATACTGGACATTGTGTCCGCCTAAATACAACTCCTACCGCAAGATAGCTATGAGTACTACCCTCTCAGCTCTATTGAAGCGTGAGAAAGCCAGGCAGGACAAGGCACGTCCTTATTATGATGAATATTACACACATCAATATGTCAACTCCCAGCGGAAGCTTATTCAGGACATTCAAGGTTACACCATTCCTGAAGGCAGTACTGAAATATTTTTGGTTAACGTCCGCGAAAATGGTACCTACTGCCAGCCGAGAATTACTCAGCACCTTGGCCGCATAGTTCACTATCAGCTAGGCTTTCCTTTATTTGATATGCACAGCCTCCGCCATACGCACTGCTGTATGCTCTTAGAGGAGGGCGCACCTATTAAGTTTGTATAACAGCGGCTTGGTCATAAAGTCATTGAAACAACTCTCAATATATATGCACACCTAACTGATAAGATGGAGGAGCAAGGTGTTGAGATTTTAAACAGGTTGTAACTCAAAAGGCACCTGCTTTTATGCAGATGCCTTTTAACATTTGTCCACAGCTTAAAATTCTGTGGACAGCATGTGGACAAAACCTACTTTTTTGGCTTGTCCACATATATTATGATTTATTCAAAATTCCGAAAAACCTAGAATTTCTAATAGATTCTACTAGAATCTGTTGTTATCAGCAGCTTCCTGAATAGCAACAGCCACAGCTACAGTAGCACCAACCATAGGGTTGTTACCCATACCGATAAGACCCATCATCTCAACGTGAGCTGGAACTGATGAAGAACCGGCGAACTGAGCATCTGAGTGCATACGTCCCATAGTATCTGTCATACCATAGGAAGCAGGACCTGCTGCCATGTTGTCCGGGTGAAGTGTACGGCCTGTACCACCGCCTGAAGCAACTGAGAAGTACTTCTTGCCTGCCTCAATTCTCTCCTTCTTGTAAGTACCTGCAACAGGATGCTGGAATCTTGTAGGGTTAGTTGAGTTACCTGTGATGGATACGTCAACATTCTCCTTCCACATGATTGCAACGCCCTCTGTTACATCGTTAGCGCCGTAGCAGTTAACCTTAGCTCTAGGACCGTTGGAGTAGGACTTACGGAATATTTCCTTAACCTCTCCTGTGTGGTAGTTCATCTCTGTCTCAACGTATGTAAAGCCGTTGATTCTTGAGATAATCTGTGCAGCGTCCTTGCCAAGTCCGTTAAGGATAACACGGAGCGGCTTCTGACGTACCTTGTTAGCATTGTTAGCGATACCGATAGCACCCTCAGCAGCAGCGAATGACTCGTGGCCTGCTAAGAAGCAGAAGCAGTCTGTCTCTTCCTCAAGTAACATCTTACCGAGGTTACCATGACCAAGACCAACCTTTCTCTGGTCCGCAACAGAACCAGGGATACAGAAAGCCTGTAAGCCCTCACCGATTGCAGCAGCAGCCTCTGAAGCCTTGCGTGCATTCTTCTTAATAGCGATTGCAGCACCTACAATGTAAGCCCAGCAAGCGTTCTCAAAACAAATTGGCTGTACGCCCTTGATCATGTTGTAAACATCAAGGCCGGCATCCTTAGTAATCTTCTCAGCTTCCTCGATAGAAGCGATTCCATAGCTATTTAAAACAGAATTGATCTTGTCAATTCTTCTTTCATATGATTCAAATAAAGCCATTATACTGTCCTCCTGATTATTCTACTCTTGGATCGATGATCTTTACTGCATCAGCAACTCTTCCGTACTGACCCTTAGCCTTCTCCCAAGCTGTGTTAGCATCGTCACCCTTCTTGATGAAGTCTGTCATCTTGCCAAGGCTTACGAACTGATAACCGATAATCTGACCCTCATCATCAAGAGCGATTCCTGTTACATAGCCCTCTGCCATCTCAAGGTAACGAGGTCCCTTCTTAAGAGTACCGTACATTGTACCAACCTGTGAACGAAGACCCTTACCAAGATCCTCAAGGCCTGCTCCAACCGGAAGACCTTCCTCAGAGAAAGCACTCTGTGTTCTACCGTAGATAATCTGTAATGCGAGCTCTCTCATAGCTGTGTTGATAGCGTCACATACAAGGTCTGTATTCATAGCCTCTAATACTGTAAGGCCAGGTAAAATCTCAGCTGCCATAGCTGCTGAATGTGTCATGCCTGAGCATCCGATAGTCTCAACAAGAGCCTCCTGGATGATACCCTCCTTAACATTAAGAGTGAGCTTGCAGGCACCCTGCTGTGGTGCACACCAGCCTACACCGTGTGTAAGACCGGAAATATCTGTAACCTGCTTATTTCTTACCCATTTTCCTTCTGTAGGAACCGGCGCTGCGCCATGATGTACGCCCTGAGCGACTGTACACATCTTTTCTACTTCATGTGAATAAATCATTGTAAAACTCCTTTCAGAATCAGATTCCATTTGCGAAGCTGTCTGTGTGGCGTGTCTGGCACCACTCTCCGCAATTACCTGTATTTTCTCATATTTCGACAAAAATTTCAAGTACTAAGTTGGTCATTCAGCAAAATATTGTTTTTTATTTAACAATTATTTCATGCTTTAAATATCTAAATCCCATGTCAGACAAATATTTATATAAATCCAGACCGGAGCTTTTGACTCCCAATAATACCTGAACAACGTATTGCAAAACCTGCCTCACCCAATTATCATAACTCAGATAGGCAATACTCCTGTGTCCATTTACCTATTATAACCCTCTTATTGTAAAAGCAACTCTCTGCTCCTTCTCAGCACTCACACAATACTCCGGGTACACCGGTGCGCCCCAGCTGTCATCGCCGCCGACACCGCGCGCAGCACCGAGGATTCTGACAAACGTATAGCGCGTATCCGGCAGGTCATTTATCTTATATGCGCTCTGAAGCTCCTGCTGTGAGCATGGCAGAACCGTCATGTCGAACGGCTTTTCCAGCGCATCTATTCTCAGGCCGTGCCCGAACTCATCGACAACCTTTACATAGCGCACATCATGGCGGTTGCCGCACTCCTGCGGGTCAAGGTAAGGTGTGACATTGTCTGCCACTCTTGCCTTATATATTCCAAGCTTTGCCCCGGCACAGCGGTCATTATAGTTCTCCTCAGGTCCTCTTCCGTAAAACTCCATTCGGTCAAACATCTTATCCATGGTGATATTTACGCCAAATACAGCCATCTGAGGAAGCCCTTCCTTTCCATTAAACCTTCCTGTACATTCCACACTTCCATCCGGCAGCATGCGGTATGTCACTTCACCGTCCGACACAGGATTCGTATAAAATGTATAATGGCATATAATTTTCACCGCCGCGATACTCTTTGCAAACTCAGCCCCCTTAAATCCGGTTCCGTAAAGTGCATCCGTCCTGTCAAGAATAAATTCATCAGGTGTGACTGTTCCATCAAGTTCACGTCCGTCCCTCAGCTCATACACAACCTTCACGCCATCACATCTTTGCATCTGGCTGACGCCCTGCCATACGGCACTTGTCACAGGGAAAGCATTTCCCTTGTCATTGTCGGTTGCCGCACGGAAAAATTCAAGTGTCGGAACCTTCTCTATAGTCTCAAGTCCCTTGACACGGAAAGATATAAGTCCGCCCTCCTGACGGGAGAATATTGCATGTGTGTGTCCCGCTGTGACGCCTATACAGGTTGCCCCCATTACCACGTCATCAAAATACTTTACCTCATTGTCCTGCTGAGCCTTATCTGAACCCTCCGCAACGGACTGCCTGCCTTCCTGCTCCTCCTTAGCTGATTTGGATTTTTTTACCACAGCCGGTTCACTCTGTCCCCATGCCGCCACATGTCCTACATTCGCCCATGGTCTGTAACCCATAAGAACGGCGCGGCACTCCATGATGTACTCACCGTCATCCTCCATTGAAGGAAAGCTTACAGGAACGAATTCCTCCTCACCTGCGGCCACATCACGCGCAAAGGTTCCTGCCCACACAGCCTTTCCGTCCTTTAACAGGCGCACCTCAAACATATAGTCATCTGTCGACTCAAAAAGATTCTCATTTACGATAAGTACGCCCTGCTTTGTCAGATGAAGCTTGATATTCTGATAGAGATATTTTACCTCCTGCGCCTTTGGCGATAGCTTTCTGTCTGCAAACACTATCCCATCTCCGCTGAAATAATAATCGCAAGGTCTCTCCTTGAAATCTCCGCCAACCTTGAACTCGAGGCTTCCCGGTGTAATATTAGGAAGCTTCTCATAGGTCCGGACATTTCCGTACCTGCCTATGACATCCTCATCTATCAGCTTTCCGTCCCTCGTAAGTATCGCCTGATCTGCAAAATCCCATATAAAGCCGCCCTGATACTGCTCATAGTCATACTCAAGCTTCGTGTATTTCTCCATGCCGCCGCAGGAATTTCCCATTGCGTGCATATACTCACAGCTTATATAAGGCTTCTGCGGCCTGCCCTCAAGATATTCCCTTATCTCGTCAGGCTTTGCATACATCCTGCTCTCCATGTCGGTTATATCCGAATAGCGTCTGTCATGCACACAGCCCTCATAGTGCACCAGTCTCTCCGGATTTCTTTCATGGAAAAATCTGCTCATTGCAAGAATATCCTCGCCCGCATGTGCCTCATTTCCACATGACCAGATAAGCACGCTGGGATGATTTTTGTCCCTCTCAAGCATTGACTTCGCCCTGTCAAGTACGTTCTCCTTCCACATCAGTTCACTGCCCGGTGTTATGTAAGGCGCCTCATTTCCGGTGTTGACAGCCCATGTTCCATGTGTCTCAAGGTTAGTCTCATCTATAAGATATACTCCGAACTCATCGCACAGCTCATACCAGCAGCTCTGGTTAGGATAATGGCTTGTCCTTACAGCATTGATATTAAGACTCTTTATAATTCTTATATCCTCAAGAAGTTCCTCCTTCTTAAGTGCCCTTCCGTTCACACATGAAAACTCATGCCTGTTCACGCCCTTAAAGACGATTCGCTTTCCGTTTATGCACATCACACCGTTTTTCATCTCAAAGGTTCTGAAGCCGATTCGCTGCGGAATATACTCCACAAGCTCACCATCCTCATTGTATACGGATATGTTAAGAAGATACAGGTTCGGAACCTCCGCACTCCAGGTCAGCACCTCCGGAACCTCCGCCTTAAAATGCATGCTCTCCTTTATCGCAAGTCCCATTCTCATAAGAACGCTCTTGCCGGTCTTATCAACAAGCTCATATCCGACTGTTCCTGCTATATTTCCTTCGATTTTAAGCTCACAATCAAGTGTGCCTATACTGTAGTCATCCTTAAGACCTGCCTTTACAAAAATATCCCTCACATGTGTGTCCGGCACGGCATAGATGAACACATCACGGAATATTCCGGAAAATCTGAAAAAGTCCTGATCCTCAAGCCAGCTCGCACTGCTGTGCTTGTACACCTCAACCGCAAGCTTGTTTCCTTTCTCCCTTATAAACGGTGTTATGTCCCACTCCGACGGCGTGAAGCTGTCCTCCGAATATCCTACAAAGGTGCCGTTTATCCACACATAGAATGCCTTCTCAACACCCTGGAACGATATGTAGGTCTTTTTTCCAAGAAGTGCCTCATCCACATCAAAATATGTCACATATGACCCGACCGGGTTATGCTTTGCAGGCACAAAAGGCGGTCGCAGATTCTCATGCCCCTCCCAAGGATACATAACATTGATATACTGGCAGGTGTCATAGCCTGCAAGCTCTATATGCCCCGGAACCTTTATATCGGAAAAACCGCTTATATCGAAATTCTCCTCATAAAAATCCTTCACCCTCTTATCAGGCACATCTGCATACGAAAATTTCCATGTTCCGTTAAGGCTCTGTCTAAGCGGCATATCAAGCCCATACTCCGTGACCTTCTCCTCATAAAAAGCATGGTCTGAGTGTGCCTCCTCCCTGTTCACCTTAAAAACCTCCGGATCTGCTATCCAGCACTCATCCGCATATATAACTCTCTCCATAGCGCAATCTCCATTTTTATAAAATCTTATAGCTAATTCTACCATTATGCACAACACTATGCAATTTAAACTTTATAACCAGCTTAATAATTAAGCCAGATGGCAGACGATATGAAAACGGCACAGCCGGAACCGGCTGTGCCCCATTCCTCCGCCTTGCATATGAAACAATCATTCGGCGTCAATGTATCAGAAACCTATTTTTCGGTGTGCTAGAACAAAAACCTCGCCCAGTAAAACAGTGACTTTATAATATTCTTTCTCACCCTGCGCGTTGTGGTTATTTCCTGCGGCACCACATTGCCAGGATTGTCATATCCGCCATCCGGCAATGCGGTTACTGCCGACTTTTCATATTCCGACATGATACAGCGAAGCTGCGCATTCAGCTCATCGCTTTTAATCACAAGCATAAGCTCTGTGTCAAGATATGCGCTCCTCATGTCCATGTTGAATGAACCGACCACGGATATGTCATCGTCAATCACCATGCTCTTTCCGTGGTATGACACCCCTCCATCGTATTCTAAGAGAGTGACACCCGTATCAAGCATTCTGTCCCTGTTCTTTTCAAGATCCGCCGCCCCGAAGCTGTTGCCATTGTTCGCAACGGAATTAGTCATTACCGTGACATCTTTTCCTGCGGCTGCGTCCTTCAGAGTATCATACATCATATCATTGCAGATTATGTACGGTGTGTGAAGCTTGACGGAATCCTCCGCACTGTCTATAAGGCTCATAAGCTTATGCCACACAACAGGCTCCTTCACTCCGGCATTCACCGGATTTGAAAGCAGTGCTATGCTCTCAACCGGAAACGTATTATTCTCATAAAAATAATTCTCCATAAGCTCCTCATGCTCAGAGCAGTATTTTTCGTAGTCCTGTGCTATGCGCTCCGCTGCGTGCTTCACACAATACCTGTCCGCAAGACTTTTTCCATGAGCGTACCTGCTGCATTCACCGCTGTTTTTTACCGTCTCATAGTAGGCTAAAAGCTCATTTACCGAAGCCTTCTCCTGCTCCGCCGCCGGAGTACTTCTCCACACCAGCACATCCCTGTCATAATTTTTATAGTCACTGTAATCGCCAAGAAAATAGTTGAATGTATTTCTTCCGCCAAGCATATATATCTGCCTGTCAACAATGAGATACTTGTCATGCATACGCGCCATGCCCTTGTACATGGTAAACGGATTTATCTCATTGTACATCATAAAGCTTACATTCTCCTTAGCAGACAATGCATAGAAGTATGGATTCCACTTCGTATGTAAGACACCGTCAAAGCCATCCACAAGGACATTTACCTTTACGCCCCTGTCGGCTGCCCCGCACAGCGCACCAAGCATTATCCTGCCGCTCTCATCCGACATAAAATCAAAGGTGGAAAGGATTATCTCCGACTGAGCATTCTGTATCATCCGTACTCTGCTTAAAAGTGCCTCCGAATTGTCCTCGACAATGACTGCTCTCTCAGTGCCATCCGTATTCCACATGGCAGCCTGTTTATCGCCGTCATACTCCGGCTGCCTGCTGCTTCCTATAACAGCTATCGCAAGATTAACAATCACATACACAAGCACGAACACAAGTATTGCCGTCACCGGCTTCCACATCTTTATTTTTCCGCTCGTCACCGGCTTATTCATAAACACTCGCGCATAGTAGACTATATAGCATGCAAACGAAAAGATATTCATAATTATGCAGATTGAGATAATAAGTCCCGCCGCAAAATAGGACATGTCAACGACAAGCAGCAGTATAACCATCGCCCCATAGAGCACAGCCGTACATAGCTTTCCGTACCATCTTGCGCCATCCATCATGCTTCCCTTTTTTAACATGATGGCACCCATGATTCCCATGAACATTTCCTTCACAACGAAAAGTATCACAAGATACCTCATCGTCGGATAGCGGAATGACAGGCTTATGAACACCGCCGCCTGCGTAAGCTTATCAGCCACAGGGTCAAGCACCTTGCCCCACTCCGTTATCATGTTGAGATGTCTGGCGATTTTTCCGTCAAAGCAGTCCGTAAGCCCTGATATTCCCAGAATGACCGCCGCCACAATGTAGTCCTCCCTGCTGTCTGCACCTATATACACCGCCATGAATATAGGAATGAGTATTATGCGGAAATATCCCATAAGATTCGGGATTGTAAACAAGTCCTTCCTGCTGTTAATCAGACGTTTCATAATCCATCTCCCTTCCGGTCCGGGACAGGGGTCTGACCCCTATGTCCCAGATTTTTTATCCCTCAAACTGGCTGTTGTAAAGCTGTGCATAGAAACCATTCTGTGCCAAAAGCTGCTTGTGATTTCCCTGCTCTATGATATCTCCGTCCTTCATCACAAGAATGACATCCG
>OGNY01000520.1_pt1 | contig 34388 bp, 25 predicted proteins | sample 1573551 | NCBI WGS metagenome assembly OGNY01 (sample SAMEA2581885, study PRJEB24529) | metagenome | biome: Human gut stool | place: China | collected 2011
GACGAATATATCGAACGGTTCATGTGCCCCTCGGGCCTCACGGGACTGTGGCAGGTCGAAAAACGCGGGCAGGCGGGGAAACTCTCGCCCGAACAGCGCAAGCAGCTCGACATCGAATACGCCCGCAGGATGTCGCCGTGGTTCGACCTGAAAATAATCCTGCGCACGTTCACCGCATTCATACAGAAAGAAAATGTTTAAAACCCAGCAACATATGAAAAGGGCCGTCTTCACACTCTGGCTGCTGCTGGCTGCTGTCGCCGCAACGGCGCAAAGCGAGCCTACACCACCCGAATTCGAATACAGCGACCTGCAACGGCTTACTCCGGAAGATTACATCGACATGCAGCTGCCCCCGCTCCACGTACTGATGGAGAATGCGCGCCATGCACCGCAGGTCGGCTATTACGAGTCGAACCGCGAGATTGAGGAGCGCGAACTGAAAACCGTGCGCCGCAACTGGATGCGCAATTTCAAGCTCAACGCCAACTACAACTACGGATCGTCGGACATCTACAACCAGAATTATCAGGACAGCAACATCCCGATATGGACGACGACCACGACCGGGCGCGAGCAAAGCTGGTGGAACGTCGGGGCTTCGTTCTCGATCCCGCTCGACGAGATTTTCAACCGCCGCAACAAGATCAAGCAGCAGAAGAAGCGTATCGAGAACACCCAGTACGACCTCGACCGCTGGTACGACGAGTTGCGCATGAAGATCATCGACGCCTACACCACGGCCGTCGAGCAGCTCTCGATCCTGCGGAGCGCCGCCGAAGCCAAGATCACGTCCGAGGCACAATACCGCATGACCGAAGTGGACTTCGTCAAAGGCAAGCTCGACGCGCAGACGCTGAGCCGCCAGAAGAGCCTCGAAAATTCGGCGACCCGCGAATACGAGCAGGTGCGGCGCAACCTCAACGACGCCCTGCTGCGGCTCGAGATACTCACGCACACGCCGATCATCAACAAACCCATATCAATGCCCGGGACATCGAAAGAAGCGACTAAAACCGAATAGCCTATGAACTACATCGCATATACCGCGCGGTTTCTCTACCGCATCAAGTGGTGGCTGATACTCTGTCCGCTGCTGGTCGCGCTGCTCGTCTACATAAAGATGGGTACCAAACCGCGCAACTACAAGTCCACGACGACGATCTACACGGGCATCGTCTCGGGATACGACATCACGACCACCGAAGGCTCGCGCCAGGACTGGAACGTCATCAACAATGCGATGGACAACCTGATCAACATCATCCTGTCGCAGTCCACGCTCAAGAACGTTTCGCTACGCCTCTACGCACAGGGGCTTACGCACCTCGACCCGGACAACGACAACCAGTACCTCTCGGCACGCACCTCGCGGTACCTGCTGAGCAAAACCCCGCCCGACGTCATGGAGCTCGTCGACCACACTTCGGAAAAGAACACCTACGAGAACCTGCGCAAATACGAAGAGATAGACCATAACAACCACGTCTACGGCATGTTCCACTGGAGCCCTCCGTATTACAGCTACCAGGCGCTGAGCCAGATCAAGGTCAAGAGGCTGGCCAACAGCGACATGCTGGAAATCAGCTACGAGAACGATGACCCGGCCATCGTCTACAACACGCTGATTATCCTCAACGACGAGTTCGTCAAGCAGTACCGCGACCTGCGGTTCGGCGAGACGAACAACGTCATCGCCTATTTCGAATCCGAGCTGGAGCGGGTGGGAAACAACCTGCGCAACCTGGAGGATTCGCTGCGCGACTACAACGTCCAGCACCGTGTCATCAACTACGACGAGCAGACCAAGCACATCGCCGCCCTCTCGCGCGACTACGAATTGCGCTACGAGGAGATCCTGCTGAACTTCGAGAGCGCCGAGAAACTGCGCGCCTCGATCGAAGGGCAGCTCGAAGGGTTGCAGGAGACTTTCCGCAACAACGCCGAGTTCATCGAGAAACTCCATAAGATCGGGAGCATCTATTCGCGCCTGTCGGCCGCCGAGGCCTTCCAGCCCGAAACCGACGGCACGGAAGGTATTTCCGACCGGACGGCCATGCCCGCCAGCCGCAACGACACGGGGCAGTTACGCAGGAAACTGAGCGAGGAGACCCGCAGTCTGCAGGAGCTCACGACGAACATCGCCAACCAGCAGTATACGAAGGAGGGACTCTCGGCAAATTCGATCGTGACGGAGTGGCTCGCCACCGTGCTGCTGGCCGAGAAATCCCGCGCCGAACTGGCGGTGATGAAGCTCCGCAAGCAGGAACTCGACCAGAAATATACGCAGTTCTCGCCCGTGGGCTCGACCCTGAAACGCAAGGGACGCGAAATCAACTTCTCGGAACAGTCTTACCTCTCGATCCTCACGGCGCTCAATACGGCCCGCCTGCGCCAGAAGAACCTGCAGATGACTTCGGCGACGCTGAAGATCATCAACGCCCCAGTGCTTCCCCTGGAGGCTGAACCGAGCAAACGCAAGATGATGGTTGCCGCGGCAGGCCTCGCCACGCTCCTGTTCGTACTGGGATTCTTCATCCTGCTCGAACTGCTCGACCGCACGCTGCGCGACAAAGTCCGCGCCGAGCGCATCACCAAGGGGCGGGTCATCGGGACCTTTCCCGGCAAAGCCTATCTCGGGCAGCGGCGGTTTACCAAGCAATACCGCGAGATCGCATCCCGCTACATCGGCAATGCGGCAGTCAACTATTTCGACCCGGCCAAACAGCCCAACGTACTCAATATCCTGAGCACCGAGCGCGGGGACGGAAAGAGCCTGATCGCCGAACACTTGGCGGCATTCTTCCGCGAAGCGAATATGAAAGTCCGCATCGTATCGTGGAACAAGGATTTCGACATCGAACGCAAAGAGTACCTGCTGGCCGAGAAACTCGGGGATTTCGTGCACGACACCCCGGGCGAAGTTCCCCTCGCCGAGGCCGACGTAGTGCTGGTGGAATACCCGCCCTTCGCCACGAGCTCCGTCCCGAAGGAGTTGCTGCGCCATGCGGCGCTGAGCATCGTCATCGCCCCGGCGAACCGCACGTGGAAAGACACCGACCAGCTACTTTTCGAGAAGGCCGAAAAACTCTCGGGACGCACCCCCGTCGTCCTCTGCCTCAACTGTGCGGGGCGCGACGTGGTGCAAACCTTCACGGGCCTGATGCCCCCTTACAGCCGTCTTCGCAGGCTGGGGTATCAGATCAGCCAGTTCGGATTCACGGCCGTCAAATAAACTGCGGCACGTCATGGAACACTACGGCAGCATAACCACCCCGGTCAGCGTGCCCCGGCTCATCGTCGGGGCAATGCTTGCCGCCGGCGTGGCCGTGCTCATCATGGCGTTCACCAAATACGGGTTGCTCGCCGGCCTGGCCGTCTCGGTGATCCCGGCTGCACTGTGCATCCTGTGGGTCACGCTGCGCAACCCCGCCATATCGATGCTCGGGCTGTTCGTGGTCAACTATTTCATCATGACGCTCACGCGTTATGCCTACGACCTGCCGTTCGGGATGATCCTCGACGCACTGATCTTCTACAACTTCCTGATAATAACGCTGCAAGCCCTGATGCGTCCCATCGAATGGAAGCGAGCCAGCTCGGGACTGACCGTTGTGGCGGCGATCTGGATGGCCTATTGCATCCTCGAAATAGTGAACCCGGAGTCGGTCTCGGTCGCGGGATGGTTCTCGTCGGTGCGGTCGATCGCGTTTTATTTCTTCTTTATCGTCGTGCTCACGCAGCTCACGATGACCGAGTACAAATACCTGAAATACATGCTCGCCGTTTGGTCGGTGCTGACACTGATCGCCGTCGGGAAAGCCTGCATGCAGAAATTCTTCGGCTTTAACGCCGCGGAGAACTACTGGCTGTTCGTGCTGGGCGGCCGTTCGACACACATCATCCACAGCGGCGTGCGTTACTTCTCGTTCTTCAGCGACGCGGCCAATTTCGGCGGCTCGATGGGGCTGTCGATGGTCGTATTCTCGATTTCGGCACTCTACTACCGCAACTCGTGGATGAAGCTCTACCTGCTGCTCGTGGCGGCCGCGGCATGCTACGGCATGCTGATCTCGGGAACCCGCAGCGCACTGGCCGTACCGTTCGTGGGCTACTCGGCCTTCATCATGATGTCGCGCAACATCAAGATGATCGGCGCGGGTGTTTTCCTGATCATCGCAGCCTTCATATTCCTGAAATTCACCACCATCGGACAGGGAAACAGCATTATCCGGCGTGCCCGCAGCGCCTTCAACACAAACGACCCCTCGTTCCAGGTGCGCCTGGCAAACCAGGCCAAACTGCGCGAACTGATGGCTGACAAGCCTTTCGGCGCCGGACTAGGACAAACAAGCCTAAGACTCCCATAAAGATAAGTTTCTTCAGCATTGTCGCAGATTCCGACCGACTCGTGGTTCGTGATGGTCTGGGTCGAAACGGGCGTCGTCGGCATCCTGCTGCACATCGGCATCCTGCTCTACATACTGGCGCGTGGCGCCTACCTGGTGATCTTCAAACTGCGGAACACCCAGTTGAGGGGATTCACGGCGGCGCTTACGGCGGGAATCTCGGGCATCGTGGTCATGGCCTATGCCAATGAAATTCTGGGACAGATCCCCACGGGCGCCATCCTCTACATGAGCATGGGTTTCATCTTCCTCGCGCCGCGTTTCGACCGCGAACTGGCGCGCAAGGAGATACTGGACAGGGCGATGTCCGCACAACGGCCGCACACAAGGGAAAATTACGAATAGCATGAAACCGCTGATTTCGGTCATATCGGTCAATTACAATGGCTACGGGCTCACCTGCGCCATGGTCGAATCGCTGCGGCGGCACGTCACCGCGCCGCTGGAGATCATCGTGGTGGACAACGGTTCCGCCCGCGACGAGGCGGCCATGCTGCGCGAACGCTACCCGGGGATCAAGGCACTGCGCAGCGAGCGCAACCTGGGATTCGCCGGAGGCAACAACCTGGGGTTCGCAGCCGCGGCAGGCGATTACCTGCTGTTGCTCAACAACGACACCGAGGTCGAAGACGATACGCTGCATTACCTCTGCGAAACCCTGGCGGACAACCCCGCGATCGGTGCCGTATGCCCGAAGATCCGGTTTTTCGCACCCCCGCGGTATATCCAGTTCGCCGGGTATACGCCTCTGACGCACGTTACGCTGCGCAATGCGCTCATCGGCTTCGGGATGCCCGACGACGGGTCGTTCGACACGCCGCGCGACACGCCCTACGCCCATGGCGCGGCGATGATGGTACGGCGCGAAGTACCCCGAAAAGCCGGGCCGATGCCCGACATCTATTTCCTCTACTACGAAGAACTCGACTGGTCGGTGCGTATCCGTGAACAAGGCTGGAAAATAGCCTACGACCCCCGTTGCACGGTATTCCACAAGGAGAGCGCGACGACCGGACAGCAAAGTCCCCTGAGGAGTTACTACCTGACCCGCAACCGGTTGCTGTTCGCATGGCGGAACCTGCACGGCACCGCCCGAATGCTTTCCGTCGCCTACCAGCTCTGCATCGCCGTACCCAAAAGCATCGCCGCGGCGCTGGCACACGGGCGCCGCGACCTGGCAAAGGCCATACGGCACGGTGCCGGAGGCTTCTTCACCCTGAAAAACAAAACGGTATGATGTTGCTGCTCGACATCCTCGACTGGATATTCGTCTTCGTGCTGGGACTCCCGGTGCTCTACCTCTTCGTCTTTGCGGCCGCCTCGACTCGCTCACGCAAGGACACCTATCCCCCGGCACGGCGGCAACGCAGGTTCGTGACGCTGATCCCGGCCTACAAAAGCGACGCGGTGATCGTCCGTACGGCACAGGCCGCGCTGCAACAGGACTATCCGCAGGAACTGCACGAGGTGGTCGTCATCGCCGACCGGCTGCAACCGGCCACGCTCGCCGAGTTGCGCCGGATGCCGATCCGCGTGCTGGAAGCCTCCTTCGAGAACAGCTCCAAGGCCAGGGCGCTCAACTTTGCCGTAGGGGAAATCGGCCCGGACGGCGCGGAGGCCGTGGCGATACTCGACGCCGACAACCTGGCGGGCAGGGAGTTCATCGCCCGCATGAACGACGCCCTCGACAGCGGCATCCAGGCCGTGCAGGCACACCGCACGGCCAAGAACCGCGATACGGACACCGCCGTACTCGACGCAGCGAGCGAGGAGGTCAACAACTCGATCTTCCGCCGCGGGCATGTGGCGCTGGGATTCTCTTCAGCGCTGATCGGCTCGGGCATGGCCTTCGATTACAAATGGTTCCGCGAAAATATCGCCTGCTGCACCACTTCGGGCGAGGACAAGGAGCTCGAAGCGCTGCTGCTGAGGCAGGGCATCTACATCGACTACCTGGACGACGTGCGCGTGCTGGACGAAAAGGTACAGGGCGAAGGTGCCTACTACAACCAGCGGCGGCGCTGGATAGCGGCGCAGTTCTACGCCCTTTCATCGGCCGTAAGGCAGCTTCCGGGAGCAATCCTCTCGGGGAATACGGATTACTGCGACAAGCTGCTGCAATGGTGCCTGCCGCCGCGCATCCTGCTGTTGGGGCTGGTGCCCCTGTGGGCCGTCGTTATGACGGTATGCGCACCCATGGGTTCGATAAAATGGTGGGTGGCCGTCCTGCTGCTGCTCCTGGCCATGGCGATGGCGCTGCCCGACGAGCAGGCCGACAACCGCCTGGGGCACGCCCTCCGGCGGATGCCCGTCCTGTTCCTGCTGACGCTGGCCAACCTCTTCCGGCTGCGGGGCACCAAAGACAAATTCATCCACACCGAACATACCGGGGCCGGAAGCGAAGCCCCCGGAAACAATACCGGAAACCGACCATGAAAATCGCGATCGAGGCGCAGCGCATCTTCCGCCCCAACAAACACGGCATGGACTTCGTGGCGCTCGAAACCATCCGCTGCCTGCAACGGCTCGACACGAAGAACGAATACTTCATCTTCACGGGCGAAGGCGAAGACCGCTGCCTGGAGGAGAGCCCAAACATGCACATCACAACGCTCCGCTGCCCGAGCTACCCGCTGTGGGAACAGTGGGCGCTGCCGCGCGCCGTGACCCGTGTGAAGCCCGACCTGCTGCACTGCACGAGCAACACGGCACCCGTATGGGGAAAGGCCCCGCTGGTCCTGACGCTCCACGACATCATCTTCCTCGAGGAACAGGCCGCGCGCAACAAATCGCTCTACCAGTCGCTGGGGCGCATCTACCGCCGCCTGGTAGTGCCGCGCATCCTGCCCAGATGCCGGATGGTCATCACCGTCTCGCAATTCGAGTGCGACCGCATCCGCACCGCACTGAACTTCGACCCCGAACGCATCATGGCCATCCACAACGGCTACAACGACCGGTTCCGCCCGATGGAAGGCACGGCGGAAACCGTCCGCAAATACCTGCAAGACCCCGAATTCCTCTTTTTCCTGGGCAATACCGACCCCAAAAAGAACACGCCCGGCACGCTGAAGGCTTATGCCGAATACGTACGGCGCTCCGAAAAGCCGCTGCCGCTGCTGGTCGCAGACCTCGGGGAACAACCCGCAGAGGCGATCCTGCGCGAGATCGGCGAACCCCGGCTGCGCGGAATGCTCCGCCTGGCGGGATATATCCCCAACAGTGACCTGCCGGCCATCTACAACGGGGCTTCGGCGTTCCTCTACACCTCGCTGCGCGAGAGTTTCGGCATTCCCCAGCTCGAAGCGATGGCCTGCGGCACGCCCGTGGTGACATCCGCGGCCTCGGCGATCCCCGAGGTGGCGGGCCAAGGCGCTATCCTCGTCGACCCTACCGACCCGACGGCGATCGCCGATGCCCTGCTGCGGCTCGAAACCGATGCGGAGTTCCGCGCAGGACAGGTCGCCTACGGCCTCGAACGGGTAAAACAATTCTCGTGGGAAAAGACCGCCCAGCACTTGCTGGCACTTTACGAATCGCTCGGGAAGACAAACTGAATACCGTACTGCCGAAATTTCGTGCTCCGGATTCAAAACCCCGGACAGCCGCATTGCAAAAGTTCGTTATATAACACTGTAATTGACTTATGATTGAAAAAATCAGAAATAACCCCCGGCTCAAACAATTCGTCATCGGGCTGATTTCGCCGCACAAACACCCCCGGCCCCGCCTTTGGGTACGCTGGTTCGTGAACCCTTTTGTTCACAAAAAAGGCCGCGGGGCGCTTATCCGCCGCCACGCGCGGCTCGACGTTTTCCCCTGGCGGCGCTTCGAAGTGGGACGCGACGCCCTGATCGAGGATTATGCGGTCGTCAATAACGGTGCGGGAGACGTGGTGATCGGCGACCAGGCGCGCATCGGCATCGGATCGGTGGTCATCGGCCCCGTACGCCTGGGCGACCGGGCCGGACTGGGACAGCATGTCTTCATCTCGGGGTTCAACCACGGTTATGCCGACGGGACACGAGACTCGAATGCACAGGAACTCGTGCGCAAAGAGGTGACGATCGGACGTGAATCGCATATCGGCGCCAATTCGGTGGTCGTGGCGGGCGTCACGATCGGCGAACGCTGCCAGATCGGCGCCGGGAGCGTCGTCACCAAGGACATCCCCTCGTACAGCGTCGCCGTAGGCAACCCGGCGCGCGTAATCAAGCGTTATGACGCCGCACGCGCAAAATGGATACGTGTCGATGAATAATCCGAAAGTCAGCGTCATCATTCCCGTATACAATACGGAGGCCTATGTCGAACAGACCCTGCGTTCGATCATGGGACAGACCCTGCGCGACATCGAACTGATCGTCATTAACGACGGTTCGACGGACGGCAGCCTGTCCGCACTCGAACTCATAGCCACCGGAGACGACCGCATCCGGCTCTACACCCAGCCCAACAAAGGACTTTCGCAGACCCGCAACGCAGGGATCGACCGTGCCCGGGGCGAATTCATCTACTTCATGGACAGCGACGACCTGCTGGAGCCCGACGCCCTCGAACGCTGCTACGAACGCTGCCAGTCAGACCGGCTCGATTTCGTATTCTTCGACGCCGAAAGCTTCGGCGCGGCAGCCTCCGACGCCGCATGGTTCGACTACCGGCGTGCAAAATATTTCGGAACGGAGGTCTGCGACGGCACCGACCTGCTGCGCAGGATGCTCGCACTGCACTGCTACCGGGCTTCGGCCTGCCTGAGTTTCATCCGCACCGCCTACCTGCGCGGGCTGGGACTGCGCTTCTACCCGGGGATACTCCACGAAGACGAACTCTTCACCCCGCAGCTCTATCTCGGGGCGACGCGCGCCGGCGGGATCGAGCGTTCGTTCTTCAAGCGGCGCATACACGGGGATTCGATCATGGGACGCGGGTTCTCGCGCCGCAACCTCGAAGGCTATACCACCGTACTGCGCGAACTGAACCGCTTTGCCGCGCCGCGCGACGCCGGCCAGCGGCAACTCATACGCACGCTCACGAGGCAGATACTGCGCCCCGTGATGCGCAACGCCTGGGCGCTCCCGGCCGGGACACGCTGGAAACTGGCCTGGGATGCCCTGCGCCACTACCCGGGCAGCATCGACGGCCGCGCCCTGGCAACACTGCTGTTCAAGAAACCGTTAAAGAAAGGGAACGGGAAATGAGTGTCAGGCGGGAATTGGCTTCGGGTGTATTCTACACCTCGATTGCGAAATACGCGGGCATCGTCGTAACGCTCGTGGTGACGGGTATCCTTTCGCGCCTGTTCACCCCCGAGGAGTTCGGCGTGGTGAACATCGCCACGGTAGTGATCGCCTTCTTCGCCATCTTCAGCGACCTGGGCATCGGCCCGGCCGTCATCCAGCACAAAAACCTCGACAGGCACGACCTGGGCGGGATATTTTCGCTCTCGGTATGGTCGGGGGCAGTCATGGCGCTGCTGTTTTTCGCAGCAGCCGGCTGGATCGCCTCTCTCTACGGCGATTCGCAGGTGCTGCGCAACGTCCTGCGCATCCTCGCGCTGAATCTCTTTTTCGCCGCGGCCAACATCGTCCCCAATGCACTTATTCTGAAGGAGAAACGCTTCCGGTTCGCCGCCATGCGGTCGCTCACGGTGCAAATTGCAGGGGGCACGGCCGCCATCGCCGCGGCCTATGCCGGGGCAGGCATCTACGCACTGACGATCAACCCGGTGTTTTCGAGCCTGATGCTCCTGGCGATAAACTACCGCCAGAACCCGCTGCCGCTGCGCCTGCGCCCGGGACGCAAGGCGCTGGGCAAAGTATTCTCGTTCTCGGCCTACCAGTTCTCATTCCAGTTGATAAACTATTTCAGCCGCAACCTCGACAAGCTGCTCATGGGACGTTACATGAGCCTCTCGCAACTGGGTTATTACGACAAGTCGTACCGGCTGATGATGCTCCCGCTGCAAAACATCGCCTATGTCATTTCGCCCGTCATGCACCCCATTTTTTCGGAGATGCAGCACGACCTGAAGCAGTTGGGCGCCTCCTACCTGAAAGTCGTCCGGCTGCTGGCGTTCATAGGGCTGCCGCTCTCGGCCGTGCTCTTCTTCACGGCGCAGGAGCTGGTGCTCATCATCTTCGGCGACCAGTGGGAGCCGTCCGTCCCGGTGTTCCGGATACTGGCGCTCTCGGTCGGCATCCAGATCGTGATGTCCACCTCGGGGTCGATCTTCCAGGCCGCCAACGCCACGCGGATGCTCTTCTTCTGCGGCGTATTCTCGGCGGCGCTCAACGTCGCGGCGATCTGCACCGGCATCTTCGCATTCGGGACGACCGAAGCCGTGGCCTGGTGCATCTGCGCCTCGTTCGCCGTCAACTTCGTGCAGTGTTACCACGCGTTGTTCTGCCTTACGCTGCGCACGGGATGGCGCCGGTTCTGGCGGAATTTCCTCTCGCCGCTGCTGCTCACGGCACTCGTCGGCCTGCCCCTGGCAGCAGTCGGATGGCTTCTCCCGCCGATGCCGCTCGTGGCGTCGCTCACCCTCAAGGGGACGGCGGCACTCGGCGTATGGCTCCTTTATGTGCACCTGAGCGGCGAATACGACCTGAAAGGGCTTGCAGGACAGCTCCTGGCCCGCAAAAAACGATAACAACATGAAAGGATTATTTGTCGTCTTCCACGGGTTTTCGGCCCACAGTGGCATCAGCAAGAAGATTTTTGCCCAATGCGACGCACTGCGGCGCAACGGCGCCGATATCGAGTTGTGCCACATCGAGATAGCGCCCGACGGCACGCAGCGCCGAATGGTCGGCGGGCAGGCGATCCGCACCTTCGGCAAGGGATTGCGGGCCAAGCTCGAAAAAAGGGTCTCGCTGAGCGACATCACGCGCTACATCCGCCACGAAGGGGTGGAGTTCCTCTACATCCGCCACGACCACAACGCCAGCCCGGTGCTGATCGGCTGGCTGCGCAAGGTCAAAAAACTCGGCGTGCGGATCGCGCTCGAAATCCCGACCTACCCTTACGACGCCGAATTCGCGCAGTCGCCCGCGGTGCGGAAACTCAAACTGCGCATCGACCGCATGTTCCGCTGCCGCATGGCCCGTTACGTCGACCGCATCGTCACCTTCTCCGATGATACGGAGATATTCGGCCGCCCGACGATCCGCATCTCCAACGGCATCGACTTCGGGAGCATCCCGCTCAAAACCCGGGTACACGGGGATCCCCACAACATCCGGCTGCTGGCCGTGGCGAACATCCATTTCTGGCACGGCCTCGACCGCGTGATCGAAGGGCTCAGGGAGTATTACGCCGCCCCGCACCAGTGCATCGTCCGCCTGCGCATCGCAGGCGACGGCGTGGAAACGCTCATCGCGGAATACCGCCGCAGGATCGACGCATACTCCCTGACGGAGTATGCCGAAGTCATCGGCCCCCGTTCGGGCGCTGCGCTCGACGCCGAATTCGAGTGGTGCGACATGGGCATCGCCAGTCTCGGACGCCACCGCAACGGCATCACCGGTATCAAGACGCTCAAAAACCGCGAGTACGCCGCACGCGGCATCCCGTTCGTATACTCGGAACGGGACAGCGACTTCGACGGCATGGGCTACGTGATGAAAGCCCCGGCCGACGACACGCCCCTCGACATCGCGGCGCTCGTGCGTTTCTACGACGGGCTGCACCTCACACCCGCACAGATCCGCGGCACGGTCGAGGGGCGCCTCTCGTGGGACAACCAGATGAAACAGGTATTAACCGAACTTTTCGAAGCATGACGACCGTAGCGACACTCTTCTGGGCGGGGGTATTCCTCGTCTTCTACACCTACCTCGGATACGGCATCCTGCTGTGGCTGCTGGTGAAGATCCGCGAAGCCGTGCACCCGGCACGGCGGTACGCCTTTCCTGCCGACCCGCCCGAGGTGACGCTGCTCATCGCCGCCTACAACGAACAGGAGGTCGTGGCGGAAAAGATGTCCAACAGCCGGGCATTGGATTATCCGGCCGGAAAGCTCCGCGTGACGTGGATCACCGACGGCTCGACCGACCGCACCGTCGAACTGCTCGCCGCCTACCCCGAGGTGACGGTGCTGCACGACCCGCGCCGGGGCGGCAAGACCGCGGCGCTGAACCGGGCGCTGGGAATCATCCGCACGCCGCTCGTCGTTTTCACCGATGCCAATACGATGCTCAACCCCGAAGCCGTGACGGAAATCGTCCGCTGTTTCGAAGACCCCGCAGTGGGGTGCGTGGCCGGCGAAAAGCGCGTCGCCGGGACAGGGGACACGGGCGCCGCCGCGACGGAATGCATCTACTGGAAATACGAATCGAAACTCAAGGAGCTGGACGACCGTCTCTACTCGGCGGTAGGGGCTGCGGGGGAGTTGTTCGCCGTGCGGCGCGAACTGTGGCAGACGCTGAGAGAAGATACGCTGCTCGACGATTTCGTCTGCTCGATGCTGATCGCGGCGCAGGGATACAGGATCGCTTACTGCAAGGGCGCCTATGCGCTGGAGACCCCTTCGGCCGACATGGGCGAAGAGGGCAAACGCAAGAAGCGCATCGCGGCGGGCGGGCTGCAATCGGTATGGCGGCTGCGCAAGCTGCTCAATCCGTTCCGTTACGGAGTGCTGTGGTTCCAGTACGTATCGCACCGCGTGCTGCGCTGGACGCTGACTCCCGTAGCACTGGCAGCACTCCTGCCGCTCAACGTCGCGCTGCTGTGGTCGGGCCATCGGGCGCTCTATGCCGCGGCCCTCGCCCTGCAATGCGCATTCTACCTGGCCGCCCTCGCAGGATGGGCGCTGGAGCGCAGCGGACACCGCAACAGACTGCTCTTCATCCCCTACTACTTCCTCTTCATGAACCTCAATGTTTTCCGCGGGGCGTCGTACCTGGCGACCCACCGCGGAAAGGGTGCCTGGGAGAAAGCCCGCAGGGCCTGACCGAATTTTGAACGGAACCTGAAATATTATACTATATTTGCATGTCTAAACCTCCCCTCATGAAAAACATCTCCATAAACCCCGAGGACTATACGATCCTGGCCGTCGACGACATCGCCACCAACATCATGCTGCTGAAAGCCGTGCTGAGCCGTGCCAAATACAAGATCGTCACGGCATCGGGAGGTAACGAGGCGCTCGAAAAGGCCGCAAAGGAGTCCCCCGACCTGATCCTGCTGGACATCATGATGCCCGACATGGACGGTTACGAGGTGATCAGGCACCTGAAGGCAGACCCCGCATTGCAGGACATCCCGGTGATTTTCCTCACGGCGCTGCACAACCCCGAGGACATCGTCAAGGGGTTCAAACTGGGAGCCAGCGACTACGTCTCCAAGCCGTTCAACCACGAGGAGCTGATCACCCGCGTATCGCACCACATCTATCTGGCGGCGGCGCAGCGCACGATCATGCGGCAGCGCGACGAGTTGCAGGCCACGGTCGACGCCCGCGACAAGATGTACTCGGTGATCGCCCACGACCTGCGGTCGCCAATCGGCACGTTGAAGATGGTTTTCAACATGCTTTCGATAAACCTTACGCAGGAGCAGATCGGCGAAGACAACATGGAGATGATCACGATGGGCAACAACATCACCGAGAGCACCTTCATGCTGCTGGACAACCTGCTCAAATGGACGAAGAGCCAGATCGGACGCATGAACACGGTGTTCCAGGAGGTCGACATTTCGGAGGTCGTGGTTTTCGCCAGCAAGATGTCCGACCTCGTGGCACAGGTCAAGAACATCGCCGTCGAATACGACATCCCCGGCCCGATCACCGTCCCGTGCGACGTGGACATGGTGAAAACGATCATGCGCAACCTGATGTCGAACGCCATCAAGTACAGCAACGAGGGCGGACGGATCGTCATCTCCGTACGGGAAACCCCCACCCATGCCGTGATAAGCGTGCGCGACTTCGGCACGGGCATCAGCGAGGAAGACCTGCCCAAACTGCTCAACCCCGAAATACACTACACCACCTACGGCACCAAAAACGAAGAGGGATCGGGCCTGGGCCTGCAACTCGTACAAGACCTCACGCGCCGCAACGGCTGGGAGCTGGCCATCGAATCGACGCTGGGCGAAGGCTCCACGTTTACGTTCACCATCGCCAAGGTGCAGCCTAAGTCCGAGGCCGTAGAAGACACGGGGGGGGGTATTGCGCGTCCCTGAGCGATAAATGGCTCCTCGACGGGCTGGCCGCTTTTTTCCGCCGCGAAAAGGCGGAAAAAACGGTATATGTACCGTAAAATCCGGGCGGACACACGGATACCTCCCCGAAAAGGTCGCCATGAGCGATCTTTTTGTTATATTGCAGGATAAAAACCCGACCTCGCCATGAAGTATTGCAGTACAATCCTCGTGGGGCTTCTCTGCACGGCCGCCTGCCTGGCGCAGACCCCGCTGCCCGAAAGCCGCCGCACCTCCCCGGAAATATTCATCTATAAACCCGATGCCCGAGAGCTCCGCGAACTGCATGTGAAAGGCAAGGCGCCCGACGAAGGGATGCTGCACACGTTCGTCGGCAAATATACTGCGTCGGGAAAGATCCCGCAGCTCCCCCGGGGAAATTACCTGCGGGTCTGGACGGACGGGAACAAACTCGTATACGGCGATCATGTCGTGGACAATTTCTATTACAGGCTCGTCAAGGACGAGCAGGTGATGCTGATACTCTGCGACACGCTGGGCAACATCATCGACGATGCCGTGGTAAGGCGGGGCTCGAAACGGATGAAATACGACCCCGGCACACGCACCTACAACCTCCCGCGCATCCGCGGCGAAGAGGCCACGGTCGAGGTAAACAACGACGGCGTACTGCATTACATCACCATCGCGAACGAACCGGATTACACCTACCGTCCCGGGTTCCTCAAAACGGCCTGGGGAAAGGTCAAAACAGCCTTCAAGCGGGTTTTCGTACCGGGGAAGCTGCCCGCGCGGGACAAGTACGACGGGTTCGTGGTATTCAGCAAACCCAGATACAAACCCGGGGAAACGGTGAAATTCAAGGCGCACATCAACCGCAAAGGCAAGCCCCTCGACGGGAAGGTCGACGTGGCACTCGTTTCGTATTACTCCCCGTCGATAGACACGACCCTCGTATCGCTGGAGCCCTACCGTCCCGGCATGTACGAATGGGAGTTCAGGCTGTCGGACAGCCTCCGTCTCCGCCTCGACAAGGATTACACACTCCGTTTCCGGACGGGCGACAAGCATGCCAATGACATCACGGGCCGTTTCCGCTATGAGGAGTACGAACTGGGCAAGCTCACCTTCACGGCCAGGGCCGACAAACAGAAATACGCACGGGGCGACACGGTGAGGATTTCACTGAGCGCCGTGGATGAGAACAACATGCCGGTATACGACGGACGGGTAAAGGTCTTGGTCAAACCCGCCAGGTACATGGGCTGCAAATTCCTCGCCCGCACGGCATTCGTCCCCGACCGGCTCTGGGAGCATACGTTCGACATGGAGGGCAAGTCCACGAAGGAAATCATCCTGCCCGACTCGATATTCGTCGACGGCGTGTCGATGTATTACAACGTCGCCTGCTCGTTCTTCGATGCGGGCAACGAACGCAGGGATAAGCGCATAAGCCTGTACCGGGACGCAAGGCGGAGGCGGATCGACTATTCGGCCGGCCAGGGGATGCTCGCCCTGCGTGAGCTGTACGACGGCAAAAGCGTCGAAAGCCGTGCCCTGGTAACCGCCTACAACCCGGAATACGGGATCGTATGGCAGGATTCGGTCACATTGCCCTGCAGTGTGCCGCTGTCGTGGATCGTCAGCGAATACGAGGTGCAGAGCGCCACGGCATCGGAGGACATCGAGGTCGGAAAACTGCCGGGCGAACTGATCGGGCACCGCTTCTTCCGCCGGGACGGCACCGTCCGGCTGGTGGTGGACAACCCCGCGAAATTCCCGTTCTGGTACACGATCTGCATGGGGGACAAGACGATTGCCAAAGGGTATGCCACCGAACTCGACTTCGCGCGCAAGGACAACGGCCGCAAGGGCTATTCGATGCAGATAGCCTACCTGCAGGGCGAGAATGCCCGGACGATACGCGGCGAACTGCCCTTCACGGAGAAAAACATCTCGATGGAGGTAACGACGGCGGCGACCGTCTATCCCGGACAGAGCGCAAAGGTCGAAGTGGCGGTCAAAGATCGCAAGGGACGCCCGGTGAAAAATGCCGACGTGACGGCCTATGCGTTCACCTCGAAATTCGAAGCCCTGCCGCCGGCAGTGGCGATATACGGGAAGTCGGCGTCGGGAAAGGCCATCACCCCGAAGAACTACGAGGCCGACGAAGAGTTCCTCTTCAACATCCGCACCGGGATGGACTGGCCGCTGTGGCGGCAGCGCATGGGACTGGATTCGATCGAATACTACAAATTCCTCTACCCGGAACCGTTCTACGCCTATGCCGAGGAGATCCCCGGAAGACTCACCCAGCTATCCCCCTATGTGGTCGTCGACGGGGAGGTGCAGGGCATCCATGTTCTGTGGATCGACGAACAGCCCCACTATTTCAAACAGGCGCAGCAACTGACGCCGTACAGCTTCCCGATATGGCCGGGGCTGCACACGCTGCGGCTGCGCACCTACGACAGGGAGGTGACCGTCGAGAACGTCTATGCGGGCGAGGGGCTGAAGACCATCGTTTCGGTAGACGGCGGGCGATCCGCAGTGCGACCCGGGGAGGCCCCCGGGGACAACCGTCCCGTGCGGATCTCCGTCAGGGAATACGACCGGAAAGAGGAAGGCATGCTCACGCAGCGCGAGACGGCGCTGCTGACACGGCACATGATTACGGTCGACAACACCTTCGGGAAAGCGACCCTGCTCACGGGACAGCCGGACAGGCAATCCTCCTACTCCGTTGAAACCGAACTGCCGGGCATTATCAACGCCGGCGGGGTCTGCTACTACCTCAACGGCACGCAGAAGCAGACCCGCCGCTACCGCCGGTACAGGCCGCAGGCCGAAGCGGCAATCCTGGCCGGGCCGTTCCCCTACCGGGGATTCACCACCGGGGGCATACAGGTCGGCACGCTCTATTCGGACACACTTGCGGTCAACAGTTTCGAAATCGAGGGCGGCTACCGTTACGACATTCGGAACAACTACCTGAAACAGCAGAGTTGGGAGCAGAACCCGATCCAGAGGCAGCTCGAACCTTTCACGCAGGCGGTCTGCTTCGGGCAGGACGCGCTTACGGCCGAAGCGATCCGCGGCATATTCAGGCGACGGCTCGCCGACATGGTCGAAAACGAATCGGGGCTGATCTCGGCCGTCCCGCAGATCTCGCTCATGGACAGCTGCCGCCTGCAACTCGCCCCAGGCAAACTGGCGGACGGCACAAGGGCACAGCCGATCATGGTGCTCCTGCAATCGACGGGCAAGTACCCCGCCAGCAGGCTCTACTACGGCACGACGACCGAAATCGACAGGCTGCCGGAGGGGAACCTCCGGGTAGACCTCATCTTCAGGGATACGACCCGCTGTTCGGCCACGATAAGGCTGCGAAAGGACGGCATCAACTACCTGCGGATGGATTCGCTCGTAAAGGAACCGGCCGACGACCGCAGCCGTGCGCTGTTCGGGAAACTGGAAAGGATGTTGCGCGTATCGCGCCCCGCGGCACCGCTGGCCGACTACAAGCCCGCGGAGGCGGAGCGGGACAACCCGTTGCGAAACCCGGGGCGCATCAGCGAAGCCAACCTGACGGGCAAAGTTGTCACGGGCACCGTGCGCGACCCGGATGGAGAACCCATTGCCGGGGCATCGGTGCAGATCGACGGAACCGACACCGGGACTGTCACGGATACGGCCGGGAAATTCACCCTCTCGGACACGGGACGGGGAACGCTCGTCGTCAGTTATATCGGCTACCGGAATTTCGCCACCAAACTGATCTCCGGCTACGACTATAACATCGTCCTTGAGGAAGATTACAACGCGCTGGACGAAGTCGTGGTCGTAGCTTACGGGAAGTCCGGAAAGAGGGCCGTGGTGGGAAGCAGGGCCAATTCCGCAACGGTCACAACGGAAGTGGCATTCGCGGAATTCGACGAGCAGACGGAAACGCTCCCCAGCACGCTCGCGGGCATGGCCGCCGGGATACAGGTGCGGGGAGCGGGCACAATCGCCGGTCAGGCCCCGATGATCGTCGTGAACGGCGTACCCTACGACGGGGCACTGTCGGACTTCGACCGGGGAAGCATCCTGTCGATGAACCTCGTCAGGGACGCGAACACCGCAATCTACGGGGCGAGGGCCGCAAACGGGATCATCTTCATCGAAACCTCCGAGCGGAACGCGGCGGGAGGCGACGGATTCCCGCTCGAGGCCGGTATGCCGAACACGCTGCGCACCGATTTCCACGACGACGCATTCTGGAAGCCCTGCCTGACGACCGACAAAGCAGGGCGGCTGACTTTCGAAGTGACCTATCCGGACGACATCACCAGCTGGGACGCCAACTTCATCGCCGTCGGCGGCCGCAGGCAGGCGGACAGGAAGCATCTGCGCATAAAATCGTACAAGCCGCTCAACGCCCAGCTCTCCGTCCCCCGCTTCGCCATCGCGGGCGACAGCCTCAATGCTGCCGGACGGCTGACCAACCACACCGGCGACACCTTGTCCGTACGCCGCACGATCGAAACCGACGGACGGACGGCCGAGAAGCAAATTCGCATCGCCACCTCGCATACGGACGCAATACCCGCCGTCGCAGGGGATGCCGACAGCATCCGGATCGTCTACTCGCTGACGACGCCCGGAGGCTATTTCGACGGGGAGCGGCGTGCGATCCCGATCTACAAGGCCGGAATCCTGGAAACCCACGGGGAGTTCGCCGTCCTCAACGACACCGCGGCCCTGCGGTTCACGCCCGACCCGGCGCTGGGCACCGTGACGATCCACGCCGAGGCATCGGCCATGCAGGCATTCCTCGACGAGATCGAAAACATCGACCTCTACCCCCACCTCTGCAACGAGCAGATGGCTTCGAAGGTCAAGGCGCTGCTCTCGAAAAAACGGATATACACCCTGTTCGGACGGAAATTCAAGGACGACGACAAGGTCACGAACCTGCTCCGCAAACTGGCGGCCAACCAGAACGACGGCAAGTTATGGGGGTGGTGGAACCGGGAACAGACCGAGCTGTGGATCTCGCAGCAGGTCGTGGAGGCACTTCTCGACGCCGAAACGGAGGGTTATAAGACCGGCCTCGACCGGCAGGCACTGACGGACGCGCTGCTGGCCGGCCTGAACCGCCGTATGCCGGCGGCGGCATCCGACTCGACGGGAATGCGGAAAAACGAACTGTTCTCGCTGGTGGGGCTTCTCCGCAAGCTGGACGCCAGGATCGACTACCCGCGCTACTGCGCTTTCATCGCGTCGATCCCCGACGCGACGCTCGGCAACCGGCTCCGGACGGCGGAAATGCTGCAACAGTTCGCCCCTGATGGGATGCCCGCCACGGATTCGCTGCTGGCTCTTGCCTCCCGAACCATGATGGGGTCGTTGTACTGGCGCGACAAAACACCGCGGGAACCGACGCCCCGCAGGTTCGCGCAGCCGGACATGAGCGACATCGAAAACACGCTCACGGCATACCGCATCCTGCGCGCCGCGGGCAACCGCAAGGCCGAGTTGGAAAAGATCCGCAACTACTTCTTCGAACAGCGTAAAAGCGGTTCGTGGCGCAACACCTACGAATCGTCGCGGATCGTGGAAACCATCATGCCCGACATGCTGGAGAAGGACGGCGGCACATTCCGCGAAGCGAGCCTGACGATCGACGGACAACGGTTCGGCAAATTCCCGCTTACCCGGACATACGAGCCCGGAAAGGAGATAACCGTCCGCAAAGAGGGTTCCATGCCCGTATTCTTCACAGCCTACCAACAAGCCTGGAACGACAAACCGGAGCCTGCGGCCGAAGGCTTCTCGGTTTCGACCCGGTTCCGCAAGGACGGCAAGCCCGTGACAACACTCCATGCCGGGGAGCGCGTCGAACTGGTGGCAACCGTAACGGCCGATTCCGACGCCGAATACGTCATGGTCGAGATCCCGATCCCCGCGGGCTGTTCCTACGACTCGAAAGAGAAAGGCGATTTCTGGAAAGAGGCGCACCGGGAATACTACAAGGAGAAGGTCGCCGTCTTCTGCAACAAGCTCCGCAAGGGGACGCATACCTTCACCGTCAGGCTCCTGCCCCGCTATACGGGCTCCTACCGCCTCAACCCGGCGCGTGCCGAACTGATGTACTACCCGGTATTCCATGGCCGCAACGAGATGAAAAAGTGCGGCGTGGCCGAGGCACAGGAGGCCCGCTGATCCCGGGAAAAAGACATGACGGCAGCGTGACGATTGCGTCCGCTACCTGAACCGCAGTTCAGCGACCACGGCCTTGTGGTCGCTGACGTCTTCCGGAGGCATGTAATAACGGATGCCCTCGAAAGCGTCGTCGTAAAAGATGTAGTCGATGCGCAGTACCCCTCCCAGATAGCGGAAAGTACCGCCGTAACCGCTCCCGCTGTCACGGAAACCGTCGGTCATGTCCCCCTTCATCGTACGGTAGGTATAGGACGAAGGCGTATCGTTGAAGTCGCCCGCAAGGATCACCGGATAGGGCGAAGCATCCATTTCGGCACGGATTTCACCTACCTGCCCGGCACGGATACTACTGTTGTGTTCCAGCTCGCCCAAGATTTGCTCGACGGGGGCGTCGCGGTCGTAATCCTTCCGGAACCGGTGCCTGAGCTGGGCAATGCCCGAAGTCTGGAGGTGGACAGCGAAGAGTCGCACCGTATCGCCGCCGACGAGCAGGTCGGCACGCAGGTAGTCGTTGCTCGTATCGGCAAACCGGACGTATTTATGATCGAGAACGGGATATCGGCTGACCAGGGCCGCACTGCCCTCATGCAGGAAATAGGGCATCCGCGGGGCAAAAACCTTCCCGATGCTGTCGGCCGGGAATTCCCTGCTGTCCATAAACTCCTGCAGGCAAAGCACGTCGACCTGCTCGCGGTTCATCATGCCGGCGATGGCCCTGGCCGTAGCGGGCATGGAACCCAGCCTGCGGAATCCGTTTACGTTGAGCGTGGCGATGCGGATGTCGTGCGGGTCACCCGAGTCCTTGAAATCGGGAAGCTGTACCATGGCCGAAATATACCCCAGGTTGAGCACCAGCGCGACCAGTGGCATCAGCAGGACGATCCATTTGCGGCGAACCGTCCACCAGACCAGCGCAACCACGTTGGCCAGCAGCACGACCGGCATGAGCAAGGCGAGCGTCGCCCAGAATCCGCCCTCCCCGGGGGAGACGGACGAAGCATACCGGCACAGGACGGCGGCGACCAGAAGCAGCCCGGTGAGCACCACCGAAATACCATAAAAAAGAATAGAAACGGCTTTGCGACCCATTTTGTTCACTATTTAAGCGATTTGCGCGTACAAAGATATGCTTTTCAAAATATATTTAGTATATTTGACGATCAAAAAAGACGCAAATTGGAATGAAGAGGGTTTTAATCTCCGGCGGTGCCGGATTCATCGGTTCGCACCTATGCGAAAGGCTGCTTGGTGAAGGAAACGACGTAATCTGCATCGACAACTATTTTACCGGTCACAAAAGCAACATCCGGCACCTGCTGAAACACCCCAATTTCGAAGTCATAAGGCACGATATAATCTACCCCTACATGGCAGAGGTCGAGGAGATCTACAACCTCGCCTGCCCCGCCTCGCCGATCTACTACCAGCACGACCCGGTCAAGACGACGCAGACTTCGGTCATCGGTGCGATGAACATGCTCGGCATGGCGCGTTACAACCGCGCCAAGGTCTTGCAGGCTTCGACCTCGGAAGTATACGGCGACCCGCTGGTACATCCGCAGACCGAGGATTACTGGGGCCACGTGAACCCGCTGGGACTGCGCTCGTGCTACGACGAGGGCAAACGCTGTGCCGAATCGCTCTTCATGAGCTACTACCGCGAACACGGCATCCCGGTGAAAATCGTCCGTATTTTCAATACCTACGGCCCCAAGATGGACATCAACGACGGCCGCGTAGTCTCGAATTTCATCGTCCAGGCATTGCGCAACGAACCGATCACAATCTACGGCGACGGTGAACAAACCCGCTCGTTCCAGTATATCGACGACCTGGTCGAAGGGATGATCCGCCTGATGGACGATACGCCCGACGATTTCACGGGCCCGGTCAACATAGGCAACCCCAATGAATTCACCATCAACGAACTGGCAGCCATCGTCCTGGAACTCACGGGTTCGAAGTCGAAGATCGTACACATGCCCCTGCCGTCGGACGACCCGCAGCAGCGCAAACCCGACATCTCGCTGGCCCGCAAGATGCTCAACGACTGGGAACCCACGATCCAGCTGCGCGACGGACTGGTAAAGACCATCGCCTATTTCGAGGATATCCTCTCACGGGGGAGCGTCCGGCACTGACCCGCCCCGGAAATCGGCCCGGCCCGCCCTTCTTTGAACACCGTCAGCCTGTTGAGCACCGCCCGCCTGTTTGAGTGCAGCGCGGCACAATCTCCGGTGCGGCCCGCACCCTATTTTTTCAGGTAGTCCCGCAATACGGAGCCTGCCAGCCGTATAAGCGTGCGCGTCGGATGCAACGTGGCGAACCCGTTGAGCATCCCCCAATCGTGTACCACGCCGTTGAAGCGCACGGTCGTCACTTCGACGCCCGCCTCGTCCAGACGACGCCCCATCGCCTCGCCCTCGTCGCGCAGGATGTCGTTCTCGGCAACGGCGATCAGCGTCGGAGGCAATCCCCGCAGCCGTTCCGCAGAGGCCCGCACGGGTGACATGAGGTCGTTGCCGCGCTGAGCCGGGTCTGAAACGTACTTGCCGAACATCCATTTCATCAACGGCGCGGTCAGGAACCGCTGGCGGCCGTATTTCACATACGAATCCCAGTCATACCCCGCATCGGTCACGGGCCACATCAGCACGAGCGTGCGCAGCCGCGGCCCGCCGTGATCCTCGGCCACGAGCGCCGCCGCAAGCGACATGTTACCGCCGACGCTGTTGCCCGCCAGCGCCAGCCGGCTGCCGTCGACCCCGATCTCCCGGCCGTTTTCGGCCACCCATTTCACTGCGGCATAGACCTCCTCGACAGCCTTCGGGAAATGCGCCTCGGGCGAAGGCGTATAGTTGACGAATACCGCCGCACAACCCGACTCCACGACAAGGTCGCGCACCAACCGCCTGTGGGTGGGATAGTCGCCCAGCACCCAGCCCCCGCCGTGGATGAACACGAACGCCGGGAGATGCACGCGCCCCACCCCCGAAGGGCGGACGAGGTTCAGGCGCAGCGTATACCCTTCGCTTTCGACCGTCCGTTCGGACTCCTCGATGCCCGACAGATCGACATGCACGGCCGCCTGCACATCGGTCAGGACGCGACGGGCCTCCCCGACCGGCAACGATTCGACCGGAGCGCCGCCATTCAACACTTTCAGATAAGCTTTGGTTCCCCGCGACAGGTGGTCGTCCTGCAAATAATCCGGAGCTTCCTTCAGATGATCCATAACAAACCGTTTTAAAGTTTATGACACGGACTGCAAAGGCGCTGCCACAAACGAAAAAAGCCGGACGAAATGTCCGGCTTTTCGGTATGTCATAAGCGGTTTTTACTGTGCCATGGCATGACGGAACCCGTCCACCTTATCCCAGTCGCCGCGCGTGAAATCGGGCACGGCGACCGGCATACTGTTGTGTTCGAGCGACGCCGCGGTCAGCGACCCGATGCACGACCATTCGGCAGCGTCGTAAACGTCCTGATCGAGCGGCAGGCCATGCTGCAGGCAGTAAACGAGGCGATAGTCCATGATGAAATCCATGCCGCCGTGGCCGCCCACGCGGCGGGCCTTCTCCTCGATGTCCCGGGCGATCGGATGCTTGTAACGCTCCATCAGCGCCGCCTTCGCCGCCTGGGGGATGAACGAATGCTCGCTCAGATTCTCGTGGTCGGGAATCTCCTCGCCGGCAATTTGCTCGGGACGGAACGCATAGCCCTCGACCGGGTATTTATTGGCGAAGCCCTCGGTGCCCGTAAGCTGGTACATGCGGCTGTAAGGACGGGGCGTATAGACGTTGTGTTCGAGCAGGATCGTGCGGCCCCGCTCGGTCTTGATGAGCGTCAGCGTCTGGTCGGCATTGGCGAAGGTCTCGGCACCCATCTTCTCCTTGGCGAGCTTCAGGCCGTTGACCGACTTGGTATCCATCGCCACGAGGTAGTTCATCTTATCGCCGCGGTGGATATCCAGCAGCTGGCAGGCCGGGCCGAGGCCGTGCGTGGCATAGACGTCGCCGCGGTGCGACTGGTTGAAGTCGAGGCGCCAGTTGCCCTGGTAATAATCCCAGTAGGGTTCGAGGTTGTGAATATAGGAGCCTTCGGTGTGGAGTATCTCGCCGAACAGCCCGTGCTGGGCCATGTTGAGCGTCGTCAGCTCGAAGAAGTCGTAGACACAGTTCTCGAGCATCATGCAGTGGCGCTGTGTCTTCTCGGCAGTGTCGACCAGTTGCCAGCACTCGTCGAGCGACATGGCGGCTGGGACTTCGACGGCGACATGCTTGCCGTGCTCCATGGCATAAACCGCCATCGGGACGTGCAGCTGCCACGGGGTGCAGATGTAAACCAGGTCGATGTCATCGCGCCGGCAAAGTTCCTTCCACCCCTCCTCCCCGCTGTACGGGGCAGCAGCCGGGAGGTTATGTCCGGCGAGGATCTCCTGCGACTTGTCGACACGCTCGGGGTAGAGGTCGCAGAGCGCCACGATCTCGACCCCGTCGATGTTGGCGAAGCGTTCCACGGCGCCCGGGCCGCGCATACCCAGCCCGATGAAACCCACGCGTACGACCGGGATCGGGTCGACCGTCAGCCGCAAAACGGAATGCTGGCCCTCGGCACGGGCCGGGACGTCGAATACGATCACGCCGTCGACGATGCTGTAACCCTCCGCGGGCGGCGTGCTGCACCCCCAGCACAGCATGGCTGCCGCCGAGAACAATAAAAAGGCAAATTTCTTCATTATATCCGGGTTATTTAGTTATTTAGACAAAAGTATGAAATATTTTGAAATCTGCGCTCATTTGACTACTTTTGCCGACGTAAAAATCACACACCATGTTTCGTAGATTAGCGGCGGTAATCCTCTCGGTCGTCCTGCTCTCCCCGGGCTGGCTCGGCATGACAGGGCTCACGCTGCCCTTCGCCATGATCCCGCTGCTGTGGATCAGCGCATCGTACGACCAGACGCGCCGCTCGTGGTGGCGCATGTTCGGCTGGGCGGCGCTGACCTTCGCGCTGTGGAACATCTCGACCGTCTGGTGGATATGGAACGCCACCCCGGTGGGGCCCGTGGCCGCGACGCTCGCCTCGACGACGCTCAACATGATCGCCTTCATGTTGTTCCACACCGTCGCAAAGAAAGGGCCGAAGGCGCTGGCATACACCTTGCTCATTGCCGGGTGGATCGCAACGGAATACTGGTATACGGTCGGCGAATTCTCGTGGCCGTGGCTGATCCTGGGCAACGGATTCTCGCACGACGTATGGCTCGTGCAATGGTACGAATACACGGGTGTCTTCGGCGGTTCGCTGTGGGTGCTGCTCTGTAACATACTCTTCTTCGAAGCGCTGCGGGCACGCCGCAGCATCGGACGGTGGATCCCGGCCGCGGGCGTCCTGCTCCTTCCGGCCGCCGTGTCGCTGGGCATCTGGTGGAGCTGGGAGCAGCCCGACGAGGGGACGGCCGAGGTGAGCGTCGTCCAACCCAACGTCGACTGCTACGACAAATTCAACGGCCGCGCCGACTGGCAGCAAGACAACATCACCGACCTTTTGGCACAGGTGCCCGCCGGGGCGCAATTCATCCTGCTGCCCGAGACTGCCGTCCCGGGACATTACTGGGAACCGGGTCTTTCGGAGTTCCGCCCGGCCAACGAACCGGGCATGTTCTGGCAAGAGCTGGCCGACAGCCTGCGCCGGTCGCACCCCGGGGCCCTGCTCGTCACGGGCGCCAACACCCTGCGTTATTATGCCGCCGGAGTACAACCCCGCACGGCACGCCGGGACGGGTTGGGCGAAGGTTACTACGACGTATTCAACACGGCGGTAGGGCTCGACTCCGCAGGCCGCATGCAACTGCACCACAAAGGCAAACTGGTGATCGGCGTGGAAAACACCCCGACGATCGTTTTCGACATCCTGCAATTCCTGGTAATCGACCTGGGCGGCGTCGTGGGACAGATCGGCATGGGGCAGCACGGCACGGCCTTCGAACACCGGGGCGTGAAAACCGGCCCGGCAATCTGCTACGAAGGACTTTACGGCGATTTCTTCGGCGATTTCGTGCGCCGCGGGGCACAGTTCATGGCCATCATCTCCAACGACGGCTGGTGGGGCGACACGCCCGGCTACAAACACCTCTTCACGATCTCGCGCCTGCGCGCCATCGAACACCGCCGTGCCATCGCCCGGTCGGCCAACACCGGCATGTCGGGCTTCATATCGGCCCGCGGCGACATAGGCCAGACGCTCGGCTGGGAAAAACGGGGCGTGCTCACAGCGGCCGTGCCCCTCAACTCCCAACTTACCTTCTACACCCGATACGGCGACTACCTGGGACGCATCTCCGAATACCTGATGCTGCTCTGTGTGCTCTACTACATCGCCTACCGGGCCAAGAAAAAGAACCACCTCGTAAAATAAAACCCGAAACCCGATATGAATTACACCCAGACCCTCGAATTCCTCTTCCAGTCGCTGCCGGCCTTCGAAACCAAAGGCGCAACGGCCTACAAGCCGGGATTGGAGCGCATCACCGCATTCTGCCGCCACATCGGCAACCCCCAGCGCAATTTCTTCACGATCCACGTGGCGGGCACGAACGGCAAAGGTTCCGTATCGCATATCATCGCCTCGGTATTGCAGCAGGCCGGCTACCGCACGGGGCTTTTCACCTCGCCCCACCTGCAGGATTTCCGCGAACGTATCCGCGTCGACGGCGAGATGATTCCCAAACAGAAGGTCGTGAACTTCGTGGACAAACACCACGACAAGATGGTCGAGCTGGAACTGTCGTTCTTCGAAATGACCGCGGCACTGGCTTTCGACTACTTCGCACAGAGCGACGTCGAGGTCGCGGTGATCGAAACGGGACTGGGAGGGCGACTGGACGCCACGAATATCATCGTACCGGTCGTAAGCGTCATCACCAACATCGGGCTGGAGCATACAGCGCTGCTGGGCGACACGCTCCAGAAGATCGCGGCCGAAAAAGCCGGGATCATCAAGAAGAGCATCCCGGTCGTGATCGGCGAGGGCGACCTGCGCTACAACGACGTGTTCGAGCAGGTCGCTGCGGCCAACAAATCGAAAGTCATCTATGCCGAAAAGGTATTCTCGTGCCAAGAGTGCGGTTGCAGGGAAGGGCGGCAGCACTTCTGCATGCACCGCATGCGCGACGACCGCAATTTCGAGGTAGACCTCGACCTTACGGGCAATTACCAACGCCATAATATCCTGACAGCCGCGGCGACGGTCGATTTCCTGCACGAGGAAACCCCGCTGACGATCTCCCGCCGTGCCTTCCTCGAAGGGACGCGCGATGCGGCGGCCATCACCTCGCTGGCGGGACGCTGGCAGAAGCTGGGTGAAAATCCGCTCGTCGTCTGCGACACGGGGCACAATCCCCACGGCATCGCCTACGTGGCCGAACAGCTCAAAGCGACGCCCCACAAGGAGCTTTACTGCGTGATCGGGTTCGTCCGCGACAAAGATCTGGCACACATCCTGCCCCTGCTGCCGCGCGACGCGCACTACATCTTCACGCAGGCACAGACCGAAAGGGCATTGCCCGCCGCCGAACTGACAGCCAAGGCTGCGATCTACGGGCTCAGGGGGGAAACCATCCCCGAAGTGCCGGCCGCCGTGGCACACGCCCGGGAACTTGCCGCTGCGGACGATATGGTCTTCATCGGCGGCAGCACCTATGTCGTCGCCGAAGCGCTCTGATACATACGATATTCAGAACCCGTATAAAGTCCGTCCGAGTGTCTCGGACGGACTTTCTTTTGCCATCCTGAATAAAACTATAAAAAATAGTTTTATGTGAAGATTTTTTAGTTATATTTGCAGAAAACCAATCGCATGAAACGAATCCTTCCGCTCCTGGCGGCCGTGATCGCATTGACAACCGTACTCCCCGGCAAGGCGCAAACCGGCAAATATTACATCGACGGACGGGAAACAACCCGTGAAGAGCTGTTGAAACTTCCCGCGGGCGCAATCGAATCCATGGCGAATTCGGTGGAAAACGGATTGCCCGTAGTGCGTATAAAATTAAAACCCGAAGGCGGGGAACAGGCTCCGGCCACCGGGCAACAGGAAAAAAACGCTGCGACCCCGCATGAAAAAGCGATGCAGCTGGTACGTGGAATCTACGAACAGCACACCCTGCTCAAGGAGGGCGACCTGGCGGCCGATTTCCGGGCTGCGAAATATGCCGGAGGGGATCTCACGCTTACAGCTCTGCGTGGCAAAGTCGTGCTGCTGAACTTCTGGGCTACCTGGTGCGGCCCCTGCCTGCGGGAACTGGCGCCGGAAGCCCTGCCGAAAATCATTCTCGAACGGTTTGCCGCAGACAGCGAATTCGTATTCCTGCCGGTCGCCTATACCGATTCGAAAGAGAGCCTCGACAAGTTTTTCGCAGGCGACGAACAGCATAATTACGCTTATCTGCGCGACCTGACGGCAATGGATCCGGACAAACGGGTATTCGGTCTTTATGCGGAGCAGGGCGTCCCGCGCTCCTTCGTAATCGACCGCAACGGCCACATCGTCCTCGGGTCGCTGGGTGCGGCACAGGAGGAGCTGGAACGCATGGCCGCGGCTATCGAAAAAGAACTTTCCAGATAACGGATAAAAACAGCCCGGCCGTAAAACGGCCGGGATTTTGTAGGTAAACAAACGTGCTAAAAAGAGTAAATATCTTGTTTGCAGTTATTTAATCCTCATTTCCGCATGTACTCCGAGCAATATAATTGCAGAATTGGGCAGGTTTAACGGTGAGTTCAGTTACTTATCCGTTACCTGCCCGAAATGCTTTGATTTGCATTAAGACGTTTGTTTTCTGCTTCTTGCATCGAATTTCTGCGTAACAAATAACTTGACTTAACGTTTAACAAAACCACAAAATTCAAGTTATCATGCAACGCAGCTCGTTCAAAGTCCTTTTCTATGTGAAAAGGCAGTCCGAGAAATCGGGTCAGGTTCCCGTCATGGGTCATATCACCATCAACTGTACGATGTCGCAGTTCAGTTGCAAACTCTCCGTACCTATCTCCCTGTGGGATACCAAAGCCAACAAGGCCGCGGGTAAGAGCCTCGAAGCCCGGCGCATCAACGAGAAGCTGGAAAATATCAAGACCAATATCGGTAAACAATACCAGCGTCTCTGTGACCGGGATTCGTATGTTACTGCGGAAAAAGTCCGCAATGCCTTCCTGGGTATGGGTGATGATTGTCGCCTGCTGTTACAAACCTTCGATGAATATCTTGCGGAGTTCCGCAAGCGTGTGGGCAAGGATCGCGCTTATTCCACCTATGAGAATTACTGCCTGCGGCGCAAGCGTCTTGCCGCTTTCCTCGAATATGAATACCGCGTCAAGGACAGTTCTTTCAAAGAGCTGAAGCGGGATTTTATCGAGAAGTTCGTCGTTTACCTCTCCACAGTAAAGGGTCTTGCTTCCGGAACGATCAGTGCCGGGGTCAAGAAACTGCGTCTGATGACCTATACGGCGTATAAGAACGGCTGGATTCCCGTCGATCTTTTGCCGGGTTTCATGTCAGGCATAAATACGCCGAACGGCGCTATCTGTCCGCTTCAGAACTGCAGGCCGTCATGGACGTAGAACTTCCCAACTACCGAACGGGCATCAACCGGGATGTCTTCGTCTTCTGCGCTTTTACGAGCCTGAGCCATGCAGACGTGGTGAAACTTACCTATACCGATATCCATACGGACGACAACGGGGAGCGTTGGATCATCGACAAACGGCAAAAGACGGGTACGCAGTTCCGGGTCAAACTCCTTCCCGTCGCCGAAATGATTTACGAGCGTTATAAAGACCTGCATCTTGAAGGTAATAAAGTCTTTCCAATAAAATCCTACTATCGGACGATGAATATGTCGCTGCGTCAAGTGGCCTAACACGCCGGTCTGTTGTTTAATCCGACGATGCACATGGCGAGGCACACCTTCGCTACGACGGTCACGCTCACGCAGGGCGCACCTCTGGAAACAGTCAGCAAGATGCTGGTGCATAAACATATCACCACGACACAGATTTATGCCAAAATTACCAACGACAAGATCGGTCGTGATATGGCGGTATTAAGCGAGAAACTCAACAGCATCTTCAAGGTTGCGCAGTAACCTTATTGCGCGAAATGGCTGGACGCCGCGGATTGACTTTCATTGACATTTGGAGTGATATGCAACAAAACGGAGAACTTCCGGCAGAACGAACTGTTGATGGAATCCACTTGTCCGGTGCTGGATATATCGTCTGGATTAAAGCTATTCGACGGTATATTAATCGTGTATAACTCATTATACTTGGAACTAATTGCATAGACACATAGGATGTCGGTCGCCCGTTTATTTCATTTTATTACTTTTATTCCCCGACTTTGCATTCGGGATGTTGCGAATAATCCGCAACATTCCGGTTGCTCAGCACATTCCCGGCAAATATCGAGGTATTGGGTTTTCCAGTCGGATATGGATTTGCGGGCAAAGGGCCATAGCGCTTCTGGGAGAATGCACCGCGGCAGGTTGAAGATTGAGACGTCCATACGCCAGTCCCGCAGCTCCAAAACCGCCTGCGTGAGTTCTGCCTGATAATCCATCGGATCGATCCAGACTGCTTCCCGGTTTTTGATCGTATATCCCGTGTATTCCAGTCCCATCAGCGATATGAATTCGACGAACGGCAGATTGCGGTAGATAAAATCCGGCAACTTCGGCAACCGACGATAGTTCATCTTGGTAATGACTACCCGTAATTCGATTCCGATATCATAGCGTCCGAGGTTATACAAGCCGAGCATTGTCTCCTCGAATGAGCCTTTCACCTGCGTGATAGTATCGTGGTCGCCCGCAGAATCGGCATGAAGTGGAACGCCGAGAAGTATCTTTTCCTCACCGCATTCGGCGAGTTTTCGGGCATACTCTTTGTCGGCAAATGCCCGTCCGTTCGTCAGCAGGTGAATTTCGGTTTCCGGCAGTTTCGTGCGAACATGGCGGAGCAGTTCGAACAGCCGGTCACCGAGCAGGGTCGGTTCGCCTCCCGTAATTCCGAGCGAACGCAGTTCCCGCGGAGCGGAGTCGATCAGAGCCATGTTTTTCTGAAAATAGCCGTCGAGATCGTTTCGCAGCAAAGGCGGCTGGCAGCACATGACGCAGCGGTTATTGCACTGTGAAGTGATGAACAGCGCGTTGTCGTTGGAATTTATGTCGATCGTATCTCTCATTATCCCCGTGTTCCCGTGATCCAACTTTTGAAAATCAGCAGCACCTCTTCCCTACGATCCGCCAGCAGGCCGAAGATGTGTTCGATAATCGCCTTGTGTTTCCGGCAGAAAGTCGAGGTCGGCCGGAATCCGTACATATCGCCCTGCGTGGAGTAGTTTCGCACGGGATCGGCCCCGCAAATCGACTGAAAAGCGCAATCGGCACAACCGGCAATGCACTCTGTCGCCCACAGGCGGGAAATCTCCTGCGCTTTGCGGCCGTAGAACAAATCTTCGTACCGATCCGTTACCGGTTCGGTATTTGTAGGAAAACGAAAGTGTAGAAAAGAGTAAATATCATGTTTTCAGATATTTAATTCTCTGTTCTGCATATGCTCCGAGCAATAGAATTGCAAAATCGGGCAGGTTTAACGGTGAGTTGTGTTACTTATCCGTTACCTGCCCGAAATGCTTTTATTTGCATTTAAGGCAGTCGTTTTCAGTTCGTTGCATTGAATTTCCGCATAACAAATAACTTGACTTAACGTTTAACAAACCCTCAAAGTTCAAGTTATCATGCAACGCAGTACTTTCAAAGTCCTTTTCTATGTAAAAAGGCAGTCCGAGAAATCGGGTCAGGTTCCCATTATGGGCCGTATTACGATCAACGGCACGATGTCGCAGTTCAGCTGCAAACTCACCGTTCGTTCTTCCCTCTGGGATGCCAAGGCGAACAAGGCTTCCGGTAAGAGCCTCGAAGCCCAGCGCATCAATGAAAAGCTGGAAAATATCAAAACCAATATCGGCAAGCAGTACCAACGTCTCTGCGACCGGGATTCGTATGTCACGGCCGAAAAAGTCCGCAATGCCTTCCTCGGTATGGGTGACGACTGCCGCCTGCTGTTACAGACCTTCGACGAGTACCTCGCAGACTTTCTCAAACGCGTGGGCAAAGACCGCGCCTATTCCACCTATGAGGATTACTGTCTGCGGCGCAGGCGTCTTGCCGCTTTCCTCGAATACGAATACCGTGTAAAAGATATTCCTTTCAAAGAGCTGAAGCGGGATTTCATCGAAAAGTTCGTCGTCTACCTCTCCACGGTAAAGGGGCTTGCTTCCGGGACGATCAGTGCCGGGGTCAAGAAATTGCGTCTGATGACCTATACGGCGTATAAGAACGGCTGGATTGCCGTCGATCCTTTCGCCGGGTTCCATGTCAGACCCCAATACGCCGAACGGCGTTATTTGTCCGCTTCGGAATTACAGGCCGTCATGGACGCAGAATTACCCAACTATAAAACGGGTATCAACCGGGATGTCTTCGTCTTCTGCGCTTTTACGGGGCTGAGCCATTCGGACGTTGCAAAGCTGACCCATGCCGATATCCATACGGACGACAACGGAGCTCGGTGGATCATCGACAAGCGTCAGAAGACAGGCACGCAGTTCCGTGTTAAACTCCTTCCCGTCGCCGAAATGATCTACGACCGTTATAAAGACCTGCACCTCGCAGGTAATAAGGTCTTCCCGATCAAGCGCTATTATAAGACGATGAACATGTCACTGAGGCATGTCGCCAAACACGCCGGCCTGTCGTTCAATCCGACGATGCACATGGCTCGGCATACCTTCGCTACGACGGTCACGCTTGCGCAGGGCGTACCTCTGGAAACCGTATCGAAGATGTTGGGACATAAACATATCACCACGACCCAAATCTACGCCCAAATTACCAATGACAAGATCGGACAGGATATGGCGGCGTTGAGCGAGAAACTCGACAGCGTCTTTAGGGTCGCGCAGTAATCCGGCTGTATCCCGAGATATTGTATATTTTTAATCTATTTCCGCCGGCAGGGAATTAAACGCCGGAGATGAAAATACGCAAGGCCATGCGAATCGCCCGAAGGGCGAGCCTTGCGTATTTCCATCCCCGGCGTTTTGCTGGTCGCTACCGTCGGAATAGGCGACATTCTGCGGCTCCTGACGATCCGGTTCTGATGTTCAGCCGCGAGCGGCCTGCCCGTTCGACGGCCCTTTCCGTCTTGCTATCTGCCGTCGAAATGCCTCCGCTTTTTCAAAACGGCCTTCTGCTATTCTTCTTCTCGTGGAGATAATTCAGCTCGTCGCTGTAAATGTCCATGACGAACCGCAGCATATTGTCAACCAAGGCCGTTAATCTTGTATTATCGTTTCCCAGCAGGTGGAGAATTGCCGATACTTTACGCTTGGTTTGGGCGCTGACGTAGATCGCAGAGCGGTTACGGCAATCCACCGAAGCGAAGAACGTGCGTTCGAAATCCGGAAGCGCGAGCTTTTTACGCCGGAATCCGGCCGACTCCTTTCCAGTAGTCGTTTGGGTGTCGACATCTGTTTTTT
>OGNY01000546.1_pt1 | contig 33247 bp, 32 predicted proteins | sample 1573551 | NCBI WGS metagenome assembly OGNY01 (sample SAMEA2581885, study PRJEB24529) | metagenome | biome: Human gut stool | place: China | collected 2011
ATGACGCTCGGCTATCTCGGCCTCCGCTACATTGAGCTGTCCGTCTCGTCCCCGATCTGCAACTCCTCCGGCGCGCTCGTCGCCGTGATGACGCTGCTGTTTGTCGGCGGCGAGGATTATTCCCCGCTTGCCCTCGGTGCGATCGTCCTTGTCTGTGCGGGCGCGATCGGCCTCGGCGTGGTGGACGCCACGGAGGACCCCGAGCTGCGCGCCGCCCGTCAAGCGGACGGCAACCGCAAGTATTCCAAGAGCTTTCTGGCCCTTGCCCTGCCGGTGGCCTATTGCCTGCTCGACGCTGCCGGCACCTTTGCCGACAACCGCGTGCTCGAAACGCTGGACGAGGGCAGCGCAAACTGCGCCTACGAGCTGACGTTCCTGTTTGCCGCAGTGCTGTGCTTCATCTACGTGGTCTTCATCAAGAAGGATCGCCTGCTGCCCAAGCGAGAAGCGCCGAAGTACCTCGGTGCCATCTGCGAAACGGCCGGTCAGTTTGCCTACATTTACGCCATTGCGGACACCTCGCACCTTGCGATGTCCGCGCCGATCATCAGCTCCTACTGCGCGGCCAGCGTGCTGTGGAGCAGGCTCTTCCTGAAGGAAAAGCTCTCGTGGAAGCACTACCTGATGATCCTTTTCATCGTCATCGGCATCGCCGTGATGGGTGTATTCGATATGTGATTTTTATGCACGAAAGAGGCGTGTTCCTGCCAACGCGGGAACACGCCTCTTCTCTTTTTCAAGCTTTTCTGACGGGATGGCGGATCACGGTCTTCCGCCTGTCCGCCGCGACGCGGCGCGGGTCGGAGAGATAGATCTCGTGGTGCCACCGCGCGTCGCACAGGTCGTTTTCATACCCGTTTGCGCGCAGAAATTCGTCCATCTTCGCGACAGACTCGCCCTCGCTATCGAACGAGCCGAGGTGCAGGATCTGCACGCAGAGGCCCTCGCCGACCGTCAGGAATTCCGCCGCCGAGCAGTCGAGCTTTTTCTTCTTCGCCGCCGTCTCTGCCGCCCAGTCGAAGTCTGCTTTCGTGATGAAGTCCGGCAGGCGCAGGACGGAGATCCAGCGAAAGTCCGATTTTCGCGCGCCGTCGCCCGCCGCTGCATCCGGCGCCTGCCAGAAGCCCTCGAGCGGCGGCACGACATAGTCGAAAAAGCCGTCGATCTCGTGCCCCGCGCGCCTGCTCATTTTGAGCGTATAGGCCACGGCGTAGAGCACGCCGATGGCGTGCTGATACGCGCCGTTCTCCTCGTTCGGGTCGCCCGTGCCGCGCACGGCGATGTAATTCGCGCGCGGCACGGTCACGATCTCCGGCTCATTCTTCGGCAGGTAAAATTCTTTATATTCTTTCTTGAAGTCGAAGGGCATGGGCGGCTCCTTTCTCAGTCCAGCGGGATATCCAGCACGTTCACGCCGCGCCGGAAGGCGTACTCGATCGTCGACCGCGTCCCCCCGCGCACACCGTCGTTCACGGCGATCAGCAGGCTCGCATGGTCGACCATGTAGCGGTTGCGCCGCTGCATACAGCCCGGCGTATAGCTCTGCTGCACCACGGTCTCGTAGTCGCAGCGGCGTAAAATATCTCGATAGCGCGCCTTTTGCTTCTCGCTCCACCCGTCCGCCTGCGAGGGACACGGGATGGCCGCCTCTATCGTGATGTGCGGGTAATTTTTCTTCAGCGCCAGCACCGTTTCGGCAAAGTAGAGGTCGCAGCCCTCGGCCATGCCGCAGATAAAATGCTCCATCCCCTCGTGAATGGCGCTCTCCACCGCGGCGCGCAGCTTCGCCTTGAGTGCGATGCAGCGCAGGTCGTTTTCATCTTCTGCCCACGGCAGCTTTCCCGGCCGGTGGCCGGTAAACGCACAGGAACCGGGTCTCCCCCGCATGGACATCGCCTCCTCTCTCTGTCATTATAGAACATTCGTTCGTCTTTGTAAAGCATTTTCCCTCTTGACAAACTGAAAATTTGTCGTATACTCAAAGCATCAACTGAATCACTTGTCTTCGAGGCGGGGTGAAACTCCCCACCGGCGGTTATAGTCCGCAAGCGGTAATTTTTATCGCACGAACCGGTGAAATTCCGGTACCGACGGTCACAGTCCGGATGAGAGAAGATGTGCTGCGCGCGATTTACCACGCAATTTTCACGCTCTTTTGCGTCATGCACCTTGGAAGACTTGTTCTTTCAGGGGAAATGACAAAAAGGAGTGTATTTTTATGTCCGAATCCAATGCCAGCGCCATCTCCACCCCCCGCGCGGTCAGCCGCACCCACAAGCTCACGGTGACCGCCATGCTCTCGACCGTCGCGTTCCTGCTGATGTTCATCGAGTTCCCGATCCCCGCGCTCATCCCCGCATTCGTCAAGCTGGACATCTCCGATCTCCCCGAGCTGCTTGCGGCATTCTCGCTCGGCCCCATCTACGGCGTGATCGTCACGTTGCTCAAGAATGTGCTCTTCTCCATTCTGCACGGCACGTCTTCCGCCTACGTGGGTGAGCTGTTCAACTTTATCATGGGCAGCGTCTTCTCCTTCTCCGCAGGCTTCATCTATCAGCGCAAGAAGTCCCGCAAGAGCGCCCTCACCGGCGCACTCGTCGGCGCGCTGCTGATGGCGGTGCTGTCCGTGCCCCTCAACTACTTCGTCGTCTACCCCGCGTATGTCGTGTGCTACCACCTGCCGCTTGAGGCGATCATCGGTATGTATCAGGCCATCCGCCCCTCGACCAACGGCCTCCTCGAGTGCCTGATGGTCTTCAATATGCCCTTCACCTTCGTCAAGGGCATGATCGACGTGGCGCTGTGCTTCCTCATCTACAAGCCGCTCTCCCCGCTGCTGCACAAGTAACACAAAATATGGCAGGGCCGTCAGGACATTGCTCCTGACGGCCCTGCTTTTTTATTCCTTTTGTGCCGCGAGAAACAGATTCGGCGGCGACGGGAACAGATTCTCCCGTTCCAGCACGGCAAAGCCTGCGTCGGCGACCGACCGCTCGAGCGAGCGCATCGTGTCGAAGGCGACATAGGGGCGCTTACCGGTCTTGTACGCAAACCACTTGCGCACGCGCTCGCGCGTGAGCCCCTCGCCCAGGCAGTCCGATACCGCCAGCAGCATTCCTTGCGGTTTTAGCAGCGCGCGGATGCGCGCGAGCGCCGCCGCGCGGTCTTCGATGTAAAGCAGCACATTGCAGGCCATCACCGCATCGAAGCTCCCTTCCGCAAGGCTTGCATCGAACAGGTCCGTCTGCGTGACGGTCACGTTCTCCGCGCCCTGCCGCCCTGCCTTTTCCTGCGCGCGGCGCACCATCTCGCCGGATACGTCGATCGCGCGCACGGACCTCACCGCCGGTGCGACCGCCAGCGTTACGATCCCCGTCCCGCAGGCAAAGTCCAGCACGGTATCCGTCGGCTTGAGATATTTTTTGAAACACGCGGCTGTCTTTTCATAAGCCTGCGCGTAGTGGGCGCCGACCTGCGCGTCGTAATCCTGCGCACGTCCGTCCCAGAATTCTCTCACCGTCGGCATACCGTTTTCCTCTCTCTTTTTCCTCTTTTCGCTCAGGCGTCCTGCTTTCCGCCCTTGAAGACCATGTGGATGCCGTCGCTGCTGGTGAGGTAGGCCATCGGCCCGTAGGCCTTGATGCCAAACTCCAGCACGTCGCCCACATGGACCTTGTCCTTCACCGCCTCGACATCGAGGATCGTGTGGTCGGACGACGCGCCGATGACCTCGACGCCCTCCATGCGCGGGACAAGGTCAAAGCAGTTGCCGTAGTCCACGCGGCCCATGGCGACGAGCGCGCGGCGGCGGATGCCGCGATCCTCATAGTGGCCGACCTCGCCGAAGGCGTTCACGCTCAACTCGCCGACCGGAAAGCTCGGCTTGTCGCGGCACTCGATGACCTCGGCCTTGATGGTGAGCACGTCCTTATGCAGGAAGTCCGGCGAGAAGTTGTCCGTCTCGCCGCGCAGACCGATATCGCCCAGGCGCAGCAGGTCAATGCGGTACGGCATCGTGCCGTTCATCGCCATGTATGCAGAGGTCGACGCGCCGCCGCTGACATAGTCGAGCGGACGCCCGATCTCGCGCTCGATATCCGCCGCAAGGCTGACGAGCGCCTGCATATTGCGCTTGGTCGGCGTGACGGAGCCGTAGCAGCTCAGATTCACGCCCACACCCGCAAGCCGCAGATTTTTGAGCTCATGCTCGATCTCCAGCGCGGCGTCGAGCGCGTCCTCTTCATTCCAGAAGCCCTCGCGCAGATCGCCGAGGTCCATCATCAGGATGACCTCGTGGACCTTGCCCTGCTTCTTCGCCTCTTCGTTCAGGGCGCGCAGCACGGTGATATCGCTCTGCAAGCTGATATCGCACAGCTCCACCACCTCCGACAGCTCCGAAAGCATCGGGATTCGGATGAGCATCAGCGGCTTTTTGTTCAGCCCCGCCTCGCGGATCTTGCGCATCTGGCTGATGCGGGACGTGGCGATGAACTTCACGCCGCTCTCTTCATAAACGCGCACGATCTCCGGCAGCGACGACACAGCCTTGACGACGCCTGCGACCTCGATGAGAGAATCATGGCAGCGCTCTACGAGCGCTGCCAGATTCTCTGCCAATTGATCGAGATCGAATTCCACACAGGGATATTGATTCCGATTCATTGTCATGATTTTTTAATTCCTTTAGGTAGGGACCTTTCTGTTGGGTCGCTAACTGATTTACTGCGCGACTTTCTTGCTCTTCTTGAAGGGCTTGCCCGCAAGATCCTTGAGCGTCCAGCCGATCAGCACGCACAGCCAGTTGATGATGGGCATCAGCCAGTTGAAGATGGCCCAGGGACCGTAACCGCCGGCGCCCCAAGGAGCGATGTTCAGGGTGTCCTTAATGAACACACCACAGGTGTTCCAGGGGATCAGAGCGGAGGTAACGGTACCGGCACCTTCAAGGGCAGAGGACAGAACTGCCGGGTGCACGCCCATCTTGTGATACTCCTCGGCATACATACGGCCGGGAACCACGATGGAGATGTACTGCTCGGGCATGGTGGCGTTGGAGAGAACGCAGGTCACTTCGGTCAGGCCAACGAGAGCCGCAGGGCCCTTGGCAAACTTCTTGAGAGAGTTGACGATGACCTCGAGCTGGTGGGTCTCCTCCATGATACCGCCAAACATCATAGCGATAACAGTCATGGAAACGGAGGACATCATACCCATGATACCGCCGCTCTCAAGCAGGCGCGTCATGGTGTAGCTCGTTTCAGGAGACAGGGTGGATTCGAACATGGCGAGCGCTTCGTCGGAGAAGTAGTAGCCGTTCTTACCATAATCGAAGATGGTACCAAGCGTGCAGGCACCGGGCTGGAAGATGAGGCCCAGGATGACACCGGCAACAATGCCGAGGGTGATGCCGGGGATCGCGGGAACCTTCAGGGCAACTGCCACGATAACGACAACCGGAGGCAGGAGCAGCAACGGGTTGATGTTGAAGATACCGCCCTCCGCGGCGTTCAGCGCGTTGGAGAACTCGATCACGCGGGACATATCCGCATCGCCGCCGTGATACTGCATCACACCGAGAACGCCGAAGAAGATCAGGGTGATGGCGTAGGTGATGCCGGTGGGCAGCATCATGGCCTTGACGTGGGTGATAACGTCCGTACCGGCCATGGCGGGAGCGAGGTTCGTCGTATCGGACAGCGGGCTCATCTTATCGCCGAAGTAGGCGCCGGAGAGGACGGCACCGGCAGTCATGCCGGGGCTCATGCCAAGGCCGAAGCCAATGCCCATCAGGGCAACGCCCATCGTGCCCATCGTGCCCCAGGACGTACCGGTGGCAAGAGAGGTGATGGAGCAAATGAGAACGCACGCGATGAAGAAAATCGCGGGCTTGAGGACTTTCAGGCCGTAATAAATCATCGTAGGCACAACGCCCGCGTTGATCCATACGCCGATCAGGATACCGACGATGATCAGGATGCAGATGGACTGCAATGCTTTGTAGATGCCGTCCATCATGGACTTTTCAACTTCATCCCACTTATAGCCGAGATGCAGTGCCATGATTGCGGCAGCCATTACGCCGACAAACATGGGTACGTGCGGGTCAACACCGAAGATGATGATACCGACCGCGAGTGCCGCGATCAGGATCGCCAGCGTCAACAGGGCTTCCCACAGTTTGGGCATTCTTTTTTCCTTACTCATAGTGTTACCAACCTTTCGAAATTTTGGGGGTCGCTCCGCTATTTGTATGGATATCTATGCATTCATTTTAGCATAATCCTATAGCGACAGCAAGTGTTTTTGAATGGTGAACGCAGTTTTACGGTAATGCTCTTTCCTTCTTCAATTCTCGTGGTATCTACCGATGCAGGTTTTGGATCGCACTCCTCCTTTTGGATTTTACACTGGCACAACACAAGGGGTGAAATGCTGCTTGTAAAATGCTGAAAATACCTCTCTCCCCGGCCCGCCGATCCCCCATCGGCAGGCCGGGGATGAGGTCATGTATACTTCCGGCATGGCACGGGAAGGGAACCCGTGCCGCCGGCCTCGCAGGCAAGAAACGCGAGGTAGTATCCGAAATAATTACCAGCCGAGCTTGGTCATGGCCTCGTCAACAGCCTTGATGACAATGTCGATCTCCTCTTCATTGACGATCAGCGGCGGGACAAAGCGCAGGACGTTGCCGTTGGTGTTGTTGATCAGGACCTTGCTGTCCTTGAAGCACAGGTCGACGACGGGCTGGCCGGAGGGCTTGTTGAGCTGGATGCCGTCGATCAGGCCGAGGCCGCGGATCTCGTTGACCGCGTCGGGGTGGTTCTTCTCGATGACCTTGTGCATCTGGTCACGGAAGTACTCGCCCATCTTGCGGGAGTTCTCGATGACGCCTTCATTGATCATCACGTCGAGCGTGGTGGCAGCGAGCGCGCAGGCGAGAGGACCGCCAGCGAAGGTGGAGCCGTGGGTGCCGGGCGTCAGGGTCTTGGCAGCCTCGCCGCGGGCGCAGACAGCGCCGATGGGCACGCCGGAGCCGAGCGCCTTGGCCATGGAGCAGGTATCGGGCTCCACACCGTAGTTCTGATGGGCAAACAGCTTGCCGGTACGGCCGGAGCCGACCTGGACCTCGTCGAACATGAGGAGGATGCCCTTCTCGTCGCACAGGTCACGCAGGCCCTGCAGGAACTCCTGGGAAGCGGGACGCACGCCGCCCTCGCCCTGGACAGGCTCGGTCAGGATGGCGCAGACGTACTCGTCCATGATGTCCTTGACGGACTGGAGGTTGTTGAACTCAGCATAGCGGAAGCCGGAGGGCAGGGGCTCAAAGTAGCGGTGCACCGCATACTGGCCGGTGGCCGTGCAGGTCGCGAGGGTGCGGCCGTGGAAAGAGTTCTTCATCGTGATGACGACGAAGCGCTCGGGATGGCCGTGATCCTTGGCGTACTTGCGGGCGAGCTTGATCTGGCCTTCGTTGGCCTCAGCGCCGGAGTTGGCGAACAGCACCTTGTCGAAGCAGCTGTTCTCGACGATGAGCTTCGCGGTCTGGACGGCGGGCTCATTGTAGAAGTAGTTGGAGCAGTGCAGGATCGTGTGAGCGCGCTCCTCGAGGCACTTCACGATCGCGGGATGGCAGTGGCCCAGGCCGTTGACGGCGATACCGCCGATGAAGTCGAGGTACTTGTTGCCGTCCTTATCGAAGACGTAAGCGCCTTCGCCGCGCTCGATGGAAAGGGGCATACGGACGTGGTTGCCATAGAGGTACTTGTCGCCGTTCTCGATGACTTCGGCGTTGGTCTTGAACTTTTCGATCATTGTTATGTCCTCCTATAATAAAAGTTGGGTGTATGTTTTACCATTTGATGCCGACGCTCGGCTGTGCGGTGCCGATCGTCGTGCCGGTGCCCTCGTTCGTGAAGGCCTCGTAGAGCACGGAGTGGGGCTTGCGGCCGTCGATGATGTTGACGCTCGTCACGCCCTCTTCGATGGCCTGCACGCAGCAGTCGACCTTCGGGATCATACCGCCGGCGATCGTGCCCTTGTCCTTGAGCGCCTTGACATCCTGAATGTTCAGGTAGCTGATGACGTCGCGGATCTTGATATCGTTGCACAGGCCCTCGATATCGGTGAGGATCACGAGCTTTTCAGCGCCCAGCGCGGAGGCGAGCTTGCCCGCGGCGGTATCGCCGTTGATGTTGAAGGTGTGGCCCTGACCGTCGGTGCCGACGGGGGCGATGACGGGGATGTAGCCCGCGTCGAGCATGGCAAAGATGGGCTTGGGATCGACATAGTCGATGTCGCCCACGTAGCCGTGCACCTCGTCGCGCTGGTGGCAGTGATAAATGTCGCCGCTGACGCCGGAGAGACCGACCGCCTTGCCGCCGAGCTTGTTGATAAAGCCGACGAGCTCGGTGTTCACCTGGCCGACGAGCACCATCTCGACCACACGCATGATGTCGGCGGAGGTGTAGCGCAGGCCGTCGATGAATTCGACAGGAATGTCGAGCTTTTCGAGCATCTTGTTGATGCCGGGGCCGCCGCCGTGACTGAGCACGGGCTTCATGCAGCACCACGTCGTGCATGACGGCATCCTTGAGTTCTTCGTTGATCATGGCGTTGCCGCCGTACTTGATGACGATGATCTTGCCCTGATACTTCTGAAGGTAAGGCATTGCCTCCATCAGAGTTTCGACCTTGCTTGCGATATCGCTCATGGTGGAGCCTCCTTCAAAAATTAGGTACGGTAGTCGCCGTTGATCTTGACGTAATCGTAAGTGAGGTCGCAGCCCCAGGCCTTGGCCTCGCCGTCGCCCTGATAGAAGCGGACAATGACGGTAATGTCATGCTCGGTGAGGACCTTCTTGGCGAGCTCTTCGCTGAACTCCGCGCCGAAGCCGTCCTTCATGACCTGGACCTCGCCGGCAGCGCTCTTGATGATGCAGTCGGCACGGGTCGGGTCAACGTCAGCACCCGAGTAGCCGGCAGCGGCCATGATGCGACCCCAGTTGGCGTCGCGGCCGAAGACGGCAGCCTTGAAGAGCATGGAGCCCGCGATGGACTTGGCGACCAGACGCGCGTCGTGCTCGGTGGGAAGGCCATAGGCCTCGACCTCGATGAGGTGGGTCGCGCCCTCGCCGTCGGAAGCGACGCGGCGGGCCATGTCGGTGCAGATGGCGAGCACGAGATCGGCCATCGCCTTCTTGTCTTCCTCGGTCTTGATCTCAACGCCGGAAGCGCCGTTGGCGAGCAGGAAGATCGAGTCGTTCGTGGAGGTGTCGCCGTCGACGGTGCACATATTGAAGCTCTTGTCGACCGCCGCGGAGAGCATCTTCTGCAGGTCGGCGGGATCGGCCTTGGCGTCAGTCGTCACGTAGACGAGCATCGTCGCCATGTTGGGGTGGATCATGCCCGAGCCCTTGGCCATCGCGCCGATCTTCACCGTGCCGGTGGAGAGCTGCAGCTCATAGGCGCACTCCTTGCGGACGGTATCGGTGGTCATGATGGCGTAGGCCGCCTCGGAGCCGTTCTCCTTGGCAAGCTTGGCGGGAATGATCTCGCGGATGCCCTGGAGCACCTTGTCGACCGGAAGTCTCTGGCCGATGACGCCGGTGGAGCAGACGAACACTTCGTCCTCGCCGAGGCTGAGCAGCTTTTCCGCCTCGCGCTCAACGGTGCGGGCATCCTCGATGCCCTGCGTGCCGGTGGCGGCGTTGGCGTTGCCGGAGTTAATGACAACGGCGCGGGCCTTACCCTTTTTCAGGATCTCGCGGTCAAGGATGACCGGAGCCGCGCAGAACTTGTTCGTGGTGAAGCAGGCCGCGCAGGAGCAGGGCAGGTCGGAGTAGAGGACGGCGACGTCGGGCTTCTTGTTCTCGCGCTTTTTGATGGCGGTATAGGTCGCGCCGGCGGTGAAGCCCTGCGGCGTGGTCACGCCGCCCTCGATCTTTTTCAGATTGGACATATGGGGGGATCTCCTCTCTTAACGTTAGTTTAGCAGCATTCCTGCTGAAATCGGGTCGAACCTCGTCGAACCGAAAATTACGGATACATCGGGGGCATCATGAGGCCGGTGGTCTCGGGCAGGCCCATGATAAGATTCATGTTCTGGATGGCCTGGCCAGCGGCGCCCTTGCCGATGTTGTCGATCACGGAGGAGACGATCAGGCGGTGGGTACGCTTGTCGAAGGTCGGGGTCATCTCGCAGAAGTTCGTGCCGTAGACCCACTTGGTCTGGACGGGCAGGTTGGACGGGAAGACCTTGACGAAGGGCTCATCCTTGTAGAAGTCCTTGTAGAGCTCATAGACCTCTTCGTTGGTGAAGTCCTTATCGCAGGTGGCGTAGATGGTGACCTCGATACCGCGGACCTGGGGCAGCAGGTGCGGCTGGAAGTTGATGTACTGCCAGGTCTCGGGCTTCATCAGGTCCTTGCCGGTGATGTAGGCAATGTTCTGCTCGATCTCGGGCGTGTGACGATGGCCGCCGCCGAGCGCGTAAGCGCAGAAGTTGTTCTCCGCCTCGGTGAGGAGCTTGTTGAGAGCGGGACGGCGGCCTGCGCCGGTGTAGCCGCTCTTGGCGTCGATGACGATGGTGTTGTCAACGATGTGACCGGCCTTGAGCATGGGCTGCAGGCCGAGCGTGGAGGCGGTGGGATAGCAGCCGGGGTTGGCGATGAGCTTCTTGCCCTTGGCAAGGTCGCGCATGACCTCGGGGATGCAGTAAACAGCGTCGTGGGTCATCTGGGCATCGGGATGCTTCTGGCCGTACCACTTTTCCCACACGTCAACATCGCGGAAGCGGATGTCGGCGCCGATATCGATGATGGCGCAGTCCTCGGCAAGGACGATCTCCGCCCACTTAGCCACGTCGCCGGACGGGACCTGGATCATGATGACGTCGCTCTTCTTGGCGGTCTCGCGCACGTTTTCCTCGGTGAGATCCATGATGACCTGATCGTAGAAGCCGCGCAGCGCGGGATGATGCGTAGAGATCGCGTCGCCCACGCCATAGGTATCGAGCACGTTGACGAGCTCACCCTCGGGATGATTGACCATCATGCGGAGCACTTCGCCGCAGACATAACCGGTAGCGCCAATGCAGGAATAATGGACCATGACTGTTTCCTCCTTGTGATTCCCATTTATTTTGTACTACTTCGAAAATTCCGTGTAGGGGCATTGAATTTTCTTTGGCCATATTGTATAATCCTTTTACGCTTTTGAAAAGCGAATATATTTTTATCTCAGCATTCCAAAATGGAATCTGTTGGATATTATCGAGGTTTTTGATAATGAGCATTCGTAAATATATTGCCTACCTGCGCACCGTGGAGACCGGCAGCATCACGCAGGCCGCCAATGAGCTGGGCTACACGCAGTCCGCCGTGAGCAAGATGATCTCCGACCTGGAGCAGGACTGGCAGGTCAAGCTCCTCACGCGCAATCACTCCGGCATCGAAATTTCGTCCGACGGCATGGTGCTCCTCCCCACGATCCGCGAGATCGTCAAGGACTACGAGGACCTCAATTTTGCCGTGTCCGAGCTCCACGGCGTGCAGTCCGGCACGCTGCGGCTCGGGTGCTTTACGAGCCTTGCCATCAGCCTGCTGCCGGAGATCCTGAAGGACTTCCACCAGCGCTACCCGAACATCCAGATCCAGCTCCTCACGGGCGAGTATTACGAAATTTCCGAGTGGCTGCGCCGCGGCGCGATCGACTGCGGCTTTCTCGTCACGCCCGTCTCCAACGACTTTGAGCCCACCCCCATCCTGCACGACACGATGGTCGCCATCCTGCCGCAGGATCACCCGATGGCGCACGCTCCCGTCTTTCCGCTCGAGCAGCTGCCGCACGAGAACTTCGTGCGCCTGATGGAGATCGAAGACTACGAGTTCAACCGCATCCTCGACCAGTACAACGTCCACCCCGAGATCACCTACGACACGACGAGCGACTTTGCCCTTCTCTCGATGGTCGAGGCAGGGCTGGGCGTGAGCATCGTGCACAGCCTGCTGCTCCAGCCCGAACGCTACCACGTCGTCAGCAAGCCGCTGGATGTCGAGCAGTCGCGCGAGATCTGCATCGCCGTGAAGAAGGGCTTTCTGCCCTCGACGATCACGCAGCTCTTTTTGCAGCACGTGGTCGATTACACGCGCGGCGTCGAGGAGATCAACGTCAAGCGGTAAGGTCCTCTCAGCGCGGTCATTTGTCTTTTCTCCGTGTTATTCAACCGCAGGTTGGAACGAACGCGGGCCGATTCAACCACCGCGCCATTGCCAAGCCACCCCCTCCCCCCTATACTGAGGCCATACCGGTGATTCAAACTGCCGCGGCTGCAGCGCGGGGCAAGGAAGGTCTCTATCATGGCAAACATCACGATCGCGGCGCGGCGCAAAGCGCGCCGCCTGAACAGCAGGGAAACCGCGCGGGATATACTCGACCGCGTGCTCGGCGTGGAGCGTCCGGCCGCCGCTTTCCCGATCCTCGGCGCGTTCCGCTGAGCTTTTCACTTTATTATATTATTATAACGCAGTGCAGGAGGATAGACAATTGGAAGAACTGACAATGGGAACGCGGATATCGGCCCGCCGCAGGGATAAAGGGCTGACACAGGAGGCGCTGGCCAATATTCTCGGCGTGAGCAATCAGGCCGTTTCCAAATGGGAGGGCGACATTTGCTGCCCCGATATCGCGCTGCTGCCGCTGCTGGCCGACACGCTGGAAATGACGCTCGACGAGCTCTTCGGCCGCGAGAGCAAAGAAACGTCCACTGAAAAAGCGGATGCGGACGGTCAGGTCCTTCCTATCGCGGCGGAGCTGCCGTGGGAGGATGACGACAGCATCCACGCGGTGCTCTTTCAGGGGCACCGGCTGCTCCTTCCGCGCGAGGGGAGCCTCTTCCGCCACGACAAATACGACGAGATTCGAAGATCCGTCGAGCTACACTTTTCCGGCAGCGTGCAGGATATTGACAGCGACTTTTCCGTCGTCTGCACCGATTCGACCATCGGCGGCAATGTCAAAGCGGGCGGCGGCGTCACCTGCGGCGACATCGGCGGCAGCGTGGCCGCGGGCGACAGCGTCAGGTGCGCATCCGTCGGCGGCGACGTGCAGGCAGGCGACGGCGTGACCTGCTCCGGCGAGGTCAAGGGCAATGTCCGCGCGGGCGACAGTGTGACCTGTGGCAGCGTCGGCGGCGATGTGACCGCGAGCGACGGCGTGCGCTGCGGCGACGTGCAGGGCAGCGTCCGCGCGGGCGACAGCGTGCATTGCGGCGCTGTCAGCGGGGACGTCAACGCCGGCAGCGTCCGCCTTGCGAAGGACGGCGGCGGCGAAAGCAGCTTCTCCTTTACCAAGGGGAAGAAGCACTTTTCCTTCACCGCGCGCTAAAGCGTGCAAAAGCGCAGCGCCCCAAAGGAGCGCCGCGCTTTTTTCCTTGTCATCGTCCGTCTTTTGTGTTACCATAACACAGAGAAAGAAAAAGGTGGGAGCGACATGGAAAATACCTTCAAGAGTTCCGTCTTCGGCGGCTTTAACCGCGACGACGTCATCCGTTATATCGAAAAGACCGCGCTCGAGAGCAAGCAGCAGCTCGAAGCGCTCGAGCAGGAGAGCGACGGTCTCTGCCGCGAGAATGCAGAGCTGCGCGACAAGCTCGCCGCCGCCGAGCGCGAGCGCGACAAGCTCGCGGAGTCCTATGACACCGCGTCCGGCGCGCAGGAGGCGCTCAAAAAGGGGCTGACCGCCGCGCAGGAGACCATCACCGAGCTGCGCGCACAGCTGGAAGACACTACGCAGAAGGCAGCCTTCGCACAGAAGGAGCACGAGCGTCTGCGCGCCGCGCAGAAGGCCGAGCATGAGCGTGAGATGCAGAAAGTGCTCTCCGAGCTCGCGGAGCTTCGCGCGCAGGCCGAGGAATACAGCCGCGTCAAGGCGCACATCGCCGACATTGAGCTCTCCGCCCGTGAGCGCGCCGACGCGCTCGACGCCGCCACGCGTGCCAAGCTGCAAGCGTACATTGCTTCCTGCACGAGCCAGTGCGCGCAGGTGCTTGCAACGCTCGGCTCGACCTGTGAGAGCGTTTCTTCCACGCTGCGCCATGCGGACGAGGCCGTGTCGCGACTGCCCGGCGCGTTCACCACGCTGGAAGGCCAGCTCGACGAGCTTAAAAAGTTCGAGCAGTAACCAAAAGCGCAAAAGGAGTGCGTTCCCGATGGGAACGCACTCCTTCTTTATGATAGAGCTGCGTACTGGTCAAAAAGCGCTGTAAACTCTTCTAAACGGTCGCGCAGGTCATCGCCCGCCGCGGTGCGGAAATAAAGCGTCTCTCCCCCGCGGCGCAGGATAAGAAACTGCGTATCTCCGGAGGTATTTTCCGCGTAGTACGCCTCGTCAAAGCCGTCGACCGTCAGGCGCTGCGCGTTTTCCTCCATGAAATAATCACGCAGCTCCTGCGTCAGGGGAGTCGCCAGCGCGGAAATGCGCGGGGCGTAAAAGTCCACCTCCGTGCTGTACTGCCACCAGTCGTCGACCTTCCCGGCATAGGGCGTTTCGCCGACGGAGTACACGTGCCCGCCGAGCGGCGTGGAAAAGTCGCGCACGTCGCACCAGTCGTAGGCGCTGCCGCCAAGCTCCTCCGCGCAGAGATACGGCAGCGGCGGCTCGTCATGCGCATCGCCATAGAGGGCGTTATCCTTCATGATACTCAGAAGGGCCGCGACACCGCAGATAATGGAGAGCACCCTGCTGATCTGCGACCAGTGATCCTTTCCGGCGGGCTGCACGTGCTCTCGTTCCTCCATGGCGTGCTTGAGCGCGCGGAGATCTCCCCGCTCCTTCGTGCCGCTGAGCATTCCAAGAAAGCTGCCCAGCAGTATCGACGCAAACTGCCACACTGTGCTCTTTGGCATCACCAGCAGCGATAATACCGGCAGCGTGAGCACACGGTACAGGACATAAAACAGCACCGCATCTGCCGCAGCGTAAAAAAGCGGCATCCCGTAGCTGCGGCGCAGCTTTTTGCAGACAAGGCGATAGCCGTAGGAGTCCGTCTGCTCCCTCGGCATGGGGATATGCGCGCTCAGGTCTCCGCGCCAGATGTAAAACAGGTCGTTTTTCGTCGTGCAGACATATTCCCAGCCCATGCTCTCGCGCTTTCGCCGCAGAAGCTCATCCGGCTCGCCCTTTTCCGCGGCAGGCTCCAGATAAAAGCGGCAATCGTGCTTCTCTCCCTCGCGGAACTGTTCCCAGCGGACAAGCTCGTCGCCCTCCGCCGCGCGCTCAGCAAGCCACTGTTCCATGCCGCGCGGATCGTACGCGCTGCCCTTGAAGTCGATGTACTTCGTGTGGTAAATGTCATCTCCGTCGGTCTGCGGCGGCGCGGTGGGAAGCGCCTGACGCGCGGCATCCTCCGCCGTGCGGTTTGCCGTCTCCTTGCGATTTTCGTCCATTCGCGTCCCCCTCCTCTCTTCTCTCTATGCAAAGTATAGGGGAGCGGGGGATATTTTTCAAGCAAGTTCAGCGAGCATCGCCCAAAAACGCGCGCAAGTTTAATGTTACGTGGCAAAAAACCTCGCAGAGTTTCGCGTCCGCAGGCGTGAAAGCGGTGTGATCCGTTTTCTGCCGCAACAGGCGCGCGGCAGAAAACACCCTGCGCGGAGCCTGTGTCTTGCTTGTCCGCTTCAGCAAACAACCGAGGCGCAAAGCGTCTTGAAAAAGTGGCTCCGCCACTTTGGTCGGTGTTCGCAAAACAGTACCGCCCAGCAACGGAAAGCCGAAAGCCAAATGGAATGGGTACGACAGATGAACGCTTGCAAGACACAAGCAGAAGCTATTGCGAAGCTTGAATGGATTTATGATGGATACCAAGCCCGACCGGGCGAAAAATGCTCGGGCAGGCTTATCCTAACGGTAGATTTCCTCATAATTTTCTGGTATGATTTGTTTGAAAAAGTATGAGAAAGAATTGAAATTCCGGGAGACATTCATATGAAAAAATGCCTAATTTTTATTTTTATGACAGTTTGTATTTGGGGAATATCCGGCTGTAGCAGCCAAGATGCCTCGGTGAATGCATCAGATCCTGTCAGTCATTCCGTTCAGAATACATCCGAACAAGAGGAGAACTGGACTGAGGAAGATATCATATTGATGTTTTCCAAAGTAAAAGAAACGGATTGGGAATACATTGACTGTGAGCTGATGCCTGACCATGCCAGCGACCGCATCGGAGCGGTGCTTTTCTGGGATGCTCAGAGCGGAACGAGCAATGTTGCGTTTTTTGATGCGGACGGATTCTATCAACTCAGCGGCGTATATGAAAAAATGTCCGATCAGCCTGATTTTACATATCTTGGAGATGGTGCAGTGACATTCAAACTGGAAACAGAAGACGGTACAATTTATCATTACACACTTACGATCTCGATATATGACAGCGATGTATATTTCAAAGCGGAGGCTGATTTACCAATACAGCAATGAATTCCATTTTGTAGGGCAGATAAGCAAGCGAAAAAATCCCTTTAGGAACAAAAGGGCGCACGTCTATATGCACCTATCAGGGTATCGTATGTCCTGGTTCACTTTATTCTCCATCAGCAGAAGAAAATTGCTTGACTGCGAACCTGCGTCACGACCTTCCGCTAAAGCGGTTATCCCCTGTGGACTTGCCGCCGGCAAGGTCGTATACCGATGTGAAAATCCGACCGATGGTTATATCGGTCGGATTCACTGTTTTATGCCCATCCCGCCTTTTTCGGCAGCTTCTTTCTTACAGCAGGATCGGCTGGAGCTGCCGCCCCGCCATCGCCGCTTCGACCGCCGGCATGATCTTGCGGAAGTCCGCGATCAGCGAGGTCGGCTTTGCCTCGGCATTGTCCTGCCCGAAGGGGACAAAATAGTAGTTCTTCCGGTTGAGCAGCGCGGCGATGTTCGGCGCGCTCGCGGAGAGGCCGTCGTTCGTCGCCGGCGCGAGCACGACAGGCTTTGCGTTGCGCAGATGCCCCTTCGCCGCCATCGTCACTGGCCCGTCCGTGATGCCGTGGGCGAGCTTGGCGAGCGTGTTTCCCGTGCAGGGCGCGATGACGAGCACCTCCATCGCCCCCTGCGGGCCGAGGGGCTCGGCTTCGACGATATTGCGCACGGCCTTTCTCCCCGCGATAGCCTCCACGCGGGTGACGAAGTCCTCCGCCGTGCCGAAGCGCGTGGAATACTTCGCCGCATTTTCCGACAAAATCGGGACGATCTCATGCTCGCGCGCGATGTCCTCGTAGAGTTTCAGCAGCTCGGGATGGTTGCAGAACGAGCCGCAAAAGGCAAATCCGATCTTCATGCTTCCTCCTTGATGAGTCGACATAACGTCTTTTTGATGGCGCAGGCCGCCGTCTCCGGCGCGACGCGCCCGGGCAGTCCCCCTGCCTTGAGATACGGAAGGCGCAGCTTTTCGACCGCGTCCATGTCAAAGCCACTCGCACCCGCCAGCTCGATGAGCAGGCAGTCCGGCGGCAGCTCGGCAAGAAGCGCCTCGTCCAGCACCTGATGCGGCACGGTGTTGAACACCACGCGGAACGCCCCCAGCGCGCCGGAAAGTCGGTTCGTGTGCAGCGGCGCATAGCCGAACGCGTCGATCCACGCAAGGTCCGACCGCTTGCGCGCGCTGACGCTCACCTTTGCCCCCAGCGCCGTCAGATCGTGCGCCAGCACCTTTCCGATGCGACCGAAGCCGAGCACCAGGCACGGCGCGCCGTGCAGTGTGACGCTCGTGTGCTTCATGGCGAGCTCGATGGCCCCCTCCGCCGTCGGAATGGCATTGCGCACGCTGAGCTCCTCGGCGGCAAAATAGTCTGTCATATGCAGCCCCAGCGACTGCGCGAGCGCCGCGGCGTCCCTGCTCACATTGCCCGCAAAAACGCGGTGCTCGGGCCGCAGCGAGCGCAGCAGGCGCTCCATCGTGAGCTCCGTACCGCTCAGGCAGCCGTTTTTCTCCGCCGGCAGCGGCAGAACGATGATCTCCGCTTTCAGCGCGTCGCACAGCGCGCATTCGTTCGGCGCGCCGCTCAGTTCCCACGAGCAGACACCGTATCCCTCCGCCGCCATCATCCGGGCAAGCAGGCGCATCCGCGCGTCGCCGCCCAGGAATGCTATCGTCCGGTCCATCTCATTCCCCCTTTTCCGTAAAGGGTATGCCGTGATGCTTCTGCGCATGACGCAATTATTTTTGATTTTGTACTTGACAAATCTCATCTCGTCGTTAGAATAAGAATTATTCTAATTCTAATTCAGGAGGAGCGCATGGCCAAATACGCCGAACAAATTCTCGATCTCGTCCTGTGCTCCGCCGAGCACCCGACCGCCGAGCATATCTTTTGGCAGATGAAGCAGAAAAATCCGAAAATCGCGCAAGCTACGGTGTATAACAACCTCAACGCGCTGGTGGCGGACGGCAAGCTCATCCGCCTGCCGCAGCCCGGCTCGCCCGACCGCTACGACAACACCACGCGCCACGACCACCTGATCTGCACCCGCTGCGGCGCGCTCACGGACTTCCGATTCACCGACCTGACCCGCGATATCGAATCCGCGCTCGGCGCGCGCATCCGGTCCTACGACCTGCGCATCCACTATGTCTGTCCCGCCTGCCGTAAAGCGCAGGAGCAATGATAAAATGGCAAAAAAAGAGCTGAAAAGGAGAATTTCACGATGAGCACCAACAAGTATTCCGGCACCAAAACCGAGCAGAACCTGCGCACCGCCTTCTCGGGTGAATCCGAGGCGCGCAACAAGTACACCTTCTTCGCCTCCACTGCCAAGAAGGAGGGCTACGAGCAGATCGCCGCGCTCTTTCAGAAGACCGCCGACAACGAAAAGGAGCACGCCAAGCTGTGGTTCAAAGAGCTTCAGGGCATCGGCTCCACCGCCGACAACCTGCTCTCCGCCGCCGAGGGCGAAAACTACGAGTGGACCGATATGTACGACTCCTTTGCCAAGACCGCAGAGGAGGAGGGCTTCCCCGAGCTTGCGCAGAAGTTCCGCCTCGTCGGTGAGATCGAGCGCCACCACGAGGAGCGCTACCGCGCCCTGCTGCGCAACGTCGAGACCGCCAAGGTCTTTGAAAAGAGCGAGGTCAAGGTCTGGGAGTGCCGCAACTGCGGCCACATTGTTGTCGGCACCAAGGCCCCCGACGTCTGCCCCACCTGCAACCACCCCCAGAGCTACTTCGAGGTCCACGCGGAAAACTATTAAAGCAAGTACAGCAAGCAAAAAACGAGAGCCGCAGGCGTTTGCCCGCGGCTCTCGTTTTCTTTATTGCTCCTTCGGCAGCAGCACGCTGATCGTCGTGCCCTTGCCCTCCTCGCTCTTGAGCTCCACCGTGCCGTGGTGATACTGCACGGCGTGCTTGACGATGGAAAGACCAAGCCCCGTGCCGCCGCTCGCCTTGGAGTGGCTCTTGTCCACGCGGTAGAAGCGCTCGAAGATGCGGCTCTGGTGCTCCGGCGCGATGCCGATGCCCGTGTCGGCCACGGAGACGAACGCCTTACCGTCCTTTTCGCCGGCCGTCACCTTCACGCTGCCGCCCTCGACATTGTACTTGATGGCGTTGTCGCAGAGGTTATAGATGACCTCGTACAAAAGCCGGCGCACGCCGCTCACCCTCGCGCTCTCGCCCTCCACGGAGACCGACACGTTTTTCTGCCCGGCGGCAGCCTGCAGATCGTTCGCCGCCTCCTGCGAAAGCGCGAGCAGGTCGACCGCTTCACGCGGCATCTCGTCGCCTTCGTCGAGCTGGGAGAGGCGGATGATATCGCCGATCAGCGTGACGAGGCGCTGCGCCTCCTTGCGGATGTGGCCGACGAAGCGGGGCACATCCTCCTGCTTCACCATGCCGTTTTCCAGCAGCTCCGCGCTGCCGATGATGCCCTGCAGCGGCGTTTTGAGCTCGTGCGACACATTCGCCGTGAATTCGCGGCGATTCTGCTCCGCCGTCTCGCGGTCGGTGATGTCGAAGGCCAGCAGCACCGCGCCGACCGCCGTATTACCGGAGGCGATGCGGCTCACGTCGAACTGCCAGACGCAGCCGCCGCGCTCGGCGCAGGCCTCGCCGTGTCCCTGCGCCATCGCGTCGGCGATAGCAAGGCGGATATCATGGCTGCGGTCGATGGTCAGGAAGTCCTGGCCGACGCAGCGCTCATCGGCGGAAAAAAGCCTGCACGCGGCGGGGTTGATGCTCAGCACGCACTCCTTCTCGTCAAGCAGGACGAGCCCCTCGCGCATACTGTCGGTGATCTGCGAGAATTCCATCCGCTGCCGCTCCAACTCGATCATCTGCTCGTCGATCTGGTGGTGCTGGCGGTTGATACGCCCGAGCAGCGGCGAAAGTTCTTCATAAGCGTCGTTGTCCAGCGGACGCTCGAGGTCCAGCTCGTTGAGCGGCTGCACGATGCGGCGCGAGATGCGCCTTGCCAGCACCGCCGACAGGATGAACGCCAAAATCACGACGACCAGAATGGGCTGCACCATGCCGACGAGCAGCACGCCCGCCGTCGCGCGGCTGATGGAGATGCGCAGCACGCTGCCGTCCGCGAGCCTTTCCGCGCAGTACATCGTCTTTTGCAAAAGGGTGGAGGAATAGCGCGTGCTCTCGCCCTCGCCGTATTCACGCGCCTGCCGGACCTCCTCGCGGTCGGCGTGATTTTCAAGGCTCTCCGCGTCGGTCACGGTGTCGTAGAGCACCGTGCCGTCGGACGCGATCCACGTCAGGCGGTAGCGCTCGGAGGAGATGCTCGAAAGATAGTCCTCCCCGCCGCGCTCCACCGCGACGGCGGCAAGCTCCAGCTCGTCGCCGAGCTGCTTTTTCTCAATGCTGCCGAAATATTCGTACAAGCACCCCAGGATGACGAGCAGGCTCGCCAGCAGCACCGCGCCCGCGACCAGCAGGATGGAATGAAATATCTTTTTGGTCATGCCCTTCCCTCCATCCGGTAGCCCACGCCGCGCACCGTTTCGATGCGCTCACCGTAGGGGCCAAGCTTTTGCCGCAGGGTGCGGATGTGCATATCCACCGTGCGCGTTTCGCCGCAGTAGTCGGTGCCCCACACGTCCGCCATGAGCTGATCGCGCGAAAACGCCGTGCCGGGGTGCGACAAAAAGAGCCGCAGCAGCTCGTATTCCTTATACGTGAGCGCGACGCGCTCGCCGTCCACGGTGACAGTGTGCTCCGTTTCGTCGAGCACGAGGCCGTCGGCGCGCAGCTGCTCGGCGGCCTTCGGACCGCAGCGGCGCAGCACCGCCTTGACGCAGGAGACGAGCTCCATCACGCCGAAGGGCTTGACGAGATAGTAGTCCGCGCCGAGGTCCAGCCCCCGGATGCGGTCGTATTCCGCGCCCTTGGCCGTCGCCATGACGATGGGGATATCGACAAGCCTGCTGTCCGCGCGCATCCGGCGCAGCAGCTCAAGGCCGTCAATGCCCGGCAGCATCACATCGAGCACGACAAGCACCGGCCGCTGCGTGCGCAGCGCCTCCCAGAAGCTTGTCCCGTCCTCAAAGCCCTCGGCCTCAAAGCCGGTGGAGCGCAGGGCGTATACCTCGATATCGCGGATGCTGGCGTCGTCCTCCACGCACCAGATCATGCTTCATCCCTCCTTGTGCTCGCCGGTCACCGAGAAGATGACCCATTCGGCAATGTTCGTCGCATGGTCGCCGATGCGCTCAAAATACTTGGCGATCATCAGCAGGTCCAGCGCAAACTCCCCGTCCGAGGGGTCCTTCGCGATGCGCTCGATGAGCGCGCGCTTCACGCGCGCAAAGTAGTCGTCCACAACGTCGTCCTCTGCGATCACCTGCCCGGCGAGCGTTATATCGCCCTTGACGTAGGCGTCGACGCTCTCGGTGACCATTTTGATGGTCGAGCGCGCCATATCGCGCAGCAGGTCGCTGTTCTCCGCGCCGCGGCCGCCGAGGAACGTGATGATCTCGGCAATATCCTCGGCCTGGTCGCCGATGCGCTCCATATCCGTGATCATCTTCAGCGCCGCCGAAATCTGGCGCAGGTCCTTCGCCACGGGCTGCTGCTGCAAAAGGAGCTTTAAGCACAGCGACTCGATCTCGCGCTCCTTGCGGTCGATCTCCGCATCCAGCGGAGAAACGCGCGCGGCAAGCGCCGTGTTCCCCTCGGTGAGCGACTGCGAGGCAAGGGCGATGACCTCCTCGCACAGCGCGCCCATTTCGATGAGTTCTTTGTTCAGCAGCGCAAGCTGCTCGTCAAACCGACTTCTCATTTAACCGAACCTCCCCGTGATGTAATCCTCCGTCCGCTTGTCCTGCGGCTGGGAGAAGAGCTTCTCCGTCTCGCCGTACTCTACGAGCTCGCCGAGCAGGAAGAACGCCGTCCGGTCGGAAATGCGCACCGCCTGCTGCATATTGTGCGTGACGATGACGATGGTGTACTGCTCCTTGAGCTCCATGGCGAGCTCCTCGATCTTGGAGGTCGAAATGGGGTCGAGCGCGCTCGTCGGCTCGTCCATCAGCAGCACCTCGGGCTCCACTGCCAGCGCGCGGGCGATGCAGAGCCGCTGCTGCTGGCCGCCGGAGAGACCGAGCGCGTTCTTTTTCAGCCGATCTTTGACCTCGTCCCAGATGGCTGCGCCGCGCAGCGATTTTTCAACGATCTCGTCGAGCTTGGCCTTGTTCTTCATGCCATGGGTACGCGGACCGTAGGCGATGTTGTCGTAAATGCTCATGGGAAAGGGATTCGGCTTCTGGAACACCATGCCCACCTGACGGCGCAGCTCGCTCACGTCGACAGAGGGGGCGAAGATGTCCTCGCCCTTGTAGCAGACGCTGCCCGTGATCTTCACATCGGGGACGAGGTCATTCATGCGGTCAAGCGTTTTGAGAAAGGTCGACTTGCCGCAGCCGCTCGGCCCGATGAGGGCCGTGATGCTCTTTTCGGGAATTTCGATGTTGATATCCTTGAGGGCCTGATGGCTCCCATACCACAGGCACAGGTCTTTGACAGAAAGGATACTGTTCATAGGCTTCTTTCCTCTTTCAATACGTCCTCAAAGGCGAGGCCGTACCAGTGGGCCTCGCCGCGCGCGGCCGTTTTCCGCACGCATCGGTCACAAAAGTCCGCGGCGCGCGCGAGCGCGTCCGCCGCTCCCCTGCCCGCCATCAGCTCGCCGCAGAGCGCGGAGACGAACACATCTCCCGTTCCGTGCAGCGTACGGGGAAGACAGGGCTTGAAAATTTCCACAGATTCGCCGTTCAGCCGCGCGCAGTAGCCGATCTCCTCGCCGCGGCGCACGCCGGTGATGATGACGTTCGGCACGGTGAGCCTTGCAAGGAGCTCATCGGCCGGCGCGTCCATCGCGCAGCCCGCGAGCAGCGCCGCCTCCGTGCGGTTGGGCGTGATGAACTGCGCGTCGGCACAGAGCGCGCGCATGGCGGTCACAAATTCGTCGGTAAAGCAGCCGTACAGCGCGCCGTTGTCGCCGAGGACCGGGTCCACGACCACGAGCGTCGAAGGGTCTGCAAAATCGCGCAGGAACTGCTGCGCGAAGCTAAGCTGTGAAACGGAGCCGAAAAAGCCGGTGCACACGCCGTCGAAGCGAATGCCGAGTCTCCTCCAGTGCGCGGCGAAGGCCTCCATCTCGTCCGTCATGTCGCGCATGACGTAATCGCCGAAGCCGTCGGCCGTGTGGGTGGAGAGGATTGCCGTCGGCAGCGGGACCGCCTCAATGCCGCAGGCCGAGAGAATAGGCATCGCCACGCTCAGCGAGCACTTGCCAAAGCACGAGAGGTCATTCAAGAGCGCCATGCGCTTCATTCCGCTTCCGTTCACAGTCCTGTTCATTCCTGTTTCCTCCTGAAGTGTCGGCCGACCAAGTCGGCAGTAAGATCAATGAGCATCGTCAACAGCATCAGGATGGCCGCGATAGCAAACACCACGCCCGTATCGCTCGACTCCTTGGCATAGAAGTACAGCGCCACGGTGAGCGTCGCGCCCGCGTTCTGCATTCCCTCGAAGAAGTTGTAGAGCATATGCGCGCCGTGAACAGGAGCGCCGCCGATTCGCCGAGGATGCGCCCGATCGACAGGATGCAGCCCGTCACAATGCCGTCCACACAGCTCGGCAGCACCACCGTGCGGATGGTGCGCCACTTGCCCGCGCCCAGGCCAAACGCGCCCTCGCGGTAGCTCTGCGGCACGGTCTTCAGGCTCTCCTGCGTTGTGCGCATGATGGTCGGCAGGTTCATGATCGTGAGCGTCAGCGCGCCCGCGAGGAGCGACGTGCCGTTTTTGCAGAAGATGAGCATACCGACGAGGCCGTAGATGATCGACGGGATGCCCGAGAGCGTCTCGGAGGCGTATTCGATGGCAGAGACGAGCTTTTTGTTCGCGGCGTATTCGTTCAGGTAGATGGCCGCGCCCACGCCAAGCGGCAGCACGATCAAAAGCGTCGCGATGACGATATAGAGCGTGCTCAGGATATCCGGCAGGATACCGACGCGGTTTGCAAGATAGCTCGGCGCGGTGGAGAGCATCTCCCAGGTGATGTTCGGGATGCCGTTGCCCAATATATAGCCAATCATACCGACTACGAGCGCACAAGTCAATACCGCGGCAACGCCCATCAGCAGCTTCATGAGCGTGATATAGGCCCTGCGGCGGGCCGAGGACTGCATTTTCAGCATCAGGCTCCCTCCTTGTCGCGCTTTAAGAAGAAATTGAGCGAAGCGTTGATGAGCAGGATGAAAAGATACAGCACAAGTGCGATGGAAAAGAGCGCCTGGCGCTGCAAGCCGCCCGAATACGACATCTCGCTCGCGACCGCCGTTGTGAGGAAGCGGACGCTTTCAAAGATCGAGCCGGGCATATTCGGCGCGTTGCCCGAGACCATCATCACCGCCATCGCTTCGCCGATGGCACGCCCCACGCCGAGCACGACCGCCGCGGCGATGCCGCTCTTGGCTGCCGGGACGGACACGCGGAAATACGTTTCGATGGGCGTTGCACCCAGTGCGAGCGAGGCGTCCTCATATTCCCTGGGCACGGCCTCGAGCGCCGTGACGCTCACCTTGATGATCGACGGCAGGATCATAACGGCCAGCACAAGGATGGCCGCGAACAGGCTCGCGCCGTCCGGCAGGTGGAAGGTCCTGCGGATGGCCGGCACGAGCACCAGCATACCGACGAGGCCGTACACCACCGACGGGATGCCCGCGAGCAGGCTGACGGCGGCCTCCAGCACGGTGCGGACCTTCTTTGGCGCGACCTTGGAGAGGTACACCGCCGTCAAAAAACCGATGGGCACACCGAGGACGATCGCGCCCGCCGTGCCGTATATGCTTGTGAGAATGAACGGCAGGATGCCGTACTGCGGCTCCGCCGACGTCGACGACCACACCTTGCCGGTCAAAAACGGCACCAGGCCGATCTGCCGGATGGCCGGGATGCCGGAGATGATGAGGTACACCGTGATGAGCAGGACGCATCCGACCGTGATGAGGCCGAGAAGGAGAAAAATGCCGTGCACGACGGCTTCAAACCACTTTTTCTTCTGTGCCATAAGCTGTTTCCTCTTTGCTCTCGGCGGGAGACGGCCATGGGCCGTCTCCCGCGTTGCTTTCTATTTCCGTTAGTTGGCTGCGACCGCACCGGCGGCAGAGATGACGCTCGCTGCGTCGGCGGACGTCGCGTAGTCAAAAAAGGCCTGTGCAGCGGCAGAGAGCTCGGTGCCCTCCTTCGTGACGAGCACGAACGGACGCTGGACCACATAGCTGCCGTCCTTGACGGTCGCTTCCGTGGCTTCCACACCGCCGACCGTCAGCGCCTTGACGCTGTCGCCGACCGCGGAGAGGGAGGCGTAGCCGATGGCGTCGGGATTCTGGGACACGGTGTTGATCACATCGCCCGTGGAGGTGAGCTCCTGACGGTACTGACAGGCGTCCTTGGTGTCGGTGATGGACTCGAAGCCGTCACGCGTGCCGGAGCCGGCCTCGCGGCCGATGAGCACGATCTCGGCGTCATTGCCGCCGACGTCCTTCCAGTTGGTGATCTCGCCGGTATAGATCTTGGCAATGGTGTCAACGTCGAGGTCGGAGACGGGATTCTCAGGGCTCACGACAATGGCGATGCCGTCGAGCGCGAGAACGGTCTCAACAAGACCGGAGGACTTTTCATCATCCTTGAGCGCGCGGCTCGAAAGTCCGATGTCGCAGCGGCCTTCGCTCACTGCCTGAATGCCGGAGCCCGAGCCGGTGGGGTTATAGGTGAACTTCACGTCCTTGTTCATGGCCATGAAGGATTCGCCAAGAGAGTTGATGACCTTTTCCATCGAGGTGGAGCCGTCGGTCGAGACGGTGCCGGAGAGGGTCGTTTCGGTGTTGTTGCCGTCAGTGTTGGTGTCGGCGCTGTTGTCGTTCTTGCTGCCGCAGGCAGTCAGGATGCTGAGGGCCAGCGCAGCGGTCAGCGCAAGAGAAATGAGCTTTTTCATTTGAAATACTTCCTTTCCATTTTTTCAAGATGTTGTTCCTTGCTACAGTTGCCATCATAAGGGCGGGTTGTAAAATCAGAAAGGCAGCTTTTGTAAAATCGCGGTAAAAGAGAAAAAAGGACGTTTTCCGACGGAAAACGTCCTTTTTGAAGGGCAGCAGCGTATTATTCGGTGCGCAGCGCTTCGACAGGGTCCTTGCGCGCGGCGATGCCGGAGGGGATGAGGCCCGCGATAAACGTGAGCGCCATGCTGATGACCACGAGCGCCGCGCCGCCCATGACCGGCAGGATGGCGTTCAGGCTCTCGATGCCCGTCAGGTGGTGCACGACGAGGTTGATGGGGATGATCAGCAATAGCGTGATGCCGATGCCGATGGCACCGGAGCAGAAGCCCTCGATGAGCGTCTCCGCGTTGAACACGCGCGAGATGTCGCGCTTGCTCGCGCCGATGGCGCGCAGAATGCCGATCTCCTTCGTGCGCTCGAGCACGGAGATATAGGTGATGATGCCGATCATGATGCTCGACACGACGAGCGAGATGGCGACGAACGCGATGAGCACATAGCTGATAGCGTTGATGATCGTCGTGACCGAGCTCATCAGCAGCGCCACATAGTCGGTGTAGTCGATCTGGTCGTCCTCGGAAACGCTGCTGTTGTACTGCTCGATCGCGTCGGCGATGGCGTCCTTGTCGGCAAAGGTCGAAGCGTAGATGTTGATGGTCTTGGGGCTTGCGAGGTCCACGTCGCCGAGCAGCTTCAGATTGTCCTCATACGTGCCGGTCGAGACCGTCGCGGGCATATAGTTGTCGTAGAGCCAGTTGTACTGCTCGGCGGTAAGCGGCGTGACAGCGGGCGATTTTTCCAGCGCCAGGTCAAGCGCCATGGCGAGCTGGTCGCTTGTCATGTTAGATAGCCGCGCCTGCACGCCTGCGGCGTACTGCTCGCTCACCTGCTCGCGGATGGACTGCTCCACATAGCCGAAGAGCGTCTCGTCGTCCATCTGCGCGATGTAGGACTTGACCGTTGCCTCGTCCACGCTCATCTGCTGGGCATAGGTCGAAATGACCATCTGCTCGATGCTCGCGCGGTCGAGCGAGCTCATCTGCTGGTCCACGATGGCGGAAAGGTATTCCTCGCTCGGCACGCTCATCATCGCAGTGTAGGCCGCGGCGCGCTCGGCGACGGAAAGCGTTTCGAGATAGTTTGTCACGTCCGCTTCCTTCTGCTCGTCGCTCACGGAGTAGTCATCCGTCAAAAACGGCAGGCCGAGAATCACGTCAGTATCGGGGTCTTCTTTCTGCTTCTGCAAAATCTCGGTCTGTCCCGCCTTTTCGACAAGATGCTCCGTCAGCGCGGAGGTGTAGCCGATCGCGCCGGAGAGCATGGAAGAAACGGCGTTCTCGTTCGGGCGCAGGATGCCGACGATCTTCACGCGCGTACCCACATCGTCCGAATTGTAGAGGAAGTCAAGGCCCGTGTCCGTCGTGCTCACGTCGCTGTACGTGCCGCTTGCGGAGTCGTACTGGTAGCGCTCGGCGGGCAGGATGATCTTGAAGGTCATATTGCACAGGTCCTCATAGCTCCAGCTCTGGACATCCTTGCTGTCGAACTCCGAGCCGTCGAGCATATGCTGCATCGACTCCACGACCTCGTCCTGCGCGCTCAGGCCGAGCGAGTAGATCACAAGGTCCGAAATTTCGTTGTCCTTGTTGACGATGAGCATGACCTCGTCATAATTCTGCGGCCAGGAGCCGTAGATGAGGTCGTACTGCTCGTGCAGCAGGTCGCCCACGAGCTCGCCGCTCGCGCTGTCCTGCGGCGGCAGCATCTGCTCCCAGGTCTCCATCGCGGAGTAGGCCGAGCCGAAGCGCTCGAAATAGCTGCTGTAATCGCCGCCGTAGAGCTCGCTCATGCAGGTCTGCAAAAGCTCCGTCACGTCGGACTTGAAGACCTTGCCGTCGGTGTCCTTGGCATAGATGCTCATGCCGAGGTCATAGTCGTAGGAGATGGAGCTGATATGCTGGGAAAGGTCGTTGTTGCCCTCCAGATAGGTTTTGAAGTCCTTCAGATTGTTCGTCTGCGTCTCTGCCGAGGCGAACGAGCTCATCATGTCGTACATGATGTTGTTGGAATACACGGCGTCGAGCTCGTGCTTTTCGCCGTCGCCCTCGTCCTGCGCATGGACGCCCATCATCGAACTGACCATGCTGGACATGTCCATGCTCTCAGCCTCGATGGTCAAGGGGTAGCTCGATAGCGTATCTTCCTGCACGCGGTCGATATAGGTCTGGATGCCGTTGCTCAGCGATAAAATCAGCGCGATGCCGATGATGCCGATGCTCCCGGCGAAAGCCGTCAAGAAAGTGCGGCCCTTTTTCGTCATCAGGTTGTTGAGCGACAGCGACAGCGCCGTGCCAAAGCTCATTGAGGTCTTTTTGCTCTTGCCCGCGGCGGGCTTTTCTTCCACGGCCTCCTCATACGGCGCGCTGTCGTCCACGATCTCGCCGTCCTTCAGCCGCACGATGCGGCTCGCGTAGGTCTCGGCAAGCTCGGGATTGTGCGTGACCATGATGATGAGACGATCCTTAGAGATCTTTTTCAAGATCTCCATCACCTGCACGCTCGTCTCGCTGTCGAGCGCGCCGGTCGGCTCGTCGGCGAGCAGGATATCCGGATCGTTGACGAGCGCTCGCGCGATGGCGACGCGCTGCATCTGACCGCCGGACATCTGGTTCGGCTTTTTGTCGAGCTGGTCGCCGAGGCCCACGCTCTCGAGCGCCTTTTTCGCGCGCTCGCGGCGCTCTGACTTGCTCACGCCCGAGAGCGTGAGCGCCAGCTCCACGTTGCTCAGCACCGTCTGGTGCGGAATGAGGTTATAGCTCTGGAAGACAAAGCCGATGGAGTGGTTGCGGTAGCTGTCCCAGTCGGCGTCGGAGAAGTCCTTTGTCGATCTGCCGCCGATGATGAGATCGCCGCTCGTATAGTGGTCCAGACCGCCGATGATGTTGAGCAGCGTCGTCTTGCCGCAGCCCGAATGTCCGAGGATGGCGACAAACTCGCTCTCACGGAACTGCAGGCTCACGCCGCGCAGGGCGTGGACGGTGGTGTCGCCCGCCTGGTAATCCTTGACGATTCGTTGCAGCTTCAGCATAGTCTGCCTTCTTTCTGAAAGATAAAAATAAGAATTCCAGAGTAGGATATCATTTTGGCTTTTTACCGTCAACGGCCTCGGGGAAGAATTCACTGAAAGTTCACGTTTGCTTACTATCTGCCGGAAAAAGAGCGCTGCGGTACCACCGCAGCGCTCTCCCTATTATGATGTTTTTAGCTAAAGGAGCTGCCCATTCCGGCGCTGATCTCATAGCGCAGCACTTCATTCTCCGCTTCGTCGTAGCCGACGAAGAGAAATTCGTCGCTGCCATAGTCGCCGGAAAGCTCCTGCGTGATCGCGCCGCCGGCGAGGAAATACCGGTGTCCGCCGTCCTCGATCCATACAAGCGGCGTTGTGCAAACGGTCTCAAGGGCGTAAGTGCCATCCTGCTGCAAAACCGTGCGCTGCTGCAAGATCTCCGCACGGGCGGCGGCCGCGTCGTCGACGCGGCCCCAGAAGAACAGCGCCCGTCCGCCTCCGTCGTGCCCCATGACCCACCAGCCTGCGTGGACGCGCTCTCCGCTTGAGCAGTCGAGCGCCATGCCGAAGTCATCCTGCCAGCCGTACAGCGCATAGAAATGGCTCGCGCCGCAGTAGGCCGCATTCTCCCCCGCCTTCAGCGTGACGCGCATCGTCCGATAGATGCTTTCCGCGGGAAGAGAGGCAATTTCATGCGTTTTTTCGTATACGCCGCGGCGCTCCTCGCCGTCGTGAATGGCCATTCCGCGCGTCAGATTGCCGCCGCTGAGCATCCGGCAGACGAGCAGCGCGCAGAGCATGATGACAACGCTCTTGACCGCGCGGCGCGCTCTCGTCGGCCGCTTTTCGATCTTCTGCTTTTTCACGGCTGCGTCCCCCCTTCCGGAAGCTCGATCCTCGTCTCGATGCGCTCGCCGAAGCGGTCGTAGACGAGCGTCACGTAAGTATCTCCCTCTTTCAGCGGCGCCGCATGGCGTCCCGTGTGCACATAAAGCGTGCCTCTGCTGCCCGTGCAGCTGCGATAATTGCCGTCCAGCCACGGGTACATAGACTCGCCGCGCTCGCTTTCCAGCACCAGCGTTTCGAGCAGGTTCTCGTAGACCTTTCCGCCCGGAATGCGGTCGTAAACGCTCGCCCACAGCACCGCCTGCCGCTCGCCCTCGCGCACGCCGTATTCGATACGGTTGAGCTGCACAACGTCGCTGCCGATGGCAATGCGCTCATGCAGGTCCGCCGCACCGTCCAGCTCTTCCCACGAAATTTCGTCCACCTCCGGCAGCACGCGCTCGCGGAGGCTCTCATACACGCCGCCGAGCATCGGCAGCAGGAAAAACGCCTGCACGCAGGCGACGACCGTCACTGCGATGGCAATGCGCTGCACGATGACAAGCCAGAAGTGGCGGTAGCAATCGCGCAGGGCTTTTCCCGTCTCTTCTGGGTCGCCCATCAGCATCACGGCGCGTGCGGCGGCGTCTTCCTCCGTATAGCCGTGCCCAAGCAGCGCCTCGGCATGGTCTTCGATGTGACCGGCAAGCTCGCTTCTCAGGTCATTCGCCTCGTCGGTCGTCAATCGCCCGACCTGCGCGAGCACGCGGTCACAGTATTCGTTCCTGTTCATCGCTTTCCCCTTTTTTACGCAAAGTGCAGCACGGCGTTCACCGCGCCGGAATACTCCTGCCAGGCCTTCTCCTCCTCCGCGAGCGCGGCACGGCCGGCGCGCGTCAGGTGGTAATACTTGCGCATCCGGCCGGTGGGCGCGGCCTTTTCATAGGCCTCGACATACCCCGCGCGCTCCATCCCGTGCAGCACGGGGTAGAGCGTGCCCTCCTTCATCTCGAAGACGTTGCTCGAGCGGCGCGCCAGCTCCAAAATGATCTGGTAGCCGTACATATCCTCTGCCGACAGGAGCTTGAGCAGCAGGAGCTGCGTGTGGTCAATGCTCTTTTTCTTCATGTTGCACCTCCTATGATACATAGAGTTTCTATGCTTGCAGTATACATAGATATTCGAGGTATGTCAAGAGGGAAAATAATTGTAAACAACTGTTCACATTCTTAACAGATACTGAACTTTACCTGTTGCCATTCTGCGTCTTATAATTATAATAGTATCTTTCAGTCAGGCGGGGCTCTTTGCCGCCTGATCGCAATGACATCGAAAAGAGAGGTTCCCATGAAAACGTATCAAGCAGGCATCGACGTAGGCTCCACCACGGTCAAGCTCGTCGTGCTGGATGAAAACGGACAAATGATCTTCGGGCAGTACCAGCGCCATCTGTCCCACACACAGCGCGCACTGTCCGACTTACTCAAGCAGGCGCGCGCAGCGCTCGGCGAGTGCGCGCTCGAATTGCGCGCCACGGGCTCCGGCGCGATCAACCTTGCCAAGGCGCTCGGCATCCCCTTCGTGCAGGAGGTCGTCGCCGTGGCGCAGGCGCTCCAGCGCGTCGCCCCGCAGGTGGACGTCGCCATCGAGCTTGGCGGCGAGGATGCCAAGATCATCTACTTCAAAGGTGGGCTCGAAGAGCGCATGAACGGCGTCTGCGCCGGCGGCACCGGCTCGTTTATCGACCAGATGGCCGCCCTGCTGCAGACCGATGCCTCGGGTCTCGACCGCGAGGCCGCGCACTATCAGCAGATCTACCCCATCGCCGCGCGCTGCGGCGTGTTCGCCAAGACGGACATCCAGCCCCTCATCAACGAGGGCGCGACGAAGGCGGACCTTGCCGCCTCGATCTTTCAGGCGGTCGTCAACCAGACGATCTCGGGTCTTGCCTGCGGCAAGCCCATCCGCGGCCACGTCGCATTCTTAGGTGGCCCGCTCCACTTCCTCCCCCAGCTCAAGGCCGCCTTCATCCGCACGCTCAAGCTGACGGACGAGACGACCATCGACCCCGAAAATTCCCATCTTTTCGCCGCCATGGGCGCGGCCATCGACGAGACGAGCGCCGCGGCGCAGCCCCTCAGCGCGCTCATCGACAGGCTCGACAGCGGCGTGCAGATGGACTTTGAATTAAAGCGCCTCCCGGCGCTCTTTGAAGACGAGGCTGACCTTGCCGCCTTCCGCGCGCGCCACCACACGGCGGTCGTGCCGCGCGGCGAGCTTGCCGCCTATAATGGCGACTGCTTTCTCGGCTTCGACGCGGGCTCGACGACGACAAAGCTCGCGTTAGTTGGCGAAAAGGGCGAGCTGCTGTACTCGTTCTATGCGAACAACCAGGGCAACCCCATCCAGACCGCTATGCAGGCCGTCCGCACGCTGCGCGGGCTTCTGCCCGCGGGCGCGCGCATCGCGCGCTCCTGCTCCACGGGCTATGGCGAGGCGCTGCTCAAATCCGCCTTCTCGCTCGACGAGGGCGAGGTCGAGACCATCGCCCACTATGAAGCCGCCGCATTTTTCGACCCGGACGTCGACTGCATTCTCGATATCGGCGGGCAGGATATGAAGTGCATCCGCATTCGCAATCACTCCGTGGATTCCATCCTGCTCAACGAGGCCTGCTCGTCCGGCTGCGGCTCATTTATCGAAAATTTCGCCAATTCCCTCGGCTACACCGCCGCGGTTTTCGCGCAGGAGGCGCTGTTCGCCGCCCATCCCATCGATCTTGGCACGCGCTGCACCGTGT
>OGNY01000565.1_pt1 | contig 32707 bp, 23 predicted proteins | sample 1573551 | NCBI WGS metagenome assembly OGNY01 (sample SAMEA2581885, study PRJEB24529) | metagenome | biome: Human gut stool | place: China | collected 2011
AGGTACCGGAATTTGACTATATTGTGACGCCGGAGGCCAAGAGTATTCCGCTGGCTTACGAAATGAGCCGCCAAAGCGGCAAAAAATACATTGTGGCTCGCAAGGGCGTTAAGGTGTATATGGACCGACCGGAGAAGGTAACCGTCCATTCCATCACCACCCAAAAGGAGCAGACCCTGTACCTGGGTCATGAGGACGGCGACCTGCTGGACGGCAAGCGCGTGTTACTGTTGGACGATGTGATCTCCACCGGAGACAGCTTAAAGGCTCTGCAGCAACTGGTGGCTCTGTTCGGTGCAAATATCGTGGCCAGCGCCGCGCCCTTGGCTGAGGGCGACGCTGCCGATCGAAAAGACATTATTTTCCTGGAAAAATTACCTTTGTTCTTCAAATAATAGAGCAGAGGTGGTCCTTTGGGAGGCATTCAAATGTTGTCAGATAAGAAGAAAGTGGCCATTGTAGGCGTTGGTATGGTAGGCATGAGCTTTGCTTATGCGCTGCTGAACCAGAATATTTGCGATGAGTTGGTACTGATCGACATCAACAAGGAGCGTGCTTGGGGCGAGGCTGCGGATCTGTCTCACGGCCTGCCTTTTGCGCCCAGCTCCATGAAGATCAAAGCAGGGGAGTACAGCGACTGCAGCGACGCAGATCTGGTTGTGATCTGTGCCGGTGCGCCCCAGCTGCCCGGTGAGAGTCGCCGGGATCTGCTGCAAAAGAACTACAAGGTTTTCAGCTCCATTGTGCAGCCCATTATTGCCAGCGGCTTTAACGGCGTTTTCCTGGTGGCCTCTAACCCGGTGGATATTATGACCCAGGTGGTCTATACTCTGTCCGGCTTTCCGGCCAATCGAGTGGTGGGCTCAGGCACTTCGTTGGACAGCGCTCGCTTGCGCCACATGATGAGCGATTATTTCCATGTGAACCCCCGCAATGTGCACGCTTATGTGATCGGCGAGCATGGGGACTCGGAGTTTGTGCCCTGGAGCCAGGCATTGATCAGCGTAAAACCTTTGGATGACTTTAAGGCCACGCATCCTGCTTTGGATGAGGATATGAAGCAGATTGCTGTGGATGTAAAGGAGTCCGCTTATGCCATCATCAAGGCCAAGAAGGCCACTTATTACGGTATCGGTATGGTGCTGGCACGATTGACCCGTGCCATCCTTTTTGATGAGAATTCTATCTTTACCGTGTCTGCGTACCTGAAAGGGGAGTACGGTCAGCGGGGCATTTATATCGGCGTGCCTGCGGTGGTGAATCGCAACGGTGTGCGTGAGGTGCTCCAAATGGACTTGAATGAGGAAGAAAAAGCCAAGTTTGCCGCCTCTGCCGATGTGATCCACGAGATGATCGAAGAGATCGGTATGGACAGAGGGTAAGCTGTAATTAAATAAGATAGCCGCAGGCATTGTCTGCGGCTTTTTTGCGCCCAAAATGGCATAAAAATAAGGCATACACCTGCGGGCGTATGCCTTGTTTTTATGTAAGGGTCATTCTTTGGTTTCGTCCACCAGGTAGGTGCCGCTTTCCAGCACCACCAGGGCGTACTGACCGAATTTGTGATACCGTTTGACCTGTTGGGAAAAGGTGCGGTAGTCAGACACGGTATAGTCCATACCATCGATCTTACGGATTTTGTTGCCGCCGCAGGCCACATACAGGTCGCCGTTGTACTGGCAGATATGCTGGGGATTAACGAAGGTTTGGGCATCCTTGCCGCCGATGCGCAGGTCTACCTTCATATTTTGGCAGGCGTAGCGAATCACCGCATTCTCGCCGGGACAAACGCTCCAAAAATACTTCTCCTCCAGCGCCAGGTGCTTCACCGGGGCGTCGTGGTACTGGAACATACCGTTCCACTCCAGCGTGCCCTCTCGGTCAAAGATACCGGCCTCGCCGTTGGGGTAGATTACCAGCACCCGCCGGTCATAGAGCACCGCCGCGTCGCACTGAACAAAGTTGGGGATCGCGGTACTGATTTTTTGGAACGCAGAGCCGAATTTTCGCAGCAGGTAGGCGCTTTTGGTGATCACTTCCTGCTCGCCTGTGGCAAAGTTCACCACCGAGTAGTTCACCTTGTATTGGGCGTTGCCGGGCAGGGGACGTTTCTCTACCAAAACCGCAGAATCCTTGTTGTAGGCAAACAGATCTACGATCTCTTTTGTGCTAATCTGTTTCACTGTGTTACCTCGCTTCGTCCTCTGCCATAGAGGTGTTGGTCAGGTAGCCCAGGGTCATCAGACTGTCGTTCAGGTGCACATTCTCCACCAGCACCTCCGGGTGGGCCATGGCAATGTCGTAATTGCTAAAGTTCCAAAAGGCCCGCACGCCCAGGCGCACCAGCATATCCGTGATCTCCTGCATATCGCTGCCGGGAATACAGATTACGGCGCACACCGGCTGGTTATCAATGCAGAAGTTCTCCAAATAATTGATGTGGCGCACAGGAATGCCCTTGATCATGTTGCCGCAGATGGCTTCGTTCTTGTCAAAAATGCCAATGAGCTTAAAGCCGCTCTGCCGGATAAAGATCTTGTTGGATACCGCCTTACCCAGGTTGCCGGCACCGATCAAAATGGTTTTCAATTCCTTATCCACACACAGAATTTCGCCAATGCGCTTTTGCAGCTCCGGCACATTGTAGCCGTAACCCTGCTGGCCAAATCCCCCAAAGCTGTTAAAGTCGTGGCGAATTTGGGAGGCAGTCAGACCCATACGGTCCGCCAGCTCCTTGGAGCTGATGCGCACAATGCCATTGTCCTTCAAACTCTGTAAAAATCGGTAGTACCGGGGCAGACGCTTAATGATGGACATGGATATATTTTCTCTTTTTTCCATAGGGTTCATCCCTCTCAAAAGAACGATTTTATTTGGTCATCCGGGTGATGGTGTCCATCACATAGTCGCCAAATTCGCTGCAGGTGCAGCCGTCCGCACGGCCGGTGATCACCAGCTTCTTTTCTTCAAACATGCACTTGTCCAGCGCAGCCTCCAGCGCGTCCGCCTGCTTTTGGTACCCAATGTGGGACAGCAGCATAACGGTGGCACGCAGCATGGAGCAGGGGTCAGCGTACTGGCCGCGGCCCTCTTTGATCATGCGGGGTGCGGAGCCGTGAATGGCCTCAAACATCGCATACTTCTTGCCGATGTTTGCAGAACCGGCAGTGCCGACGCCGCCCTGAAACTCGGCTGCCTCGTCAGTGATAATGTCGCCGTACAGGTTGGGCAGCACAAAGACCTTAAAGTCCTTGCGGCGCATGGGGTCGATCAGCTTGGCGGTGGTAATATCTACATACCAGTCGTCGGTGACGATCTCCGGGTACTCCTGGCCGATCATCTGGGCAGTCTTTAAGAACTTGCCGTCGGTGGTTTTGATGATGTTGGCTTTGGTAATGATGGATACCTTACCTTTGTGGTTCTTTTGGGCGTAGTCATAGGCCAAGCGGGCAATACGCTCGCAGCCTTCCCGCGTGGCCACAGTAAAGTCCACGGCCAGGTCGTCAGTGATGTTCACGCCGTAAGAGCCGATGGCATAGCCGCCCTCGGTATTCTCACGGAAGAAGGTCCAGTCAATGCCCTGCTCCGGCACCTTAACCGGGCGCATATTGGCAAACAGGTCCAGCTCTTTACGCATGGCCACATTGGCAGACTCCACATTGGGCCACGGATCCCCGGCGCGGGGCGTGGTGGTGGGGCCTTTCAAAATTACATTGCAGGCTTTCAGCTGAGCCAGCACATCGTCCGGAATGGCCTTGTTGCAGGCTGCACGGTTCTCAATGGTCAGGCCGTCGATCTCCTTAAACCGGATCTTGCCGCTGGCCACTTCGTCCTTCAGTAGGAAAGACAACACACGCTCGCTCTCCTTGGTAATGACGGGGCCGATACCGTCGCCGCCGCAAATACCGATCACAATGGTGTCCAGCGCGTCAAAGTCGGTAAAGTCCTTATCCTCGCGAATTCTCTTGGCGCGAGCCAGCTGGCTCTCCATCAGGGAGCGGAACTGTTCTACTGCCGCGTCAATGGCTTGTTTCTCATCAGTCATAACGGTTCTCCAATCTGTAAAATTGCTTATTTATTGCTCTCTCTGGTGTAGTCCAGCAGACCGCCGCACAGCAGCATGGCGCGCTGACGGGCAGACAGGTGGCTGGCGTCCAGGGGGTATTCCTCATTCTTGGTCAGGTTCTTCAGTACCACCGGGGTGTTGTTCTCCATAGCGGTGCGAATGTCTGCCAGTTCCAGCTGATCCATCTGGTCAATGCGATCATAATCTGCCTCATTGGCAAAGGTGAAAGGCAGAATACCGGCGTTGACCAGGTTTGCCACATGGATACGGGCGAAGGACTTGGTGATGACCGCTTTAACACCCAGGTACAGGGGCACCAGTGCCGCGTGCTCACGAGAGGAGCCTTGGCCGTAGTTGGCGCCGCCGATGATGATGCCTTTGCCCTCGGCTTTGATGCGCTCCGGGAAGCTCTCGTCGCACACGCCGAAGCAGAACTGGCTCAGGTGCGGAATGTTGGAACGGTAGGGCAGGATCTTGGCGCCTGCGGGCATAATGTGGTCAGTGGTGATATTGTCGCCCACTTTCAGCACAGCCTTAGCGGTAATGCTCTCCGGCAGCGGTTCGGTCTTGGGGAAGGGCTTGATGTTGGGCCCGCGCAGCACCTCTATGCTGGCAGCTTCCTCCGGGGCGGCCGGGGGCTCAATCATATTATCGTTAATGGTAAAGTGCTCCGGCATTTCCACCGTGGGAGCCTCGCCCAGATCCCGGGGATCGGTCAGATAACCGGTGAGGGCGGAGGCTGCCGCCACTTCCGGAGATACCAGGTAGATACCGGCGTCTTTTGTGCCGCTGCGGCCCTCAAAGTTCCGGTTAAAGGTACGCAGGGAGATGCCGCCGCTGTTGGGGGATTGACCCATACCGATACACGGACCGCAGGCAGACTCCAGAATGCGGGCGCCCGCGCCGATCATATCGCCCAGTGCGCCGTTCATAGCCAGCATATTCAGCACCTGCTTGGAGCCGGGGGCAATGCAAAGGGAAACGGTGGGGCACACGGTTTTGCCTTTCAAGATCTTGGCAACTTTCATCATATCCACAAAAGAGGAGTTGGTGCAGGAGCCGATGGCTACCTGATCCACCTTGATCTTGCCGATCTCCTCGGTGGTCTTGACTTTATCGGGCATGTGCGGGCAGGCAGCCATGGGCTCCAGTGCGCACAGGTCAATATCGATCACTTCGTCATACTGCGCATCCGGATCCGGCAAAATCTCCGTCCAGTCGTCTGCGCGGTCCTGGGCTTTCAAAAACGCCAGGGTGATCTCGTCAGAGGGAAAGATGGAGGTGGTAGCGCCCAGCTCCGCACCCATGTTGGTGATGGTGGCGCGCTCCGGTACGGACAGGGTCTTTACGCCCTCGCCGCCGTATTCAATGATCTTGCCGACGCCGCCTTTAACAGTCATACGGCGCAGCACTTCCAGGATCACATCCTTGGCAGAGACCCAGGGCTTTAAGTAGCCGGTCAGATTGATGCGGGTCATGGTGGGCATGGGGATATAGTAGGTGCCGCCGCCCATGGCTACGGCCACATCCATACCGCCTGCGCCCATAGCCAGCATACCGATACCGCCGCCGGTGGGGGTGTGGCTGTCAGAGCCGATCAAGGTCTTCCCCGGAATGCCAAAGCGCTCCAGGTGCACCTGGTGGCAAATGCCGTTGCCCGGGCGGGAGAAGTAAATGCCATGCTTCTTAGTCACGGTCTGAATGTATCTGTGGTCGTCGGCGTTCTCAAAGCCGGTTTGCAGGGTGTTGTGGTCGATGTACGCCACGGAGCGCTCGGTTTTGACCCGATCGACCCCCATAGCCTCGAATTCCAGGTACGCCATGGTACCGGTTGCGTCCTGCGTAAGGGTTTGGTCAATTTTCAGCCCAATTTCCTGTCCGGGGATCATCTCACCCTCGACCAGGTGGGATTTGATCAATTTTTGTGCAAGTGTAAGACCCATTGTTCAAAAAACCTCCTGAGTTGTTCAAAGAATTGTCAAACCCCATTTTATAATAAATCGGCGGCAATGTCAATTAGAATAAAGATTTAATAATTAGATTTCATTATATTGTTGAATTTCTGCCTGCCTTATGCTAAAATTATCGTTGAATGTGGAGAAACGGGCATACTAATTCCGGGAGGAATGGTATGCCGCACACAAACGAGGATACAGAAAAGGAAATAGAGAACGAAGAAGTACAGACGGAAGATCTGCAACCCAATTTGCAGACCGGCTCCATCACGGTACAGAAGGACGGCCATTTTATTCACTGCTTAACGGTGATCGGCCAGATCGAGGGCCACTATATTTTGCCCAGTCAAAATAAGACCACCAAGTACGAGCACGTAATCCCGCAGCTGGTGGCCATTGAGGAAAGCGACGATGTAGAGGGCCTGCTGATTATTCTCAACACCGTGGGCGGCGATGTGGAGGCCGGGCTGGCCATTGCAGAACTGCTGTCCACCATGCGAACGCCCACCGCCTCTCTGGTGCTGGGTGGCGGCCACTCCATCGGCGTGCCCCTGGCGGTGTCCTGTCGGCGCAGTTTTATTGTGCCCAGCGCCACCATGACGGTGCACCCGGTGCGTATGAACGGCCTGGTGCTGGGTGTCCCCCAAACCCTGTCTTATTTTGAGAAAATGCAGGATCGGATCGTGCGCTTTATTGCGCATAATGCTAAGATCAGCGCAGACGATTTCCGTGCCCTGATGATGAAGACGGGGGAACTGGTGATGGATGTAGGCACGGTGCTGGACGGTGCCGGTGCTGTGGACTGCGGGCTTATTGACCAAATGGGCGGTCTTAGTGACGCACTGGAGTTTCTCAACCGCACCATTGAGGAGGAGCACCATGCTGTGGACTGTCATTAGCCAGGCGGATGTGTTCTACCAGGCGGCGCAGGGCAGCCGGGCGCCCCGCTCCAGTAACCCTTTTGACTACCTGAACAACGGGTACAGTCTGGAGGGCGCTTCTTTGTTCGGAGGGCAGGATCATGTGGTTTTTAACTGCGATATTTCAAGCCGTCGCACAGGCAGTCACCTGGGTACTCCCGGTGTCTGAAAGTGGGCATTCGGCGATTTTTCACGATTTTTCCGGTCGGTTCAGCGGCAATGGCAGCGAGCTGACCGGGCTGGTACATATTGGTATTGCACTGGGTATTTTCTTGGTGTTCATTAAGCTGTTTGTGCGGCTGTTTGGCGAGTTTATCGCCTTTTTCAAAGATGCGTTTGCAAAGCAAAATCCCTTTGTAAACCCCGGCGGTGTACGCCGGTTTATGTTCGGCACGGTGCTGGGCTTTTTGCCGATGGTTTTGCTGCTGGTGCCGGCAGGCAAGTACGGCAATGTGTACGGCCTGTTTCGCAGCATGGGTTATAACGGCACACTGCTGGACGAGGGTGTGTTTTTCGCCCTCACAGGCGGGCTTATTCTGCTGGCGCTGCTGCAAATGAAAAAGCACGGTCCCCAAAAGAATGTGGACTGGTACGCCGCTTTAATCTTGGGGTTTGCCGCCGCCTTTTCCCTGCCCATTGCCGGGCTGTCCTATATGGGCGCGCTATTCTGCCTGGGCGTGACGATGGGCGTGGCACGCAAAATCTCTTACCGCTTTGCGGCGGTGTCCAGCGTGCTGACCCTATTGGTGCTGGGCGTGGTGGAAATTTGCACCTGCGTGACTTATGTAAATATCATTGCCGGTATTGTAGCAGTGGTACTCAGCGCGGCGGTGACCTATTTTATGGTGAAGCTGATGCTGTGGATCTTGCACGGGGGCAAGCTTAAGGCGTTTGCCTATTATGATTTTGCCCTGGCCGGTGTGTGCGTCGTGGTGGGCATTTTTGAACTGATTTTACGATAATTTTAGCTTTTAAGGACAGATAAAATGGCGAATGTACAAAAGAAGAATGCCCGGGGTCATCGCCGGGAAGAAAAGAAAGCTGCGGCCCGCGGGACTGCTCCGGCACCAAAAAAGCGCACGAAGGCGGAACAGGCTCGTTGGGAGCAAATGGAGCTGGAAGCCCAAGCGGCTGCCGCCAAGCGTCAGGAGAACATCAGCCGTATTGTCGGCGTGGCAATTTTTGCCTTGTCGGTGATTTTTTTCTTCGTTGCGGTGATCGGCGGCGACGGCGCATGGAAAGTGGTACATAATGTGTACTTAGGGCTGTTTGGCATGTTGGCGGCCGTGTTGTTTCCCATACTGGCGGTGGCGATCATTCTCCTTTATTCTTACAAGGAGAACAAGGCCAAAAAACGCGCGATGGAAGAGGGGACAGCAGCACAAAAGTCCCCGGTGTCTCCTCGAGAGCTGATCGCCAAGGGTGTGGAGAGCGTGATTATCGTGCTGCTGATTGCAGCACTGATCCATATTATTGAGAACCCTACCGGGTTGAAATTTGCAGATAGCGTGAAGTTGGGCTACACCCAGGCGCCTTATGAATTTAACGGCGGCTTTTTCGGTGCGCTTATCGGTTGGGCACTGCTGACCTTTGGCAAGGCGCCGGCCATTATCGTGGATCTGGTGCTATTGGTGGTGGACTTTATGCTGCTGGCGCGGCTGACGGTGATGCAGTTCTTAAACGGCGCGGCACAGCCGGCCAAGAAGGCCTACGAAAAGGCAGGGGATGCCATTGAGGTGTATCGGGAGCGCCGCCAGGCCAATATTGATGTGCCCCTGGACGCGCACGCCCCCGGCGAACAGGAGACGGAGGAGGAGCCGCCTGCGCAAAAAGGCAAAAAGAAGAATACGGACGCTGTGGATACAGACAGTATTGTAAAAGAACTGAATCAAAAGCACAGCAAAAAAATAGCAGAGAAAAAACAGTCTGTCCCGGAAAAGGCCAAGTCCTTGGATGAGATTGTGGACAAGGCCACCGAGGAGGCCGATCCGAAGAAAACGGATCCGTCGGAAGTCTTTACCGTCACGGATGCCCAAATGGAAGCGGGTGTGGCGGATTATAAGCTGCCGCCGGTATCACTGCTGACCCCTGCCCAGCATAAGTCTGTAAAAGATGTGAGCGGGGAACTGAAATCCAATGCGGAGCGGCTCATCGACACCCTCCATTCCTTTAATGTGGACGCTACGATTACGGACATTAGCCGCGGTCCCACCGTGACCCGGTATGAGCTGAAACCGGCTGCCGGTGTGCGTATTTCTAAAATCACCAATTTGTCCGACGATATTGCTCTGAATTTGGCGGCCACCCATGTGCGTATTGAGGCCCCCATTCCCGGCAAAGCGGCGGTGGGTATCGAGGTGCCCAATTCCGTAAAAAGCGGCGTATCTATGCGCGAGTTGATCGACACGCCGGAGTTTGGCAAGCAGCGGTCGATGCTGTCTGTGGGCCTTGGACGGGATATTTCCGGCGATGCGGTGTACTGCGATGTGGCAAAGATGCCCCATCTGCTGATCGCCGGTACGACCGGTTCCGGTAAGTCCGTGTGTATGAACAGCATTATTGTGTCTATTTTGTATCGTGCCAAGCCGGATGAGGTGAAGTTGGTACTGATTGACCCTAAAAAAGTGGAGTTTAGCAAGTATTCCGGCATTCCCCATTTATTGGTGCCGGTGGTGACCGATCCCCGCAAGGCGGCAGGTGCACTGGGCTGGGCTGTGTCTGAGATGCTCAAGCGTTACCAGACCTTTAGTGACACCGGCGTACGGGATATTGAGGGCTATAACAAATATGTGAAGAAGCATGAGGATATGCAGCCCATGCCTAAGATCGTCATTTGCATTGATGAGTTATCCGACCTGATGATGGCGGCGCCTAAGGAGATCGAGGACTCGATCTGCCGTTTGGCACAGATGGCACGTGCAGCGGGTATGCACCTGGTGATCGCCACCCAGCGCCCCTCCGTAGATGTAATTACCGGTCTGATCAAGGCCAACATTTCGTCCCGAATTGCGTTGACCGTTAGCTCGCAGATTGACTCCCGTACCATTTTGGACGCCTCCGGCGCCGAGAAGCTGCTGGGCTACGGCGATATGCTGTATGCGCCCATCGGCTCCTCCAAGCCCATTCGTGTGCAGGGCTGCTATATCAGCGATGAAGAAGTGGAGTCCCTGTGCGATTTTGTAAAGAGCCAGGGCGAGAGCCAGTACAGCGACGAAATTCAAAAAGAGATTGAGGCCAAGGCCGTGCAGGATAAAAAAAGTCCCTTTGAGGGCGACGAAAGTTCGGAACAGCTGGATCCCCGCTTTGAGGAAGCGGTGGAGATCGTGCTGGAGACCGGCACCGCGTCTACCTCTTTTTTGCAGCGCAAGTTGTCCGTAGGGTATGCCCGCGGGGCAAAAATTATGGACCAGCTGGAAGAGAAGGGGATCATCGGTCCCCAGGACGGCGCTAAAAAGCGTGAAGTGCGGATCAACAAACAGCAGTGGCTGGAAATGCAGAACCAAGGTCCGGCACCGAAAATGAATGCAGAGACCGCTGAGCAAATGCGCTTTGAGGAAGCGGAGTCAGACGAGGACCAAACCGATGCAGAATGATTTTTTACCCATTACTCCGGCAGAGATGCGCCAGCGAGGGTGGAAACAACCGGATTTTGTGTATGTGACGGGTGACGCCTATGTGGATCACCCGTCCTTTGGCGCTGCCATCATTACCCGCTTGCTGGAGAGCCAGGGGTTCAAGGTGGTGGTGCTCAGCCAGCCGGACTGGCACAGCGTGCGGGACTTTCAGAAATTCGGTCGGCCCAAGTATGCTTTTTTGATCACTGCCGGGAATATTGACTCTATGGTGGCCCACTATACCGCTGCTAAGAAGCTGCGCCACGACGACGCATATACTGCCGGTGGCAAGCACGGCAAGCGCCCGGATCGGGCGGTGAATGTGTACACCCGCCTGGCAAAAGAGGCCTACCCGGACTGTCCGGTGATTTTAGGCGGGCTGGAGGCGTCCCTGCGCCGCTTTGCGCATTACGATTACTGGGACGACGCCATTCGACCCTCTGCGCTGGTGGACTCCGGCGCTGATCTGCTGATCTACGGTATGGGAGAGAAGCAGGTAACGGAGATCTCCCGCCGCCTGCGAGAGGGTGAGCCGGTGGGCAGTATGCACGACATTCGGGGCACCATGTATGCGGTGCCCACCAAAGACACACCCTTTGGCGGGGTGGAGTGCCCTTCCTTTGAGAATGTGTGTGCCTCTAAAAAAGAATATGCCCGCTCTTGCCGACTGGAGCAGGACGAGCAGGATCATGTGCGGGGCAAACTGCTCAAGCAGCGCCACGGCAAGGTGATGGTGGTGCAAAATCCGCCTATGGAGCCGCTGACCACCTCGGAGCTGGACCGGGTGTACAGTCTGCCGTATATGCGGGCGTACCATCCCAGTTATGAGAAGTTGGGCGGTGTGCCGGGGATTGAAGAAGTGCGCTTTTCCATTACCCACAATCGGGGATGTTTCGGTGCTTGCAATTTCTGTTCCATTGCATTCCATCAAGGGCGTTATGTGACCTCTCGCAGCAAAAAAAGCTTGCTGATTGAAGCGCAAAAGATTACCCAAATGCCGGACTTCAAGGGTTATATTCATGATGTGGGTGGCCCCACCGCCAACTTCCGCCACCCTAGCTGCGCCTTGCAGGAGCAGCACGGCCTGTGCAAGGGCAAAAAATGCTTGGCGCCGAAACCATGCCCCAATTTGCAGGCGGACCACCGGGAATATTTGGACATTCTTCGGGCGCTGCGGCAGGTGGATGGAGTCAAGAAAGTGTTTATCCGCAGCGGTATTCGCTATGATTATCTGCTTTGCGACCCGGACGACAGCTTCTTCCGGGAGTTGGTGCAGCACCATGTGAGCGGCCAGCTGAAAGTGGCACCGGAGCACTGCTCCGCTGCGGTGCTGGACAAAATGGGCAAGCCCCATATTGAAGCATATATTGACTTTTCCCGCCGGTATTTTACTTACACCGGCCAAATCCAAAAGGAGCAGTACCTGGTGCCGTATCTGATGAGCTCGCACCCCGGCTCCCGGTTGGACGATGCCATTGAACTGGCGTGTTTTTTAAAGAAAAATCACATTCGCCCGGAGCAGGTGCAGGACTTTTATCCCACCCCGGGCACCATCTCCACCTGTATGTTCTATACGGAGCTGGATCCGTACACCATGGAGCCGGTCTATGTGGCCAAGAACGCCCACGACAAGGCACTTCAGCGGGCACTGCTTCAGTATTATAATCCTAAGAACTACGCCCTTTGTTCTGAGGCACTGCGTCGAGCCCATCGTACAGATCTGATCGGCAATGGCCCTAAGTGTCTGATCCCGGCAACACCGCCCGGCGGACGACCGGATGACCGTTCCGGTGGTAAAGCAAAGGGGCGCGTGCGCGGCTACGGAAAGCCTGTTGGCGGAAACAATCGCTTTAACGGAAAGTCTGCAAAGCGTAAACCCTATGGCAACCTATCCGGAAAAAAGAAATAGAAATGAAAAAAGCACGACAGTTTCAGCTGTCGTGCTTTTTGGTGCGGGTAACAGGGGTCGAACCTGCACGGTTGCCCACAGGAACCTAAATCCTGCGTGTCTGCCAATTCCACCATACCCGCATAACGGCTCTTATTTTAGCATTTTGTGCCAAAAAAATCAAGTGTAAAAAAAGCGAAGCCGCAAAGCTCCGCTCTTTATTCCGCCCAGCCGCCGTGTGACGAGAATAACCTGCATCTCAAGCAGGTGGGTGACCGCCGTTCGGTTTTGTGCTTCCATCGTCCCCGCAGGGGAGGCCTGCATACCTGCCGACCGAGCAGGAAACCCTTGTAAAAAATTGTTCGGGTTATTAAATCACACGGTTGTCGAGAAGGGCAGAACAGATGTTCTGTTCTTATTCTTACTGCTCCGGCTCAAAATATTCTACATCATATTTCTTTTCTACCATAGCCATCAGAATATCGGAGACTTGCTCAAATTCCATCTCGTCCTCGATTTCGGCCAGATATTCCTCGCCGTTTTCCTCCAGCACTTTCAGAATAATGACCTCGTTGTCTGCCTCTACGATTTCTTCCGCCTCATCGTGGTACTCGGTGATGGCCACATACACATCGTCGTCCGTCTCGTACCGCTCCAGCAGTTCAAATACAATCTCGTTGCCGTCGTCGTCGGTCACGGAGATCAGGTCCGGTTCGTACAGTTCTTTGTTATCGCTCATAGTTCTCACGCCTTTCTTTTTGCATTATACTCTATTTGCCCATTGCCGTCAATGGCTATTTTGTGGTTGGCGGGGAACAAACCCCATATTTTGCGTAATGTGGAAAATCATTATCAGTAATGCACAAAAAAATCAAAAAAATATGGAAAAACCTATTGACAACTGCTAACTTTGGTGCTACTATGTAGTTGAACACAGGAGATAAGCCTTAGGAAGTAGTTAAGGCGTGTTCAATCTAATAAGGAGGTCGGTCCAATGGAGAGTGAACCCTTTCAGCAGACCGCCTGTACCGCTCGTCAATAGAGTATAACGGATTTGTGTATGGACAGAGTGCAAATCGGAATTGCACGGCGCACACAAGCTCAAGTGAGCAAAGTAAGAGTTATCATGCAGGATTGATTGGAACGGCAGGCGCTGATTCAACTGAATAGTAAAGGTATATATCGGTCATCTACCTGCAAGTGACCTGGGAGTACCGCCAGGCGGTGCTTTCATAGATGATGTATTTTACGACCAGGTGAATTCCAATGGAGAAGTAAATTTCGTTTTTTCAACTTTAATATTTGTCAAAATCTAAAAAACGAGGTACGGTCCAATGGGCTAAACAGTGTGTACGTTATGTGCCGAAAAATAAAAACTAAATAATAAGTGAACATACGCTCCGGGTGTTGCAAGGCATCCGGAGTTGTTTTTTGTTTGCGGCTGTTGTTGTTTTATCTGTATTATGTGATTTTTTTAACCGATTTGCATACTTTTGTGCGTGCAAAATCCCGGCTGCCGCTTGACAAGGGGCGGCGGTTTTGGTACTATAATACAGATAGAAAACGGCTTGGAACGGAAGGAGTACCCCATGACGGCGGCATAGAGAGCTTGTGGTCGGTGCAAACAGGCGCGCCCAGTGCGGGAAGGTAGTCCGGGAGCCGGTGCGGTGAAAGGCAGTAGTCGCACCCGTGTGCCGCGTTAAGGCAAGAGCGGCGCGCTTTGGCGCGCAATTTGAGTGGTACCGCGGAAGTTCAGTTCCGTCTCATTATGAGACGGGGCTTTTTTATTTTTGTAAGGAGCAAAAAAATATGGCAAAAGAGTTGGACAAACAGTACAGCCCCCAAAATGTGGAGGACCGCACCTATAAATTCTGGTGCGATCACAAGTATTTTCACGCTGAGGTGAACCCGGACAAGAAACCCTACACCATCGTGATCCCGCCGCCGAACATTACCGGCCAGCTGCACATGGGTCACGCGTTGGACGAGACTTTGCAGGATATTCTCATCCGCTGGCGCCGTATGGAGGGTTACGAGACCCTGTGGCTGCCTGGCACGGACCATGCGTCCATTGCAACGGAGGCCAAGATCGTAGAGGCCATGCGCAAAGAGGGCATCACCAAAGAGGAGATCGGCCGGGAGAAGTTCTTGGAGCGTGCCTGGGAGTGGAAAGCCCAGTACGGCGGCCGCATTGTGGAGCAGTTAAAAAAGCTTGGCTCCTCCTGCGACTGGGATCGGGAGCGTTTTACTCTGGACGAAGGATGCAGCAAGGCCGTGCGCGAGGTCTTTTGCAAGCTGTACGATAAGGGCCTGATTTACCGGGGTGAGCGCATCATTAACTGGTGCCCCCACTGCCTGACTTCAATCTCTGACGCAGAGGTGGAGTACGAGGATCAGGCCGGTCACTTCTGGCACCTGCGCTATCCCTTTAAGGACGCCAGCGGCTACCTGGAGCTGGCCACCACCCGACCGGAGACCCTGCTGGGCGATACAGCCGTGGCGGTGAACCCCAATGACGAGCGTTATAAAGATATGGTAGGCAAGACCCTGATCCTGCCTATCGTGCATAGAGAGATTCCTGTGATTGCCGATGATTATGTGGATATTGAGTTCGGTACAGGTGTTGTGAAGATCACCCCGGCCCATGACCCCAACGACTTTGAGGTGGGGCTGCGCCACAATTTAGAGGTCATCAATGTTCTGACCCCGGACGCCAAGATCGTGGATGATTATCCCAAGTACGCCGGTATGGATCGCTACGAGGCTCGTAAGGCCATTGTCGAGGACCTGCAAGCCGAGGGCGCTTTGGTGGAGATTGAGGATTACAGCCACAATGTAGGCACATGCTACCGCTGCGGCACCACCGTGGAGCCGCGGGTTAGTAAGCAGTGGTTCGTGAAGATGGAGCCGCTGGCAAAACCGGCTGTGGAGGTGGTCAGAAACGGGGAAGTGAAGTTTGTTCCCGAGCGGTTTGACAAGACCTACTTCCACTGGATGGAGAATATTAAGGACTGGTGTATCTCTCGCCAGCTGTGGTGGGGTCATCGTATTCCCGCCTATTACTGCGACGATTGCGGTGAGGTGATGGTGTCTGCCCAGGAAGTGCATACTTGCTCTAAGTGCGGTGGCAACCATGTGCACCAGGATCCGGACACCCTGGATACCTGGTTCTCCTCCGCCTTGTGGCCGTTTTCTACCCTTGGTTATCCGGACGATACCAAGGAACTGGAGTATTTCTATCCCACGGATACGCTGGTCACCGGCTATGACATTATCTTCTTCTGGGTAGCTAGAATGATCTTCTCCGGTGTGGAGCACATGGGGCAGGTGCCCTTCCACACGGTGCTGATCCACGGCCTGGTGCGTGACGCACAGGGTCGCAAGATGAGTAAGTCCCTGGGCAACGGTATTGATCCGCTGCTGGTGATCGACCAGTACGGCGCCGATGCCTTGCGCTTTACTCTGGCTACCGGCAATGCGCCGGGCAACGATATGCGCTTCTCCGACGAGAAGGTAAAGGCCTCCCGCAACTTTGCAAACAAGCTGTGGAACGCCGCCCGCTTTGTGCTGATGTATCTGGGCAATGACTACAGCTATCCGGGCCTACCGAAGGATCTGGCTATTGAGGACAAGTGGATCCTCTCCAAGGTCAATACCCTGGCTAAGGAAGTGACGGACAACCTGGAGCGGTTTGAACTGGGTATCGCTGTTGCCAAGCTGTATGATTTTATTTGGGATGTGTTCTGCGACTGGTATATTGAGATCGCCAAGATCCGTTTGCAGTCCGGCGAAGGCGCCGATACCGCCAAGGCTGTGCTGGTGTATGTGTTGACGGATATTCTGAAGCTGCTGCACCCCTTTATGCCCTTTATTACAGAAGAGATTTATCAGGCTATTCCGCACGATACGGAGTCCATTATGATCTCCAGGTGGCCGGAATATGACCCCACGCTGTCCTTTGCGGATGAGGAAGCCCAGATGGAGAAGATTATGGACGCCATTCGGGCGATCCGTAACCGCCGGGCGGAGATGAATATCCCCCCCAGCAAAAAGTCCAAGGTCTATGTGGAGACCGTCTTTTCCGATGTGTTCGCCGTAGGCAGTGAGTTTATCAAGCGGTTGGCCTATGCTTCCGATGTGGAGATCGCAGACGCCTTTGGTGACCTGGGCAACACGGTGACCATTGTTACCAACGACGCCAAGATTTATATTCCTCTGGGCGATCTGGTGGACTTTGAGGCAGAGGCCAAGCGCCTGCAAAAGGAACTGGCTGCTGCCGAGGAAAAGCTGGCCTTTATCAACAAGAAGCTGGACAACCCGGGCTTTGTGAACAAAGCACCGGAGAAGGTGGTCCAGCAGAACCGGGACGAGGCCGCCAAGCTGACGGAAAAGATCGCCAACTTGCGCTCCTCCTTGGAAAATTTGGGCAAGTAAAATGACCTACGAAGCAGCAATTCAACTGATCAAACAAAAGCAAAGCCTCGGCGTGCAGCCGGGGCTTTCCCGCATGTTGGCGGCTATGGAAAAGACCGGCAGTGTGCAAAACAAATTGCAGGTGATCCATGTGGCGGGCACCAACGGCAAGGGCACCGTCTGTGCTGCCGTGGCCGACGGCTTGCGTCGTGCCGGGTACCGGGTGGGCGGGTTCAGCTCCCCCTGGGTCACGGACTTTCGCGAGCAGATCACCGTGGACGGCCGGATGATTCCCAAGCAGGACTTTGCGGACTGCGTAGAGGTCTTTGCGAAAGAACCGTTGACGGAATTTGAGCTGATCACCGCCGTGATGTATCTGTACTTCTACCGCAGTGGGGTAGATTACGCTGTGGTAGAGTGCGGTATGGGCGGTGCCGGGGATTGCACCAATGTGCTGGCTCATCCCACAGTGTGCGCATTTGCCAAGGTGGCGCTGGACCATACGGCGTTTTTGGGCGATACGGTAGAAGCCATTGCCCGGGAAAAGAGCGGCATTATCAAGCCCGGTTGTCCGGTGGTGCTGTACCCCCAAATTGCCGCCAAAGATGTATTTTTGGAGCAGTGTCGTGCGCTGAATTGCCCTGTGACGGAAGCTGCCGAGCAGGGTGACCCGATTGCGGATGACTTGGCGGTGGCCGGGGAAGTGCTGCGCCTGCTGGGAGTGGATACCACGCCGGGGCTGCCTATGTTGCCCGCCCGGCGGGAGCACTTTGGCGAAAATTTGTTACTGGACGGTGCCCCCAATCCAGACGGTGCTGCGGCGCTGCTGCTTCATTTGCCTACGGATCGTCCCATTGCTGCCGTACTGGCGATGATGGAGGATAAGGACATTGACGGTTATCTCTGTCAGGTGCTGCCTCGGTGTCGTCGAGTGATTGCCACTACCGTGCCCGGTATGGGGCGTGCATTGTCTGCGGAAGATTTGGCGGCGGCGGCTCGAAAGTATTGCCCCGATGTGACCGCAGAGCCGAATCCACACCGGGCGCTGGCGGCAGCCAAGGCGGACGGCGACTTTGTTTTGGTCTGCGGTTCTTTTTATTTAGCACGGGAGATCAGAAAAGATTTGATCTAAAACACAATACGGCAAATTCTGCAAAACCGGTCTGTTACAGTGTAAACAGACCGGTATTTTTTTGGAGTGATGGTATGAATGTAACTTTAGAGAGCAGCGGCAATTTGCTCATTGCCTATCTGTTTGGCGAGATCGACCACCATACCGCCGTTGCGGTGCGCAGCCAGATCGACAGCGCCATACAGGACAAGCTGCCCGGCCACCTGATCTTGGATTTTAAGAATGTCACATTTATGGATTCCAGCGGTATTGGGCTGGTGATGGGTCGCTATCGGCTGGTGCACAGCTATCAAGGCACGGTGGAGATCAAGAATGTGACCGCCCGCACCAAAAAGATTATGGAGCTGGCGGGGCTGGGGAGCATTGCACTGATAAAGGAGAACGAAGATGAAAAAGACCAATGAATTTCGCTTGACTTTGGACGCTCGTAGTGTCAATGAGGGCTTTGCAAGAGTGGCGGTGTCTGCCTTTGCGGCACCGCTGGACCCCACCTTGGAGGAGTTGGCGGACTTGAAAACCGCCGTGTCAGAGGCGGTGACCAACTGCATTGTTCACGGCTATAAAGATTGCTGCGGCAAGATCTATATACATACGGTGCTGCTGGATCCGCCGGCGGTGCGGGTAACCGTGCGGGACAAGGGCTGTGGTATCGCCGACGTGCCACAAGCCATGACCCCGCTTTATACCACCGGGGAGGGAGAGCGCGCCGGGCTGGGCTTTACAGTGATGGAGAGCTTTTGCGACAAGCTGCGAGTCACTTCTAAGCCGGGTAGAGGCACCACTGTGGTGCTGGAAAAACGCATTACCGGCAAGCAAAAATGGTAACTGCGGAGCGGGAGCGGCAAATCCGAGAGAACCTGGGGCTGGTGCATACCGTTGCCAATCGCTTTCGCGGGCGGGGCATTGAGTACGACGATCTGTACCAGTCCGGCTGTGTGGGGCTGATCAAGGCGGTGGATCGGTTTGACCCGACCCTGGGGTATGCGTTCTCTACCTATGCAGTGCCGGTGATCATCGGCGAGATCAAGCGCCTGTTTCGGGACGGCGGCGCCGTGAAGGTCAGCAGGGCACTTAAGGAAAAGGCGCTCCACGCCGCGCGACTGCGGGAGGACTTTTTGCGCCGGGAGGGGCGGGAGCCGACCATTGGCGAACTGGCGGAGCTGCTGTCTTGCGACCCGGCAGAGGCGGCGGAGATCGTGGGTGTTATGCAGCCTACGGTGTCCATCAACAGTGCCGGTGAGGACGGCGATACCACACTGGATATTCCGGTGGATGACAGCGAACAACTGTTTGATCGGCTGACCGTTTTGCAAGCCATGGACGGTCTGGAAAAAAGCGAGCAAATGCTAGTGGAGCTGCGTTATTATAAGGGCCTGACCCAGTGCAAAACGGCGGAAATTCTGGGCCTGTCCCAAGTACAAGTCTCCCGTAAAGAAAAAGCCGTCCTGCAAAAAATGCGCCGGGTTATGGACGGATAAAGTACAAAAAGCGACAACCACTGCCCATAGTGGTTGCCGTTTTTTCTATTTCCACGCACCGTGGACGGATTTCCACTATGCGGTCACTTGAGCAAACCCTTGCCGTGTGGTATGTTAACGGTAGAAAGTCTTAGGCCTAGAAAGAGGCGGGGCTTATTCTTTCGGCGAGGTGTGCATTTATGGAAAAAAGGCGTAAGCAAGCCATTGTCATCAAGTGCCTGTTTTTGGCGGTTGTTCTTGGCTTTGTCATGATGTTTGTAGTCGGTATGTGTCGGTCGGACGCCCGGTTCTTTTCGTTGAATCAAACGCGTATCCGTACGGATTCAGTTGATTCTTACACCGTGGTGGATGATCAAGGCAGGTCAGCGATTTATCGGGAGCAGGACGAAAAATATAAAACGATAACGAAAATCCTTTCCAGCGCAGAAGTACGCCATGACAAAGAAAATATCTATCTATATGACAATACGTCCGCGCGCATTGTTTTGACGGGCAAACATCATAGCGTGACTTTTATTACTCACGATATACAGCCGGACGGTAGTGTGCTGCTGATACTGAAAGACTATTGCAAAGACAAAAGCACCGTTTATATGCTGGATCATCACGATTATTTGATTACATACTTATCGGAAAAAGACTATAGTTGCATTTTTAATTAGGGTAAAACGGCAACAAAAAAGGCACAGCGTAATGCTGTGCCTTTTGGTGTATATCCATTAGTTTTTCAGGCTATGGAGCGGTGCGGGGATCTTGCCGCCACGGTTGATGAACTTGGCGGGGGAGCCGGTGTTCACTTTCATTACAGGGCCGGCGCCCAGCAGGCCGCCGAACTCCAGTTCGTCGCCTACCTGCTTGCCGATGGCGGGAATCACACGCACGGCGGTGGTCTTGCAGTTGACCATACCGATGGCGGCCTCATCGGCGATAATGCCGCTGATCACCTCCGGCGTGGTGTCGCCGGGAATGACGATCATATCCAGACCCACGGAGCAAACGGCGGTCATGGCTTCCAGCTTCTCAATGGTCAGCGCGCCGCAGCGGGCTGCGTCGATCATACCTGCGTCCTCAGATACCGGAATAAAGGCACCGGACAGGCCGCCTACGCTGGAGGAGGCCATTACGCCGCCTTTTTTGACAGCATCGTTAAGCATAGCCAGGCAAGCTGTGGTGCCTGCGCCGCCGCACTTTTCCAGGCCGATCTCTTCCAAAATATGGGCCACGGAGTCGCCTACCGCTGGGGTGGGGGCCAGGGACAGGTCCACAATGCCAAAGGGCACGCCCAGCCGCCGAGATGCCTCTACGCCTACCAGCTGACCCATACGGGTGACCTTAAAGGCGGTCTTTTTAATCAGCTCTGCAATATCGTTAATGGAGTAGTCCGGGAACTTGGCAACAGCCGCGCGTACCACACCGGGGCCGGACACACCCACATTGATTACGCAGTCCGGCTCGGACACACCGTGGAATGCACCCGCCATAAACGGATTATCATCCGGTGCATTACAAAAGACAACCAACTTAGCACAGCCGATGGAATCATTATCTTTTGTGAGTACCGCTGTCTCTTTCACAACTTTACCCATCAAAAGAATCGCATCCATATCAAGTCCTGTCTTTGTAGAACCGACATTTACTGAGCTGCAGATATATTCTGTTGTTGAAAGTGCTTTTGGAATAGACAAAATCAGGTTTTTATCTGCCTGTGTCATCTTTTTCGATACCAGTGCCGTATAACCGCCAATAAAGTTTACGCCTACTGTTTTTGCCGCACGGTCAAGTGTCTGTGCAATCTTAACAAAATCATCCGGTGTCTTGCACGCAGAGCCGCCAATCAAAGCAATTGGTGTAACGGAAATTCGTTTGTTTACAATCGGAACTCCAAATTCTTTTCCAATTTCTTCTCCTGTAGCAACCAAATCTTTTGCCATCGTCGTAATCTTTTTATATACGTTGTCACAAAGTTTATTCAAATCCGAATCAATACAATCCAAAAGGCTGATACCAAGAGTAATCGTACGCACATCCAGATTTTCTTTATCAATCATTTTATTTGTTTCAATGACTTCATTTATATTTATCATAGTTAAGCCTCCGTAATCTAATCCTTATAAGCGATGCATCTTGTCAAAAATCTCTTCCCTCTGTACACGGATTACGCAGCCGATTTCTTCACCCAAATTTTCCAACTCTTCGGAAGCATCCACGAAAGATTTTGTAAGCTTTGCAAAGTCAACAATCATCATCATATTAAAATATCCATCTACAATTGTCTGAGAAATATCTAAAATATTGATGTCGTTTTCTGCTAAGTAAGTACATACTTTTGCAATAATGCCTACGCTGTCCTTTCCTACTACGGTAATTATTGTCTTTTTCATTTCTTCCTCCATTCTGAAATAGTTTTCTATTTCATAATTATTGTATCGTCAACAGTTTTGTCGGCGCCATACGGTCTGCCACTAACAACTCTGTATCCATCTTTTTCCAAACTGGGTTTTGTTCCAATTCATAACTTACGGTCTGATAGGCAAGTTCCGGAAAATTATTTTCCTTGCTCAAATGCCCCAGTAAAATATGCTGCAAACCGGGATGCAGCACTTTTTCAATCAGTCTTGCCGAGGCATCGTTGCTCAAATGCCCCTTTTCACCGAGAATCCTCATTTTAAGTGAGTACGGATAACTGCCAACCTGCAACAGGTTAATATCATGGTTTGCCTCTAAAAGCAGGGAATCGCAGTCTTTCAAATGGTCTACGATTTCATTGGAAAAGCAGCCCATATCGGTTGCAACTCCGATTTTTTTCGATTCTGACTGCACCGTATAACAAACGGGATTTGCCGCATCGTGGGAAATTCTAACCGGCATAATCTCCATATCTTCAATCGAAACCGCCTTTTCCGGCACAACCGCATGGAACAAATCTTCGGAAACACCTTTCATATCACCTTTTTCCCATATTGCCTCAATCGTTTCCTTCGTAGCATAAACAGGAATCTGGTACTTGCGCAGTACCGGTCCTAAACCACAAATATGATCGGTATGCTCATGTGTAATAAAAATGGCATGAAGGTTTTCTATCGGAAAATTTTCCTCCATTAAGCCCTCCCGAATGCGTTTCATGCTAATCCCTGCATCAATTAAAATCCGGGCTTCTTCGCCACCGACATAAATACAATTGCCACTGCTTCCACTGGCAATACTATATAACTGCATGTGTTTCCACCTCAATTTATCTCATTTTATATTACATCTGAGAACTTATCTTCTCACTGTCAATTGTAATCCGGTCACGTCCATTCTTTTTGGAATGATACATCGCCCAGTCTGCTCTTGTCAATAGTTCTCCCGGATTAGCACAAGTCTGCGGATAACTTGCCACACCAACGCTGGCACGAACTGAAATATGTTTTCCTTCGTAAACAACTTCCTCACTCCGAATCTGATTATGAATGTCCTCAACGATATGATACGTTTCATCCAAATCTTTTTCAAAGAATGCTACAACAAATTCCTCACCGCCATAGCGTCCGGCAATACCGCCATGCTTGAGTGCTCCACGATTTAGTAACGAAGCCACATAACGAATCACTTCGTCACCGCACTGATGTCCATAGGTGTCATTCACCATTTTAAATTTATCAATATCAAAAAGTGCAAGTGAAACCGGCACTTTTTTCGTCATAGCTTCCGCCAAATACTTTCTTAATAGCTCCGTCAAGTGTCTGCGGTTATAAATTCTTGTCAAACCATCTCGGATTGCCATATCATTCATCTTCGCATAAAGACGTGCATTGGCAACACCAATACTAATCTGGCTGGCAATATTCTCATAGAACGCACGGCTGTCCATAAAGGTATTTTCTTTGTTCTTTCCAACAAACAGTGTGCCAAGTCTTTCTTCCTGATTTCGGATTGGCAGGCATACCACCGATGGAAGTTCCTGTTTACCCTCTAATTTAGTAAATAACTGCACAGAATCCGTAACATTATTTTGTATATAAGTCTGAGTCATGCGGAGAATCTCTGACATATCCGTATGTTCAATGGATTCAATCACCTTCTTTTTGAATTCATCTCCTAACACACAGGAAATGGCATACACCCGCCGCTGTTCTTCTTCCATTCCCGGAACATAAAGTTCATGATCCTGTTCCAAAACAATTACAACAACATCCAAATCCAATCGAACCTGTATCATATCAACAATTTTATCTAACATATCCTTTATCTCGATTGATGATATAATAATGGATGACAATTCATTCTGCACCGACATTTCATCATGCGAACGGTTAATCTTTTTATTTGCAAGCTGTAATTCGATTTTTTGAACTCCTAATTTTTCATTTACCCGGTTGATTTTTTCCTGCTGTTCTTTCATCTTATCATTGACTTTATTTAAATCTTCCAGTGCACGGTTCTGGCGGAAAATATCTTTTTCAAAAAAATCCCACATGTGAGACATCATTTCACTGACTACCACAATTAAAACAAGCACAACCGATACCGTCACAAGTTCACGGATAGCAATTCCAACCGTAACACGGCTTAAGTTATCTTGTGCTAACACAACAAGCATAACAAAGGATATCATACCATACAGACAGATATAAGTCACGTAAATAATAACCCGATGAGCCTTTTTCCCAAGAGCAACACTGTAAAAAAGCTCAAAGAAATAAATCAGGAACAGTATCAGGAAAATAATTCCCTCTAATTTTGTCTCTGCCATATAATAATACGCCAATCCAAGTGCCGGCCGCAAAAAGCAATACACTTTTTCTACCTGAATTATCCGCTTGGAATGAACATATTTTTTCTGCATATGGCGATTATGTACTAATTCTGTCACAATACACAACAAAGCGTATACAAAAAGAATCACATACCGGATAGTTACTACCTGATTCCCTGCAAAATAAAAACTAATACAGTAAATCAAAAGCATAACATCCAAAAAAATGTGATAAAACGCAACTTGTTTTTGTTTCCAGAATTCTTTAATTTTTTCTTCCATGCCAAGCCTCCCTTAAGACTCCCAGAACAATTCAATCCTATCACCATCATGAACAGGCTCTGTGAAATCTTTGTCTTCACCATTAATTCGAGTTACTAAACGCGTTCCTCCCGCTTTTGTCATATCAAACGGATATACATCAAACACATCGACAAAAATCGGATTTTTCTTATGTGGCATTTCGACCACATCACCATTTATCGTAACAAATACAGGTCCCGTCACTTCTTCTACCGGTGTAGAAATCGTTTTCTCCTGCCGTAACTGCTTTGCACCCGGAATCACTTCTCCGTCCGCTCCTAATTTTGCCGTATCGAACGGGACATCGCTCATCCAATCCGGCATCGGTTTTAACGGTGCCAACAATGGATCATCATCCATCTGCTCCTGCATCGTTTCTTCTCTTGTTTTTTCCGGCTCTTCCGGCTTAATAACCGGTCTTTTTGTAATTACATCACCGTCAACAATTTTTGCTGATGCGCCAGCCTCTCTTCCATTCAAAAGAACCAAAGTTTCAACATCCATACCGGCAAACTCTAACAATCTCTTAACGGAATAATAATCATAGGTACAGATTTCGTCTCCGTTTTTGACTTCGTAAAACGAGGATACCACCTCACCATTTGCCTCAACTAACTTTGGACATAACAGTTTTCTTCCAAATAAAGTCACGGTAATTTCCGCATTGCACTCCGGAATCTCTTTGATTAACAATTTTCCAGTACTTCCCTTTGTGGAAGGCCGAATCTGTATCGTATCATTTTCCTCTACTTTATCATTCAAACTGACTAGTGTGCCATTTTTCTTGATCTCAGCCACCTCGCCAACTCTTCCCTTCTTTTCCCGGGTTTCACCATTTACCGTATAATGAATACTGTCGCCGCGAATCGGGAACAAATTATCTTTGGAAAAACCATAGCTGACACAAGCATCTAACACCGATACCTTGCCATTATCATATAATTTCACACGCTGCTCATTTACCATTACATGGATAAAGTTATTTTTCTGCTCATAATAAGTCATGCAAATACCAAGCGGTGTCACTAATGTGGAATCTTTGCGGATTCCCTCCTGCTCAAACTGAACCTGTGAAAGTACCTCTGCACCACGTATTGCCACACGCTCATTTGGCAATCCCAGATAATGTGCGAGACTCTCGGTAAATCCCTCGTGCTTACCGCCTCCACCGACAACAAATACCGCACTAACACACTGACCGCCATTCAATTCCAAAATACGATCGGCAATGTTTTTGGTAATATTTTTCACAGCGTCTTCAGATATCTGTGCAATATCCTCTTTTGTTACCTGAATTTTGCTTCCAAATATGTCCTTAAAAGAAACACTCTTCTTACGCTCACAGGCTCTTTTTATGTACTCTGCAGTCTCAAAGTCTGTCAAATACTTCTTAGCAATCGCCTCCGTCACTTCATCGCCGGCAAGCGGAATCATGCCAAATGCAATAATACTTCCATCTTTTACAATCGAAATATCACTTGTTCCGGCTCCGACATCCACAAGCGCAATGTTCAAAAGGCGGAATTTTTCCGGAATTGCCATGTTAATCGCAGCAATTGGCTCAAGCGTCAGACTTGCCACATGCAATCCTGCAAGCTCAACAGCCGAATACAAGCCATCCACAACCTCTTCCGGCAAAAAAGTTGCAATCAACTCTACCTCGATGTAATTTGCCATATGCATCTCAATCATTTCCATCGGGTAGCCATTCAAATAATATTTTACAATCGAATAGCCGACACAGAAAAACTTCTTTCCACTGTCGGTCTGCTCTTTTCTTATTTCATCATAAGCCTGTTCCACACCCATCATATCCAGAGAACGAATATGGTCTTCCGTCACCTTTGTCTCTGAATTAAACTGATAGCGGGCTTTGACGCGCTTTGTCTTTAACACTCTTCCGGCAGCCGCAATGCTGACGTCCGATAAAGGTTCTCTCACACGCTTTTCCAAACGCTCTTTGACTTTATAAATCGTATCTGCTACGGTCGGTATATCGTGAATCTGTCCATCAATCACGGCACGCGTCGTATGCTCAATGGATTCCTGAGCAACCACAACAAAACGGTCTGTACCAATCCGGTAGCCAACCGTTCCCACAATGCTTCTCGTTCCGATATCCAATCCAAATACAAGCTTATTGTCTTCTGCGTTCATCATTTTCACCTTGTTCCCTCATCAAAGATTCTACATATCCATTATTCTATCACAAATTTGTCTTTCTGACTAGTAATTCTTCTATTCTTTCTTGCAGTTTTTGCAGGTTTCCATTATTCACAAGCAGTGCATCACATCGTTTTTCCCATTCTTTATCCGATAATTGCACTCTCATAATGGATTCTGTCTTTTCGCGGGAGTATCCTCTCGATTCCATAAGCCTCTGAATCCTTAGTTCTTTGTCTGTCACAACCGCCCAGATTATATCGCAGAGCGTGTCACATCCGGTTTCAAATAAAATTGCCGTTTCTAAGCAGACAACCGGCTCATCCTTCCATTCATTTAATTGTTTACAAATCTGTTCTTTCACAAAGGGATGTACAATGGCATTTAGCCGCTCTCTGCCGTTGTCATCCTGGTAGATTTTATCCGCAAGCAAAGGACGCAGAATCTGTCCATCCTCTCCTGTGATGTCAACACCAAATGTATCGCAAATCTTTTGATAAGGCTCCGTCCCCGGTTTCAGTGCTTCATGACCGAGGGCATCCGCCTCAATAATCTTTGCCCCGTATTTTTCTTCCAGTAGATTTAACACCGTTGATTTACCACAGCCTACGCCGCCAGTAATACCAATTACCATTTTCTTTCTCCTTGGTTTTATTTTGCCTCATACCAATTTATTCCCTGCTTCACCTCTGCAATCAAAGGCACTGCCAAATCGCAGGCATGAACCATTTCTGTTTCCAAAATCTGTTTTACTTCATCAATTTCATCCTTGTGTGTCTCAATCAAAAGTTCATCGTGAATCTGCAAAATCAGACGGGATTTGTAATTGCCTTCTTTTAATTTCTTGTGCACACGTATCATCGCAATTTTAATAATATCCGCCGCCGTTCCCTGTATCGGAGAATTCATCGCAATGCGTTCACCAAACTGGCGCTGCATAAAGTTTTTCGACGCAAATTCCGGAATTGGGCGGATTCTTCCAAACAAAGATGTCACATAGCCTTTTTGTTTGCCCTGCTCCACCAGTTCGTCCATAAACCGTTTCACATCCGGATACGTTTCAAAATAATCCTCAATATATTTTTCAGCCTGTTTTTTTGAAATATTCAAATCGCGCGACAAACCAAATCCACTGATTCCGTATACAATTCCAAAATTAACTGCTTTTGCATTCCGCCTTTGCAGTTCTGTCACCTCTTCATAAGGCGTATGAAAGACAAGTGCTGCCGTCGTTCGATGAATATCCGCATTTTCCCGGTAAGCTTCAATCAAAGTTTCATCCTCTGACATATGTGCCAGCACTCTTAATTCAATCTGTGAGTAATCGGCATCCAAGAAAACGTATCCGTCCTGTGGGACAAAAACTTTTCGGATTTGTCTGCCAAGTTCCATACGAATCGGAATGTTTTGCAAATTCGGCTCAGTACTGCTCAAACGTCCGGTTGCCGTCACATTCTGATTAAATGTTGTGTGGATTCTGCCATCCTTTTCATCGATATCGCTCTCCAGTCCATCTGCATAGGTAGATTTTAACTTCGTGAGCTGGCGGTACTCCAGAATCATCTCCACAATCGGATCCTCAAAACGGAGTTTTTCAAGAACTTCTGCTGAAGTTGAATATCCTGTTTTTGTTTTCTTTCCATAAGGCATATGCATTTTTTCAAACAAAATTACACCTAACTGTTTCGGTGAATTGATGTTAAATGATTCCCCGGCACGCTCATAAATATCCGCTTCCAGTTCAGAAATGCGCTCACCAAGTTTTGCACCATATTCATGCAATGCCTCTTTTTCCACTAAAATCCCCACCTTTTCCATGTCATAAAGGGTAAATAAGAGCGGCATTTCAATCTGTTCAAACAATGACTGCATTTTTTGTTTTTTCAATTCTTTGGAAAGATTCGGATATGCAAGCACATTTACCAGTGCGCAGTAACTAAAGTAACGTACTGCCTCGTCTTCTTTCTCTAAAAAGGCAGTTTCTTCCGGCTGTTTACCAAAAAACTGTTCATATGGGTGCATCAAAACAGATGCAAAGTTTTCTGCAATCTCTTCTTCTCCAAACTTTTTCTGAACCGGGCTTAGCAGATACGCAGCCAGATTCGTATCATAAGAGTTTTCCGGTTTTGCATCCGGCAAGAAATCTAACTGGCTCTTTAAATCATTGGCAACCAATATATGTGTTTTCAAAAGATTACTGATTTCACTTGTAATATCGTATTCGGACAAATCATCGCCCACTTTGCAAAAAGCAATCTTTTCTTTGGAAAAAGCAACCGCCATACCTAAAAGTCTTCCATCTGCCTCCGTCATAAATAACGTCATCTGTCCGCTGGCACTCGTTGTTACTGCAGCATCCTTTCGAAAAACGGCCTTGACCGCTACCGGCTCTTTCTTTTGAATTGTCTGCACAAAAGAGAGCCAGTCTTTTTTTGTCTCAATTACCTGAAAATATTTTTCCAGTTTTTTATCTCTGCCGGTATCCTCCGAAAATCGCTTTAAAATGGATTTCAAATCTAAAGACTGAATCATCTGGTATGCTTTTTCGTTAAACATATCCTCAAACGTACACTCCGAAAGCACCACTCCCAATTTGCAGTTTGTCCTTATAGTCGCTAAATCTTTACTCATTTTTGCCATGTCCACATGGTTCTTCAACGCCTCTTTCGCACGATTTGGTGTTACTTCTTCTACATGCTCAATCGCATTTTCAACCGTACCAAACATCGTCAGAATTTTAACTGCTGTCTTCTCACCAATTCCCGGAACACCCGGGATATTATCTGAAGCATCTCCCATCAGCCCTTTGAGATCAATAATCTGAGATGGTGTAACACTGTATTTTTCAATTACCTGCGCTGTATGATAGTCTTCGACAACCGTCTTTCCACGACTCGTTTTCGGAATGCGGACCAAAATAGTATCCGTCGCTAACTGCAGCAAATCGCGGTCACCGGATACAATCGAAACAAGATATCCTTCCTGCTCCGCTTTTTTCGCCATCGTTCCTAAAATGTCATCCGCCTCAATGCCTTCTTCCGCATAAATACGGATATTCATCACTTGAAGAAGATTTCGGATTACCGGCACCTGTTCACTCAATTCTGCCGGCATCGGTTTTCTTTTCCCTTTGTATTCTTCGTACATTTTATGGCGGAAAGTCGGTGCTTTTTCATCAAACGCTACTAGCAAATGCGATGGCTCTTCTTCGTCCAATATTTTAAACAAAATATTTAAAAATCCGTAAATCGCATTTGTATGCAAACCCTCGCGGTTTGTTAAATCCGGTACACCATAAAAGGCGCGGTTCAATATGCTGTTTCCATCAATCAGTACAAGTTTGTTTTCCAATTTTTTGACCTCTTTATTTTTTGATTTTTATTTTCCGTTTGCTTGTGTAACCACTCTCATAGCGTTTTCCTTTTTTGCTGTAATATGCTTTCACACGGATATAATACGTTCCTTTTTTCAGACCGCACGCTTCAAAACGGTTTCCATTCAATATATATTTCTGTGTTTTTTTCACAGCAAAGGAAGATGCCGTCGAAACTTCCATCTGGTACCCATGTACCATTTTCCCACTCGAATAAGTAATCGCAAACGATTTCTTGTTTTTCTTCAATTTCTGAATTTTCGGTGTCTGCGGCACAATTTTAAAGGAAATGGTTTTCTTTCCGGTAAAATTGCCCATGCCCTGTATAACAACCGATGCTTTTCCGATTTGAAGATTATTCCGGCACACCAATGTATAGTCTCTATTTTTCTCTAATTTTACTTTCCCCACCTTCAACGTCACATTTGGTTTCACCCATCTTCCGGTATAACTCTTTGTCTTTTTATAATGACAAGTTACCGAGCGAACCGAACGTTTCACAATGGTATAAGAAACTTTTTTCGTTCCCTTGTAATTACCGATTCCCTTAATCGTAATTGTTGCTTTTCCTAAATTTTTATTATTCTGATAAGATGCCTTGTAATCTTTTCCGGAATCAAGCACCTCTTTTCCATCCTTAACCGTTTCGTTTCCTTTGATTGCCTTACCTTCATAAGCATATTTCTTTTTCAAACGAATCATTTTCTTTGTCAGAGCTTTTTTCTTAACCGGAACTTTCACGCGGATAATCCCCGTACGGTACATTGCTGCATTTTCCGGCACATATTTCGCACGATAACCGGAATTTCCATAAACCGGCACAATCGTACTATCTACCCAGCTAAATCTCTTCGGCAGACGAATTGAAGAAAGTTTTTTCTTGTTTGAATATACAAAACTTCCAAGTGTCACTTTCGGAATCTCCGGAATTAGTTTTGGCACATAGGTCGTTGTCTGTCCTGCCAGATAACCGGAATATTTCTTTGCTTTCACCTGGCAAATTAAACGATATCCGATATCTTCTTTTGTCACTTTGTAGGTAAGCCCGGTTGCTCCTTTAATTGCTGCCGCTCCGTCAATGGTCGTGACATCATCTTCTTCTTTTACATTTGCCGCAAATTTATGGATGGCATCCAACTCATACGTGCCATCGTCATCGCTGTCATCTTCTTCGTCATCATCGTCTTCCGCTTCCAAATCGTCTTCTTCGGCTCCGCCTGTCTCATCTAACACGGACTCAAAACTCTCTGCATCCTCTGCTTTTTTTACACGATACCACTGATAAGACAATTCACCCGGATCCACTGAATCCAGTGATGGTTTTGCGGTAAGCGTCTCATCAATTGCCGGTGTTCCGGTTATTTCCACACTTCCGGCAATTGCCATTTTGTCAGTCGTAAAGACCGCACTTTTTGCCACTGCCGATTCATTTCCTGCATCATCTGTCATAAAAGAATAAATTACATATTCCGTTTCCGCTGCAAGTCCATTAAATGAAAAATTAGAAGCTTTTGCACCATCTACTCTTCCATAACCAACAATCCCATAATGAGAAGTCACACGCGACAATATAAATTTCGTTGTCATGCCACCGCTTTCTTTCTCTGCCTCTTCGCCTAACGCCTTTGGCAGTACCACATAATAAAATTTACCCGGTTCATTTCCGGTAATCAATCCGGAAGAAGTCGTATCGGTATCACTGTCAAAACCGGAAACCGATGTAATCTGTGGTGCTGTAAAATCAGCTACAATTGTAATCGTTTTCTTTGTCGTATCAATCGCATTCTTTGTCGCATCTGCCTGTTTCGATGCTAAATAATAAGCAATCTCATTTTTTCCTTCTGTCAACGTCACAGACATCGTATCTGCCCAATTTGCATCCACTGAAGCCTGACTGCTGATTCGATAGCCTGCCGGTGCTTCTATCTCAACCTTATCGTCTGTCAATCCTGTCCTGTCTGCAATATTAATTGTATCTTTTTCCGTCTTTGCCACCGCATTCGTATGATAAGCACGAATTTCATAAGCCGGAGCATTTTTTGCCAGCTGATAAGAAATTTTCTGTTTCTCATCACTGCTCCTTTCATCCTTTAACACAAACTGCTGTTTTCCGGCAGTTTCCGATGAAATCGTAAGTGTAACTCCATCCGGCAAATCCTTTTCATCGGATACTGCGTAATGCACATCTCTGATAAAGGTACGCTTCTGTCCATAATACTTCCACAAGCCGGAAAATGGTGTTACCGTAACAATTTCTTTTGGTTCAGCCGTAGGCTCTATCGTAGCTGCCCCTCCGGTCACACTTCCACCTGAAGTCACATTTGCATTAAATAATACAATTTCTCTGTTTTTTTGTTCCTTCGCCTGCGTATTCACCGGGGTCATCCCCATAAATAATGCACATGCTAAAATCCATGCTAATCCTTTTTTTAACTTACGTTTTCTCATAAGTTCTCCCTTCTAATATAACTTAATTCATGATAAATTATATTTTACACGTAAATGTGTTGAAACACAATATAAAAAGAAAAGTTTGTGGGAATTGTTTGGGTTCCGTAATTTCGTAGAATAGCTTTGCGTCTCGTGGGCACTCTCGTTTAACAAACGCGTAAGGGTATGGTCTTGCAAAACACGCAAGCCTCATACCCACGTGTTTGTACCCAC
>OGNY01000567.1_pt1 | contig 32674 bp, 31 predicted proteins | sample 1573551 | NCBI WGS metagenome assembly OGNY01 (sample SAMEA2581885, study PRJEB24529) | metagenome | biome: Human gut stool | place: China | collected 2011
CGAACATATTGCCCCGCTTGTACCACTCCGGGTCGGCAGAGCGTGCCTTGTCCAGTGCTTTCAGCTCGGCGCTGCGGGCGTTGTAGGCTTCTGCCATCTCCTGTTCCAGAACTTCCAGCCCTTCCCGGTTGTGGTACAGCTCCATGAACAGCCATTCCAGCTCGTCCTTATGGTGGGCAAAGCGGGTGGAAAATGCAGTTTGATCCTTCATATCCTTTTATCCTTTTCGTGTAAGATGAAGCTGCACGCTGGGGTAATCGCCAAACAGCTGCGGCAGAACAAGCCCTGCATACAGCAGCGTGCTGCCACTGAACCGCATCCCCTTGTGAATACCGTCCTCTATGGCGTTGCCGCCATCGTGGGTATATTGAGAGCCGAAATAGTCGATGCCATCCAGCTCATACACAGCATCTTCTTCCAGCCCGCGGAAGCAGAGGTGGATGGGCAGGGGATTCGCCTGCGGATGGGTCACCACCAGATTCAGCAGCGCCTCGCTGCCGTCCTCTGCGGCAAACTGCCATGCCGTGAAATATGCGTTTTCTGCCGGGTCGGTCAGCCGGTAATAATCGCCGGTGCGAATCAGGTCGTTCAGCCGCTTGAACCGCTTGATCTGGTTTTTCACTGCGGTGCACTCGGCGCGCTTCAATTTGCCCAGATCCAGCTCGTAGCCAAAGGTGCCGCTCATCGCCACCACAGCGCGGGTGTCGATGGGCGTAGTACGGCCGGTCTGGTGGTTGGGGCAGGCAGAAACATGGGCGCCCATGGTGCAGACCGGATAGCCAAAGGAGGTGCCGTGCTGGATAGTCAATCGTTCAATGGCATCGGTATCATCACTGCACCAGATTTGGGGATAGTAGCACAGCATTCCGGCATCAAAGCGTCCGCCGCCGCCTGCGCAGCCCTCAAACAGCACCTCCGGGAAGCCCTGCGTCAGCCGCTCTGCCAGCGCATAAACGCCCAGCATATAGCGGTGCATGATTTCGCCCTGCTGCTCGGCAGGGAAGGCACGGCTGTACACATCGCTCATGCTGCGGTTCATATCCCACTTGATATACTCAATGTGATGCTCCCGCAGCAGCTTGCCGATGGCCTCTGACAGATAGTCCACCACCTCCGGACGGGAGAAATCCAGCACCAGCTGGTTGCGCCCCATGGCAGGCTTGCGTCCGGGCATGGTCAGCGCCCAGTCCGGGTGAGTGCGGTACAACTGGGAGTTCTCGTTGACCATTTCCGGCTCAATCCACAGACCGAATTTCATACCCAGCGCGTTGATTTGCTCAATCAGCGGGTCCAGCCCGCCGGGCAGCTTTTCGCAGTTCACGACCCAGTCGCCCAGACCCTGATTGTCGTCATTCCGGGTGCCGAACCAGCCATCGTCCAGCACCATCATCTCCACGCCGAGAGAGGCTGCTTTTTCAGCAATCTTTACGATCTTTTCGGTGTTGAAATCAAAATAGGTGGCCTCCCAGTTGTTGATCAGCACCGGGCGGCGTTTGTCCTTCCATGGACCGCGGCAGATGTTGCGCCGCAAAAAGCGGTGGTACTGCTGAGAAAGCGGGGTCAGACCCTCTGCCGCAAAGGAGAGGATCACCTCCGGGGTATCAAAGGTCTCGCCCGGCTTCAGGTTCCACGCAAAGCGTTCCTCCTGAATGCCGCTCACTACCCGGACAAGCCCGGTCTGAGAGCGCTCCACGTCCATCTGGTAGCTGCCGGAATAGACCATCATCACCCCGTAGCAGGCACCGCTGGTTTCCGTTGCATCCTGCTGGCAGAGGATGAGGAAGGGGTTATTGTGGTGGCTGGAACTGCCCCGCACCGAAGAAATGGTCTGGATATTGGTGCCCACAGCTTCCCGCTCCAGCTGCCGTTCCATGGCGTGTCTGCCGTGGAAATGCAGCAAATCCCATCTGCCAAAGGGCAGATCCAGACAGGCCGATGCCGCCTTGTCCAGCCGCAGCGGGGTATCTCCGTGGTTTGTCAGCCGCGCCGCACGGGTGATGACATCCTGCTGTGCAAACACGCCGTACAGCAGCTCCAGCGTCAGACCGGTGACCTCGTCCTGCATTCGGACGATCAGGGTCTCGGCATCGTTTTCCTCTGCGTGGGCACAGGGCAGACCGGTCAGGGAGTATTTGCCGGATTCTATTGTATGATCAACATAGGTGAAATCCGCACCGAATGCACCTTTTTCGTCTGCGACTGTCAGACAGGAGATGCGGAAATCGCCCACATTGCAGCCGGTATACTCCTGCGGGAGCAGATCCGGGGAAATGCCCCGATGGGTGCGGTAAGCGTAGTAATCCGGCGAGAATCCACGGTCTGTGCGGGGATACAGCTGCATCAGATCCCCGGTGCCGATGGTTTTGCCGTAGTACAGATGCAGCAGGTGTCCCAGCGCATCCACCTTCATGTGGTAGCTGGTATGGGCGGTTTCCAATACAAAAATGCGGGTCTCGGAATCAAATCGAATACTCATGCGTGCTATACCTCAACGAGATTATTTTTAACAAAAAAGCCGACAGACAGGCTGTCGTGTCGGAACGGCTACCCGCCTGTCGGCTGTGATGGAGAAAAATGGGAAGGGCTTATTTACCGCCGGTCATGGCAATGCCCTGAATAAACTGCTTTTGGAAGATCAGGTACAAAATCACCATGGGGATCATGGCCAGCAGGCTGCCTGCCATCAGCACCGGGAAGTTGGTAGTGTACTGACCGTTCAGGGTGGAAAGGCCGGCAGACAGGGTCATCATGTTCAGATCGGTGTTGCAGATCAGCGGCCACATCAGGTCGGCATAAGCAAACACCGCCGTAAAGATGGCCAGTGCCGCCATGCTGGGGCCGGTCAGCGGCAGCATGACCTTGACGAAGGTCTGCCACTTGTTGCAGCCGTCCAGATACGATGCCTCTGCAATCTCGTTGGGGATGCCCAGATACGCCTGCCGCAAAAAGAAGGTGCCGAAGGCGCTGACCAGACCGGGGAACACCAGTGCGAAGATGGAGTTGGTGGCACCCATCTTTGCCAGCATCTGGTACTGCGGAATAATGAAAATCTGGCTCGGCAGCATCATCTGCATCAGCACCAGACTGAACAGCAGCTTTTTGCAGGGGAATTCCAGCTTGGCAAAGGCATAGCCCGCCATGGAGCTGAACACCACCGCAAAGATTACACGGAACAGGATCAGCAGACCCGTATTGATGTAGAGGTTGGTAAAGGGCAGGCTCTGCAATGCCTTGACAAAGCTGTCCAGATTCCAATGGGAGGGCAGGATCTGCGGCGGGATCGCCATAGACTCCGCCTGCGTCTTGAAGCTGGTGAGCACCATCCATACAAAGGGGAAGATCATGCTGATGCTGCCGAGGATCAAGACCAAATAGGTAAAGAACGTTGCGACATTCTTTCTGGTATTCAGACTGGCATTCATAGTTTACACCTCGTAATTGACCCACTTCTTCTGACCGATGAACTGCACCAACGTGACCAGACCGATCAGCAGCACGGTCCACACCACAATGGCGGATGCGTAGCCCTTATTGCCGGCAACAAAGCTCTCGCGGTAGAACAGATACATCAGGCTCTGTGCGCTGGTCAGCGCAGGGTTCGTCTGCTCCACCATCATGTAGATCAGGTCGTAGACCTTCAGGGAGGCCATCAGGCGCATGATGAGCACCACAAACAGGGTGGGCGATACCATGGGCAGCGTAATGCTGAAGAACTGGCGAACCTTGGAGGCACCGTCCAGCTCGGCGGCCTCGTACAGGGACCGGGAAATGTTCTGGATGCCGGACAGCAGCAGCACGGCGTCGTAGCCGATGGAGCTCCAGATGGAAACGATGGCACAGGTGACCAGAACGATTCCGGGGTTGGTCAGCCAGCGGATGTTCGTGCCAAGAACCTGATTCAGAATGCCGTACTCCGCATTGAAAATCCACTTCCAGACCATCGCTACCGCAGCGGGAGCCACCACCATGGGCAGGAAGAAGATGGCGCGGAAGGCGGTCTTTCCCTTGATGTTTGCGTTCAGCAGCACGGCCACGATCAGCGCCAGAAAAACGCCCACCGGCACAGTGAGGATGCAGAAGTAGAGGGAGTTCCAGTTTGCCTTCCAGAATTCCGCATTGCGGAACATTTCAAGGTAGTTTTCCAGACCGCAGAACTGATAGGCTCCAAAGGCTTTCGTCTTGGAAAAGCTCATGTAGATGGTCTGGAAGAAGGGGATAATATTCAGAAGCATCAGACCGATGATGGTGGGAGCTACCATGACCAGCCCCCAGAAAGATCCATCCCGACCCAGTTTTGATGTGCTTTTCATTTGGTTCCTCCCAAGCTGCATTTTCAGCCCGCGCTGGCCTGATCCACGATGTCCTGCATATTCTGCAGGCCGGTTTCAATATCCTCGGTACCTGCGTAGATTTTCAGCAGCTCATCGTTGACCTTGCTCTTCCACTCCGGGCGAGAGGCGTTGTTGACGCTCTGGACGCTGTACTCAAACATATCAATGAAGCACTGGATATTGATAGGATACTCTGCAAAGCAGCCTGCCCAGGTTTTCTCCAACCCTTCATAGGCAGGGATGGCCGCACCGCTTTCGCCCTGAATGCGCTGGCCCTCCTCGCTGCCGAAGAACTTCAGGACATCCTTCACGGTATCCAGATTCTTGTTGTTGGCAGCAGTGGCGTAGCACAGACCATTGGAGATGGTCGCACGGCCGTCGCCGCTTTCCGGGTCGGGACACTTGGGCAGAACAGCCACATCCCACTTGCCCACCATTTCGGGGTAGTTCTGCAGCTCGGCAAGGATGTTCCAGTCGCCTTCCAGGAACATTGCGCCCTTCTCGGAGAAGAATGCAGTGCCGGGAGCGGTCTCGGCAAAGTAGGTCTGGTCCGGGCACCAGTCGTTCTGCTGAAGACCGATGTAGAACTTCATGGCCTTTTCGGTGGCAGGCTGGGTAAAGCCCGCCTGGGTCTTGTCATCGTTCAGGATGTAGCCGCCGGCCTGATACACAAAGTTCCAGTAGCCAAGCTGGTCGTCGGCGTATGCCATATAGCCGTACTTGCCGGTGGCAGCGTGAATCTTCTCGGATGCGCTGACCAGATCGTCCCAGGTCCAGTTCTCGTCCGGGTAAGCAACACCGGCAGCATCGAACATCTCCTTGTTATACACCAGACCGACCGTGTCCTTGTCCTTGGGGACTGCATACAGGGTGCCGTCGGAGCCCATGGCGTTGGACAGCGAAACCTCCGAGAACTTGTCCTTCTCCACGATGTCGGAGCAATCTGCCAGAATCCCGTTGTCGGCATATTTCAGCAGCTCGTTGGTGTGCATCCAGAAAATATCCGGCATCTGGTTGCTGGTGGCGGCAGCCTCCAGCTTGGTCCAGTATTCGTTCCAGCTGGTGACCTGCACCTCAATGCTGACATCCGGGTGCTGCTGGGTGTAGGCCGCACACATGGCCTCCATGCCTTCCTTCTGTGCAACGTCTCAAATCTGGAAGGTCAGTTCCGTCTTGCCGCCGGAAGAACTGCTGCCGCTGTTGCCGCTGCAGCCTGCCAGCATGAATACGGCACTCATTGCTGCGGCTGCCTTTACGAAATGTCTGCGAGAGATTTTCATTTTTTTCTCCTCCAAAGTCATGATTCCGAAGTGTGGGCTTCGTATGGTGCTGCTCCGGCCGGGGCATTTTTTCTGCTTTTGTCAGATCTTACAAAAGCAGCGGGAAAATTTTGTGAATTGTCACATTGCACAGTTTCTTTTCCCTCGTTGCACGATTATTATACCATTTGCCAGTGGCCTCGTAAATGCAAAAATGCAACTTGTTATATCTCAATTTGAAGGAATACTACGAATTATGTTGAAGTCATCACGCATTTTGGTATATAATAAGAAAAAGCGGACGGGAGGCGTTTTGTATGCAAGAAGGTACAAAAAGAAACGTGTCAACGGAAACAAAATTAAAGTTCCATGTGTTTCAGGATGAGCGATTCGTCGATCTCAACTTATACCAATATGGCTGGGAACGGACAGAGCCTCTGCACTCCTATGGTCCCTATGCCCGCAACCACTATCTGTTCCACTATGTCATCTCCGGCAAAGGGCTGCTGCTTGCAAACGGGCAGGAATACGCCATCGAGGGCGGACATGGGTTTCTGATTGTTCCCGGTGAGGTCACCACCTACCGTGCCGATGAACAGAATCCGTGGGAATACACTTGGATCGAGTTTGACGGTCTGCGCGCCCACGAAGCCCTGAACCTTGCAGGCATCAACGGACAGAACCCTGTGTACTCGCCTGCAAGCGCCAAAGCCGGGCGGCTGCTGCAGGAGCAGATGCTCTTTCTTGTAAATCACAGTCAGGACAGCCCCATGCGTCAGATTGGCTACGGCTTTCTGTTTCTGGATCAGCTTGTGCAGTCCTCTGCCTCTCATCAGGCACAAAGTCCCCGCCGCCTGCGGGACTTCTATATGAAGGAGGCTCTGTCCTTCATAGAGCAGCATTACAGCGAGGACATTTCCATCGAGGATATCTCCTCCTTCTGCGGACTGAACCGCAGCTATTTCAGCAAGGTGTTCCGTGATACCATGGGCGAAAGCCCGCAGGGGTTCCTGCTGCACTACCGCATGGCACGGGCGGCACAGCTGTTGACCGAAAGCCGCCTGCCCATCAGCACCATCAGCACCATGGTCAGCTATCCCAATCAGCTTCACTTTTCCCGTGCGTTCAAAAATATATATGGCATCAGCCCGCGGGACTATCGTGCAAAGCATCTTGCACTATAAAAATGGGTCTTATTCTGCGCTGTACGCCTTTCGATTTTTCCGACATATAAAAACGCCCCATTTGTCAGACCGAATACTGTCGGACAAATGGGGTGCTGTTCATTCAGGGGCGCACTCTGTTTTTTGTTTGCGTTTAATCTTCTAACCCATGGCTCCCGGTTGCGTTTTTCAAATATTCCTCCGGGTCACCATTCAAAATCAAATCAGCATAGCCCAGCGGGTCATTATAGATGAGACAGTCTAACTCCGACCTCTGCGCCATGGTCACGTCCAGTGCATCCTCGACCCCGGTGCAGTCGATAGAAACCTTTCTGCCATCCCGGAGCAGCAGTTCCACGCAGCCAGTGTCCATGTTGAATTTGCAGGCTCTTTCATCGTACTTCATGTTTGTGTCCTTTCCGCCTTACGGCACTCTTACAGTGGTCTGTCGTGCTTTCTTATGACAAGGTCTAGGACGTTTTTCGATGGAAGCAAGGGATTCGTTCTGTTTTCCGAAGAACACAAAAAATCCGAACCCTTCTCCTATTGGAAAAAAGTTCGGATTTTGTTGTTGTGGTGCGCCTGAAGGGATTCGAACCCCCGGCACCTGGCGTCGGAGAACTACGACAAGCCCGTACAGACCAACGTTGAAGCGTGAATTTTGTTGGTTCTGCACAGTTGCGTCCAAAGCAAGAAAACGCCTGTTGGTGGTTGTCACAACGGGCTTTTCGGTGTTTTACGGTGCGTCTGCACAGTAGTAGTCAAATGGTGGTCAAAGAATGTAAAATAAAACGCAATAGAGTACCACTATTCCCGGTATATGACCCTTGCTTTAGCATCTTGCTGTTTTCCTATATAAACCCGTTCATTATGTTCAATTCCAAAAATGCTTGTGCATTTAATTGTCATGTTCATGCAAAAATATCCCAAAGAGTTTGTCCAACTTTCCCAACGATTTCTATAGACATCCTCAGCGAAATATATATCGAAAGCAAGTTTCTTCATCATCAATCTGTGGCTTATTCTGCTTGCAAATTTTAAATTACTTCATATTTCCATTGCAAGTATCCATAATTTTCGTCCATAAAGTGGGCCAAAAGCTGAAATCACTCCAGCGGCCGGGGATAAGCCAGCCGGGCAGGGTTTGCAGAAAATGGGGTACCGCCCACGCAAATGCCAGTGCTAAAGCAAACAGGGCTGCCCCGTGCAAGACACCGGGCAGGGCACAAATAAAGCGCAGCAACAGCACGACCAAAGCCAGTCCGACAATCAGGGCAGGCAGGGCACACGCTGCTTGAGCCAGCCATGCCTTTTGGGGGCCGTAAGTGATGGCGGTGATCTTTCCGGCACCGGTTGCTGCGGCCCACTGTTCGGCGTCCGTTTTGGGGGTGTCGGGCGAAAGACCCCGCAGCGCCGCGTGGGTAAAGCCGCTTTGCGCCGGATAAAGAAGCGTTTTGCTTTTACTTTTAAACACGCCGGAAATGAAATACTCGGTACGGTCCAGTGCAACAGTCAAGCCCATAATATCATAGCTGCCAAACAGTGTCCACGCCAGCGTCGAAGAAATCGCGCACTGCTGTCCTACGACACCGGGTGCTGTGCCCTGAAGATATTCCACAGGCAGACAGTCCTGCGCTGTACCGTCAAAGCCGATACAGGTCACATCTTCCGCTGTGCGGTCAGAATCTGCCGAGACCGCTGCTGCTTTCTCGCTCCAAAAGCTGGCAGTAACGGCTTGAGTGTTGGCATTACTTTTTTCCCATTCCCGTGCAGCGGCAAGCTGCCCGGCTGTAAGCGGGGAAGACAGGGTCACCGTCACGGTTGGGTTCTGCTGTACAATATGCGCTGCGCGGGTCTGCAAAAGCAGCTGCAAAACTACCAGCAATACTGCCGCAACCGCCCAACCTCTTTTACGATGCATCATGGATCTTCACCCGGTCCCCGGCCTGCACGGCCCGCGTACTGCTGACAATGACCTGTGTATCGGCGTCCAGCGCACCACTGACGGCGGCGGTGGTATCGCCCGTTTCCGCCACCGTGACAGGCAGCGATACTACGATATTCTGCTGACCCAAGATTGTGGCTTTTTGTTCGATAGCCAGCACATAGCAGCCGGTATTATCTTTATGTACCGCGCTGGCCGGCAGCACACAGGGCCGCTTTTCACCCTGCACCGTGGCCGATGCGTTGGCAGCACCGGCACACCATGCCCCTTTGGACAAGGTGCATTTTGCTGTAACGGTGCCGTTTTCATCCGGGGCCGAAAGGCTCTGCACGGCGGCATCACAGCTTGCGCGGCTCTGGCTCAGGTGCAGTACAGTGCCAACTGAAACAAGGTTGGCTTGAGATTCTTCCAAAGGAATTTCGGCGGTAAAATCGGCATCTGCAGCCAGCTGGCCGCCCACGGCAGGGGAGGGCTGCCCAACCACGAGATCCAGCGACACAAGGGTGCCATCACTGGGGGCAGTCAGTGTGCCGCCCGCCTGCTGCACGGCAAGCAAGGCATCCAGTTCGGCCTGCAGGGTTTCGGCATCAGAGGCCGTTACAGCAGCAGCGGCGCGGTCCAGTGCGTTCTGTTTTTCCGTGGTTTCCTGCTCTTTCTCCAGCGTGTGCAGTGCGGTGTTGCGGTTATCCTCGGCACTTTGGGCGGCGGAAAGTGCCGCATTGTTGGCATCTTCGGCGGCTTTTTGGGCGCTGTACAGGGCATCCTCCGCAGCTTCCAGGGCAGCGGCGGCGTTTTCTACGGCGGCCTGTTTTTCAGCGTCGTCCGCATAGCTGGCATTGCGGGCTTTTTCCAGAGCGGCAGCAGCTTCGTCCCGCTTGGTCTGGGCACGGGAAACGCTCTCTTCACCATCGGCGTAGATTCTGTGTGTTTCCTCGTAGGCACGTTCTAATTGCTGCTGGGCGAGCTGGGCGGCGTAGGGGTCGGCGGTGTCTCCCGCCGTCTGTTGTGCGGCCTGGGTCCGGGCCTGCTGCAACGCGGCCCGCTTGGCGTTTACGGCGCGGTCCACTTCAGCGGCATCAAACACGGCCAGCGTGTCCCCGGCCTTGACGGTCTGCCCCGCCTGCACGGGTACTGCCATGACCAGCAGACCCGCGGGCACTGTAAAAGGGGTGCCGCCCGCAAAGCTGACCGTGGCCGTAGTGCGCACGCTTTTTGTCACATTGCCGGAGGACGGCCTCTGCACCGTCACGCTGGCCATGGCTGCCCCTGCTGTACCGCGGGCCAGCAGTGTCAGCACCAGCAGCAGTGCAAAAAAGCGGACAATCCACCCAAGCCGCTGGCGCTGGCGTGGGTCCATCCCGGTAAGCAGTTCGATAGGTCCTCATCCTTTCACGGCTCCGGCCAGGATCCCCTGTTCCAGATACTTTTGGCCGAAAGCAAAAATCAGTACGGCGGGCAGCAATGCAAACAGGCTGGCCGCCATGGTCAGTGCCAGGTCGCGGGTAGTATCGGTCAGATAGAGTGACAGCGACCAAAGCGACTGTGTTTTTAAAAAGGTCATAGGCTGTTCCAGCGCATTCCAGGCATCCAGAAAGCTCATGGTCAGCGCAGCCAGGATACCGGGCAGCCCCACTGGCAGGCCGATTCGCGCAAACTGCTGCCACGGGGTCGCGCCATCTATAGCGGCAGCTTCCAGCAGCGGCAGAGGAACAGCGTCAAACCCGCGCTGCATCACAAATACGGGAAATGTGCTGAATGCCCCCGGCAGAATGACCGCCCAGACAGTATCCATCAGTCCCAGGTGGTTTATCGTCAGATAGGCAGGCACCATAGTGACCTGGAACGGCAGCAACATTAAAATAAGGTACAGCCCCCGCACGGCCCCGCGCCCGCGAAATTTCAAGCGGGAGAGTGCCCATGCGGCGGGAGCACCCACGACCAATTGACCAGCCAACTGCGGAAATGTCTGCAGGCAGGTGTTCCAATAGGTGGTAAAGTATTCCGGTGTGTCCAGCAGCAGCTTGACAGCAGGTTCCAGCGTAGGGTAGCTGGGCAGCAGGGTCCACGCAGCCTGCCCGCTGCCGGAAAGCGCCGGGCCGATGGTCGCTGCCAGCTCCTCCGAGCCGGTCAGCGTGCCCATCAAAAGGAACCATAGCGGGAACCATACGAGCAGGACGAATGGGAAAAGCAGAATTTTTTTTAGAGCCGTTTTATGCATACCGCGATCACCGCCCCCAGCGCCCCTGCCATCAGGATTGCTGCGGCGCTCAGCCTTGGCAGATCCAGTGCCAGGAACCAGTTGTTGAACAAATGCTGCAATAAATAGATGCTTTTTTCCGGGTAGGCCCCGGCCACCAGATAGGCTTCGCGGAAAACTTTAAAGGTGTTCAGCAGACTCAGCACCAGCGTGACGGCCAGTGTGGGCAGCAGGTTGGGCAGGGTAATGGCTGTAAACTGCCGCCACCCACTGGCACCATCCACGGCAGCGGCCTCGTACAAGTCTGTGGAGATGCTGTCCAGCCCGCTGGACCAAAGGATGCTGTCATAGCCGATGTTTTTCCACAGATAAGTACCGATCAGCACCCAGAACGCAGCATCCGTGCCCATAAAGTCACAATGGGTGCCAAAAGTTCCGTTCACAAGGCCGTTTTGGGCAAACAATACTTTCCAGAGCAGTGCAAGGCTTGCCACCGGCAAAGCCATGGGCAGCAAAAAGGTTGTGCGGCAGACCTCGGCCCAGGAGGTATTTTTTAAGCCTTTCGCCCGTAGCGCCAAAGCCAGTGCCAGACTGAGCGCCAGCAGCAGCGGAACGCATACTCCGATAAACCGCACCGTATTTTCCACCGCCAGTCGGAACGCATCGTTGCCCAGTACCGCCGTATAGTTGGCAAGGCCCACAAAGTGTCGCCCCATCGTGTCGGTCACGCTGCGGCGCACCGTCTCCACAAAGGGGGCCAGCACAAACAGGGTGACACCGCACAGGCTGGGGGCCAGAAACAGCCAGGGCGTAGGGTCCGGGTGTTTGTTTTGTCTTTTCTGCATACAATTTTTTCCTGCAAAGCGATGCGCGGGGCAGCATGGCCGCTCCGCGCACCGATGTTACTTTTGTTCTGCCAGATACAGCGCCAGATCACTCTGCACACCCGCCACAGCGGCGGCCACGTCCTCGCTGCCGTCAATGATGGCCTGGGCATGGTTTATAAAGTTCTGCTGCAGCATCACCGGGAACAATACAGGTGTGGTGCAGTTGGCGTAGAAGGCATCCAGGTCGCCGACATACGCGCCGGTCACTTTACCCGTTTTTGCGCCGCTTACCGTCGCTTTGACGGCATCGAGTTTTTCCCGCAGGCAGTCCGCCCGCACCGTTGTACCATCGGAGCAATACTGGCTTTGCACATCGGTGCCGAAGAACGCAGCGGCCAGCCCCTTTGCGGCATCCGGATTTTTGCTGTTGGCATTCACGCCCACCAGTACCTGCGGGTTATAGGCACCCTGCGTCAGGCCGGGCATCGGGATCATATCCACGGGGACGGCCTCGGCATCCGCATCAAAAATATCGTTGGTGCGCGCCATTGCAATGACGGCGTAGGGGGTGGCAACATCCATCCAGCCGAATTTGGCGCGGCTGCAGGTGCTGTACTCGTCCTGCTGTGCATCGATGGTGACAATGTCCGCGTTGTCGTAGCTCTGGGAAGATACACCGTCCATCTCGGTGTTGATATAGTCAGCCATGCCATAGTAGTCGGCAGTTGTTTTCACAAAGGTAAATATCTTGGTCAGGGCGTCTGCATCCAGTGCGCCGTCGTGCAGCAGGGCATTGGCACTGGAAGGCAGGAGCAGCTTCGCGAAGTCAACGCCGCTGGCCAGCGCCAGAGCATACTTCTGGTCATCGGGCAGAGCCGTGTAATATTCATCGCTGAACTGCTCGGTGTCGGGGCGGGGTGCAGCGGCCAGCACGGCGTCCTGCAGGTCGTTCAGGTCGGTCAGGCCGTCCAGCGTGCCCGCGTCACCACAGAGTGCCGGGACGATGAACCGCGCAGGCAGCACATAGGCCCTGCCATCGGTCATAAACGGATCGATGATATTGCTCTGCAGCGCATCCAGCGGCACGGTGTCACTCATGTCAGCCAGCATTCCCTTATTGATATAGGTCGTGTAGTCGACACGATCCAGAAGCAGCACATCAGGCCCTTCCCCGGCCAGCAGTTCGGTGTTCAGCTGGGTCAGCGCATCGTTGATGGCGGCGCTGACATCATCGGTGTCGGTCTGCACGGCGGTTTCAAAGGTAACGTCCACCTCGGGATTGGCTTTTTTGTAGGCGTTCACGGCCAGCCGCGCCGTGGCGGAATCCGCCAATGACCAGACGGTCAGCGTTGTGTCGGCATGGGTGGGCAGCGTTTCGTCATAGTGATAGAAATAGAGATCGCCGTTTCCGCCGCTGTCGCCAAAGAGCAGGACCATAAAGTCCTCCGCCGCCGTGCGCAGCAGAGAGAGCGGATAGTTGCTGGAAATGCTCATCGCTGTGCCCTCGGCAGGGACGACCTGCTCCGGCAGGGTGCCGCCGGGGGCCAGGCGGTAGATGCCGTCCGTGCAGGCGTAATAAGCCGCGCCGTCTGCGTCGCCGGTCAGCGCTTGAGAACTGGTCGCATTGGGGACCGGGTTCAGCAGCTCGGTGCTTGCGCCAGTGGCGGGGTCCAGGGCGTTCAGGATAATATCGCCGGTATTATTGTCAAAGCTCAGGTAAACAAGCTGGTTGCCGACTGTCGTGAGGGAGTTGAGGCTGTACGCCAGATCCTGCGGCAGTGCGGCGGTCGTAACACTGCCGTCAGTCAGGCTGACCTGCACAAAATCCACGGTGTCGCCGTTGGAGACAAAATCCAGCTTATCCCCCTGAAATACAGCTGTGTTGGGGTTGATGCCCTGCTTTACCGTGTCATCCTCTACAACGGTTTTGGTTCCGTCAGGTGCCTGCAGAACCAGCCCGGCATTCTCCCCGTCATAGGTGATAAGCGCCTGCTCACCGTCCGGCGCAACGAGGATCCACGTGACCATCGCATCGCCCACGTCAAACGCTGCAGGTTCCGATGTCCAGTTGGTTCCGTCAGTGCTGGTGCGGCGGGTGTAGTCTTCGATGCTGTCCTCCCCCACCTTGCCGGTGTACAGAACAATCGTTCCGTCCGCCAGCTGCGTCGGGTAAGAGATGAGCTGCTCACCGCCAAGGTCAACGCGGCTCTCGACCCAGCGGCCCATCTGGGTATCGGTGGTGTCTGCAGCGGTCAGGCTGGGAGTGGTGTCCTGCCTGGCGCAGCCTGCCAGACTCAAAATAAATGCCGTGCATAATCCGGCACTGATGATTCGTTTCATAAGTATGTGCCCTCCTTCATCGGGTGTAGCACCAGTATACCGCCCGAATCTTGAATTGTCCTTGAAAAAAGCTGCGGCTTTTCAAGACTGTTTCAAGGTTTGGGGTGTATACTAGAAAGGGAAAAGGAGAATTATGCCATGCGGATTTTATTGATCGAAGATGACCGCGCCCTTTGCACGGCGCTGCTGCCTGCCCTGCAAGCTGCGGGCTATACTGTAGATACCTGCCACGACGGCGCAGACGGCAAAACCCTTTTGTGCGGCGGCGCATACGATGTCTGTGTACTGGACCGGATGCTGCCCGGGCTGGACGGTCTTAGCCTGCTGCGGGCCGCCCGCGCCAAGGGATGTACCACCCCGGTGTTAATGCTGACGGCCCTGTCCGGCATCAATGACCGGGTGGACGGCCTGGATGCCGGTGCAGACGATTACCTGGGCAAGCCCTTTGACACGCGGGAGCTTCTGGCCCGGCTGCGGGCACTAACCCGCCGCCCCGGCACCACTGCCGAATCTGCCATACGCTGCGGTGACGTGACGCTGGATGCCGCCCAACTGACCCTGAGCGGGCCAAAGGCCGCTGCGGCCCTGACCAAGAGGGAGGCCGATCTTTTAGAGGTACTGCTGCGCACACCGGGGCAGCTGCAGACCCGTGCGGTGCTTTTGGCGCGGGTTTGGGGACCACTGGCCGAAGTTGAGGACGCTAATCTGGACTGTTACATCCATTTTGTGCGGCGGCGGCTGAAAGCCGTAGGCAGTGCGGTAACGATCACCACCGTGCGCGGTAGCGGCTATAAGGCGGAGGTACCGCCATGCTGACTGCACTGCGCCGCCGTTTGACCCTGCTGATGACGGCGCTGACCTCGTTGGTGCTGGCAGGTGCGCTGGTCGTGACATGGAATTATGCCACCGCCCAGTACAGGACCGCCGCGGAGACGCTGCTCACGCAGAACTTTTCTGCCATCGTTGACCGGCTGGACAGCGCCGACAGCGTAAGTGACGCTTGGCTGGCTGACCAGGAGCACAACAGCGGCTGCCTTTTGTTTTTGTGGGACAACGGTGCCGCGCTGCATTTTGCGGGCACCACGGGCAGCGCCGATGCCCGCAATGCGGTTGAACCTCTGTTAGAAGAAGGTTTTTCCCCCCTGCTGGACACAAGTCTGCATGACAGCAGCGGTGCCGTGCAGCGGCAAAGCGCGGTGTTCACGCTGAACGAATACCGCTGCCACGCAGCCTTGCTGCCGCGCGGCACAGCAGGCAGTTATCTGCTTGTGGCAGCTTTACAGGATATGGGCTTTGTACACCGTCATGCGGTCCAGACAGTTGTGCAGTATGGTGCGATCTGGTTCACTGGCACACTGCTGCTGGCGATCATCAGCTGGCGGCTGACCGGCAAAGCGCTGGCTCCGACGGCATTGGCCATGCGGCGGCAGAAGGAGTTCATCGCCGCAGCCGGGCACGAACTGCGCAGCCCGCTGGCCGTAGTAAAAGCAAGCCTGGACGCTGCGTGCCGCACTCCTGTGACTGAACGCGCCACCCTTTTGCGGAATGCCGAGCAGGAGACGGACCGTATGGCGCGGCTGGTGGAGGATCTGCTGGTGCTGGCCAACGGCGACTTGGATGCCTTGCCGGCCCATCTGCACCCCATCGCACCGGATAACCTCTGCCTAGAAGTATACGATGCGTTTTTCCCGTTGGCGCAGCAGCGCCAACACCCGTTAAGTCTGACCCTGCCGGAGGACAGCGTTCCTTCCATAGAGGCGGACCCGGACCGTGTAAAGCAGCTGCTGGCAATCCTGCTCAACAATGCGTTTGACCACACCCCCGCGGGCACCCCCGTGGAACTGTGCTTGACATACTGTGGGGAAAAAATCACCCTGGCCGTGCAAGACCACGGCCCCGGCATACCGGATGCCGAAAAAGCTCGGGTCTTTGACCGTTTTTACAGCGCTGATCCCAGCCGCACCGACAAGCACAATTTTGGCCTTGGTCTAAGCGTAGCCAAGGAACTAGCCCGGCTGCATCATGCAGACTTGACCGTGACCGACACCCCTGGCGGCGGGGCAAAATTTGCGGTGACTTTTGCGGCAAGGATATCTTAATGCTTGATTGACATCCATAACCGAAAGATGCATCAGCGAACCCTGCTGATGACTATGTACAATACATTAGACGGTGAGCAAACTCTCTAATGAAATCCATCATAGGTGGATTGTCGCCTTGAATTGTGAATGTCGTGTAAACAATTAGCACTTACTGTTGACCGACTGCTAATCTGTGGCGTATACTAGACTTACAGATTTATTCTGTACCAGCACCTTTACAACTGAATACACAGCATAACAGGTACTTTACTTTCCCGGTGGGGCGCATAGCAAGGTCAAGGCAGACCCTAACCCACGGCAGGGAGAGAACATAATGATACTCCAGATGCCCCACAGCTTCAGACGGGGTGACCGCGCTTGGGTTGTAAGAAGTAAGACCCTTGCAAAGTCAGTGAATGGTCGTCGTCGGCGGCTCGCCTGTTATGTTCCCATGTCTGGGGGCGAGCGGCAAATTAGACATTTTTCTTCAGCATTTATTTTGATGTACGCGGTTTCTTTTATTATTTACATGACCGTGTGATTGACGCTAGTATGCGTATTATTTGATTTTTATTGAATTTATATCAAGATTTGCGGGGAAAGTGTACCCTCACGCCCGGATAGAACAGAGATAATATATAAAGAGCTCGGAGGACCTTACCAAATCGGTAAGGTCCTCCGGGCTCTTTTTTCTCCCCCGGAAAGTGTCTTCAAGAGGGTTATACAGAATAACGATACAGCACGGAAAGGTAGTGAACTTATGATTAGACCAATTCTGAGAGATTGTGCGAAATACGCACGCGGACCGCCGAAGTGAATCAGAACTGATTCACTATTTGAGTACAAAATCGAAAAAGTGAATCAAATCTGATTCACTCCCACATCTCGCCCAAATCCGCCCCGTGTGGGGCAGATACTCCGCGTCGCACACGGACGCGACATCACCCGCAAAACCGCCGTTTGGCGCGTTTGTGGGGCTGTGGGGCGGCGTGAGCCGTACAACTTAATACTAGAGAGTAAAACTTAATACACACAAAATTACGATACTATGAGATAATAGATATATACCAAACAAGAAAGGATGATGTGAATGATTACCACAAGATTACCGAAAACCATTACTGCCGGTGCACTGCTTGCAACGCCGATACCGCCCGTAAAATGGATTATCCCAGGTTTGCTCCCGGCAGGGCTTGCCATCTTTGCAGGCCCCAGCAAGGCAGGCAAAAGCTGGCTGACACTTTGGCTCTGCTTGCAGATTTCACAGGGAAAATCTGTGTGGGGGCGTGAAATAGAACCGAGAACCGTGCTTTATTTCTCGCTGGAAGATACACTGGGTCGTCTGCAAGAGCGCCTTTACCAGCTTGTCGATGCAGAAGAAGACCCGGAACGTCTCATCTTGCAGACGGAAAGTAACGGAATTGGGCAGGGATTGGAAGAACAAATCGTCAGTTTCATCCATACTTACCCCGATATTAGCCTCATCGTCATCGATACCTTGCAAAAGGTACGAAAAGGAGACCAGAATGGTAGTATGTATGCCAATGATTACAGGGATATTGGTGCGTTAAAGGAGCTTGCCGATAAGTACGGCATCTGCATTCTTTTGGTGCATCATCTGCGCAAACAATCATCGTCAGACCCCTACGACCAAATTTCCGGTTCAACGGGCATTATGGGCGTGGCGGATACGACATGGCTTATGCATCGTCAGCGCATGAGTAAAACTGCGACAATTCGTGTAATTGGACGCGATATGGACGAGAAAATGCTGCATATCCGCGAAGAAAACTGCGTCTGGACGTTGGATGAGGAAGAAACCGCAGAACAGCAGGCGTTGAAAGCTATTCCTGACTACCTTTGGAAAGTTGCAGACTACATTGACTCGGTTGGAAAATGGCAGGGCACAGCTACGGAATTGCTTGTTGCAGCGAATATTTCTGATGTGAAGCCTAACCAGTTCACCCGGAAGATGGCGCATTATGCCCGCGATGTGTTCAGCCCTCGTGGTATCGAATACAAGTACACCCGCACTGAACAAAAACGTCTGTTTGAGTTCTTCCATGACGATGCTGACGGTGATGACGATGATATTGATATATCGGAGTTGTTCCACTGGGGTATCCCACAAACATCGTCATCATCGTCAGCATCGTCATTAAGGTCGCTTGAGGGAAGCAAGCATGGGCGAAGTGTTGCCACAGGGCAACCCGCCGAAAAGCCTACGGGGACAGCCCCGAACCCCTGTGAGGCTGCTGGCGCATGAGAAAACGCAGCGTTGGAATCAATGTCCGGGTGACCGTCACCGAGAAGAAAAAGGTGACGGTGTTGGCTCGGAAGTACGGGTTACTTCTGGACAAATTGGCCAGAAGTTGCACTCTCGGAAACGCTCAGAATGAGCGAGCAGCCATCATCGAAAGATGATGTTCGAAGGGGATTGGGTATATTGCCCAACAAGCGGATTTGCCAAAATCGTGAACCTGTACAGGTTTACACTGCTTGCCAATTTGTGAAGGGTCAAAATATGGCTCTAATTTATTTCCAACTTGGGAATAATTCCACTATGCCACCTGTGGCCAATTCGTCCACCAGCCGAAATACTCTTTTCCCATATTTGAACTTGTGCCCAACTTGGGTACAAGTGAAATTAAGAGTTCTCACGATCGGACCTGTTCCCAAATTGGGAACAAGTCAAAGAGCAGGAACCGTACCTCTCGCCAATTTGGCGAGAAGTTATTTTTATTCCCGACGAGTTGTCGGGAAGCTGTATGGTAACTTCAGACCAACTTGGTCCAAAGAAATATTGTATTGTTGCAGAAAAATGACTTCGTCCCAAATTGAGACGAGGTCATTTCATATAATTTTTATACTATGCTACCCAGTTATAACCGGTCATTGCCTGATCAACGATATGATCAAATACAAGCGTACTCTTTCTCAAGAAAATTTCTCTGTCGTAGCTTTCTGGTAAAAACTTATTCAGGATATAGACAATCTCACCCTTCACTCGTTCCTTCGGCTGCGGATCGTTTTGCCATCCAACAATGAACAACTCTTTTCGCTTCTCTGTAAGTGTGTTATAAAGTTCTTTCGCTGCCAACTTAACACGCTTTTCCTCATCCACAGTAAGATGCTCTTTTCGCAGAAGGTCAAACAATTCCAACTCAGCTTCCGACAAATCTTCCTTGATATGTCGTTCTTCCTCTGCACGAAGTTCTTCCATCAACTTCAGAAGCTTCTCATAAAAATCATCATTTTGAGAGCCGCCGGCATTATACTCATCAATGATATTTCTGAAACGCTCTGCAAACTTTATGCGGGTTGTATTACGTCGCAACATCTTTTGAAGCTTTTCTTCAATATGCTTACGCAGATTAACGATTTCAAGGTTTTTGTTCTTCAGCTTTTTGAATTGAGATCTGAGTTCATCAATATCCAGCTTAGACAGATCAAGTTCTTTTCCCGCTTCTGTGATGGTATATTTTCTCGCATCAGCGGCAGTAATAACACTCTGATCTAACAGTTCGTTGATTCTGGCTTGTGCTGCTTCAATCTTTTCCGGACGGATTTTGCCATCAATGATTCCCTTCAAATAGAGGATGGCATCTTTGTATGCAGGCTCAAAATCCATCTTGAAAATATCCGGTCGTAGGGATTCGTACAGACCATCAACGGTATTTGCCATTACAGCAAACTCATTCTTCACATCATCATTACCAACAATGGTATTTGCATAATCCTCAAACAGAGACAAATTCTTGAATGTATCGCCATCTTCAACAACCTTATTTAGATCTACGTCATGATTCATGCAGAAAGTTTTGGTCAGGTCGATTGCTTCGTGCAGCTGCCCCAAAAGCTTGTCCACGTCTTTTACTGGCATTAAGCCACCGTCATCAGACGCATAATCAGCCAGAGCACGTTTCAGATACTTGAACACATCCAAATAGTCGATGATTAAACCACATTCCTTGCCGTTATATACACGGTTGGCACGGGCAATGGTCTGCATCAGCGTATGACCTTTCATCGACTTATCCAAATACAAGGTGGAGACAGGCGGCGCATCAAAACCGGTCAGCCACATTGCGCAAACGAACACCAGTTGCAACGGATTGTTGGGGTCTTTGAAATTATCCTCAATATCAAAACCGTTTTCATCAACTTTGTTCATGCGATCACGATGCGGTTTTATCGACAATCCTTCCGCTGCAAATTTAGCTTCTTCATCCGCATCTTCACTGATGACAACAGCCATTTCCACTTTGCGCATATAATCTACCAGATCTTTTAGGCGGAGCTTTTCAGCCGCATCTTTGGTTTTGGTTATCTGCGCATTTAGTTTTTTGATTTCTTCTTTCCAGTAGTAGCTTACTTTATCATACATCTTCACAGCAGTAAACTTGTCTACAGAAATAACCATACCCTTTCCTCGGAAACCACGGCGAGGGAAATGGTAAACAATGTGCTGAGCAATGGCATCCAGACGATCATCACGCTTGATGACTTCCAGTTCCTTTGCATAGTGACTTTCCAGACGGCGCTGTTCTGCATCCGTCAGGTTTTCTTCTTCCAGAATTTCCGCAAAATCAGAATCCAGAAAATCGTTTTGCAGCTCTACTTCTGGTACACGCTTCACATAGTAGAGCGGTACGGTAGCGTTATCCTTGATAGATTCTGCAAAATTATATTCGCTGACATAATCACCGAACCACGCATTGGTCAGGCGCTTTGCTCCAAGTAACGGTGTGCCTGTAAAAGCCAGGAACTGTGCATTTGGTAAACCTGTGCGCATATTTTCTGCCAAATCCTTATACTGTGTGCGATGAGCTTCATCGACAATAACAATGATGTCATCACGCTCAGACAAAACAGGATATTTCTTTCCCTTGTCATATCTAAACTTATGAATCAGTGTAAACAGAATAGATTTGTTGGTTTTCAGTTCTTCACGCAACTGCTTGCTGTTGGCAGGCTGTACCTTGTCCTTATCGGTAATAAATTCGGTACGCAAGAAGTTTTTATAAATCTGCGTATCCAGATCTTCACGGTCAGTAACGATAAGGAAGGTAAAATTGCCAGTACATTTATGCTTAATCTTTCGGGCAAGCATAACCATAGAATAGCTCTTACCGCTACCTTGGGTATGCCAGAACACACCCAGCTTGCCCTTCAATTCCTCACGACGCAGGAAAGCATTGTAGGCGTTGTTCACGCCAAAGAACTGATGATTCTTTGCAATGATCTTTGTTCTGCGGCGATCGTAAAGAATGAAGTTTTCTATGTAATCCAGCAGATTTTTCGGTTCACAAAGACCGGCAATAAAATACTCCAAACTGGTACAATTCTCTCGGATGGCTTTTCTGTCCGGGTTTTCCTTTTCGTTCTCCACCTTCAGCCATTCAAAGAAGAACTCATACCCTGCGGCAAAGCTTCCCAGACGAGTTTCCATACCATTAGACAGAACGCAAATCTGGTTGTGGTTGAATAGATACGGTATATCCTTCAGATAATTTTTCAGATTGATGTCATAGGCATTCTTCACCGGGATATTGCTGTTTTTCAGTTCGATGAAAACCAGCGGAAATCCATTGATGAAGATAATCAGATCTGGTCTGCGCCAATGCGTTTCTCCTTTGATCCACATTTGAGAAGCTACCGTAAATGTATTGCTCAAAGCATCGTTATAGGACAACAGCCGGAAGATATTAGAGGTTTTCTTGCCGTCCTTGTTGTATTCCACAGTGATACCGTTACGGATCTTCTGATAGTTCTGGTAATTGGTTAACATTAAATCTCCAGAAACAGGAGTGTGGCACAGCTCGTCCACCACCGTGCGAACGGTCTGTTCCGGAATATCCGGATTGATCCGGCACAGGCTTTCCAACATCACATCCGGCAGAACAACCTGTTTCTTATCTTTGCGTCCGGTTCCGTCAGGAAGTGTATCTTCATACAATTCAGAACAGTATAATTATGCCGCTCCTGCAAAGCCTTGATAGCAGCTTGCTCAATCATATCTTCCGTTATGATTTTCGGCATAAAATCACCTCCTATTTCGTTACGCTCTTTGGAAGATTACACGTTCGAGTTCTTTATATACTTGCATAGAATCGTCAATTACTTTTGCCAAATTCTTCTTGAATACTTCGGCATTGATGCTTCCAACAATACCACAGAAATTACGAATATGTCCGGTGTTGTCTTTTATCTGCTGATTGACAACATCCGTAACAAAAGCATCGTAGGCCGCCTCATCAAAAGTCTTTTCATTGATCTCGCAGTATTTTTTTAGAACCTCTTTATCGTATAAGTAATTTTCAATTTCAAAACGATTTAAGACCCTATGATTTTGTGGATTATTACTCAGATACATCTGTCTATCAGCTTCGGTGGTGTCTTTGCCGGATGCCATATCTCTATCTTTTAAAACCAGTATTTCGACATCTGAGAACACCTTTGAAAGAATACTGATAGCAATTTCGCTGCGTTGATCAAGTTCGGTATTACCACCACTCGAAATAAATAATGTATCTGGGTATTTTTCGCCGAAAATACTATTGAACACTGCTGCATCAAATCCACGCTCTCCACCCGTGCGGGTTGGCTCTGCTCGTCCCTCACAATAGACAATACACTTTGGAGAAACAAGCCCGGTTAAATCATCCAGGGCTGTTTCAAACAGATTTCGCCAATTGTTTCGGCTTTTTACCATCGGAGTAAGGGTATAAGCCTGAGATGCCCATTTGTTATCTTCCTTGAACTCAATAATCTGGGATACTTCGTTCAATTCATCCTGCAGTGCTCTCAAAAAACCAATGCTATGTGTAGCAACCCAAATTTGACAGTTCTCAGGAACCATCCTATTTATTTCAATTAACAGTTTTCTTTGAATTGCGGTATTAAGATGAAGTTCCGGCTCATCAATAATAAAAATTGAGTCCGTATATTCATCTTTTCGCAAATACAAGTCAAGGAGAATATCAACAACTTCCTTTTCACCGGAAGATAATACATTGTACTCAAATGCGTTTGTTGTATCGTCTTTCTTAAAGAAGAATGTACCCTGTCCTGCTTCAATATTTCCAAGATTATCAACTTTAATCTTTAAGCAGTTACTTACTGCATTATTTAGTTCACCAATAATATGTGCTTTTGCTTCGGATGGGCGGCAGTCGTTGTCGTTCATATACTTGTCGTACTTTATTTTCAATCTACGATAACTTTGTTCTATTCTCTGGTCAATATCAGCAGCTGTTGTTGCTCCAAAATCATTTCTTCTGATTTCTGTTACTGCCTTGCTTTCTTGCACATTTAGGTTGCCATTATATCTAAAAGAGCTCCTAAAAGAAAACAAGGTGTTTTCTAAACCATCTGTTTTCTTTGCGTTTCTAACCGCATCAAAAGTACCAGCATCAAAAATAATTTCTACATTCTGATAATTATAATTTGCCTCTTTATCCAGAGAATGATAAACATATGTTTTGTTTCCTGTGTTACCAATTGTGTTATAGGCATTATTATGGAAAAGCATCGCATCAAATACGCTGCTTTTACCACAACCATTTGGACCCACTAAAGCAATGATGCGCTTAGGTGTTTCACCAAGGTCGATGGTAAGATCGGAAAATCTTTTATACTTTTTGAGATGTAGCTTTTTTATCTTCATCTTTTTACACCTCCACTTTTGAAAGAAGTAAGTTATTTAACCTTTTCCCACTTTTCAATCAGGTAGTTTACGAATGCAGAGCAGGAGATCAGCATATATTTTGCATCCTCACTGCTTGCGCCTGCGAAATCAATACTGCCATGACGGATGCCACCCTCATCGGATGTGTACCCGTATAGGCTGCTCATAGCGCTCTGAAGCGCCTTATGTAATTTAACGCCCTTGCTTTCCAACTTCTTTAATGCTTCGCCCAGAGTAGCCTTCGGATTCTCGGTTATAATGCAACACATTGCCTCGAATGCACTAATAGAATCTTTAATTGTATTTTCGTAATCAGGTGCTTTTCTATTAGAAAATGAGTCTACTGCTTTTCTAATGTGAGTTCTTGCTGAGTCATACGGAATGCTGATAGCTTCTTCAAGTGCTTTTAGCTCATGCTCTGAAACAATAGGCACAACAAGCTTGTCCATAATCCTATAGCCAGAAACTTCTTCTTCAAGAATCCTGTTAAAAACAGTTCTCATTTTTCCCACTGTATCTTCTTCGGAATTCATGAAGTACCTTTCGATAAAATCAAAAATCACATACCACTCTTTGGCTTCCATGACGTATTTTTGCAATGCTTCAGCATTACGCTTTTTTATCAATTCATTTTTGGGGAATTCATAAGGGACACCCATCTCAATCATCATATCCTCGATGCCGGTAGTATAATTCGTCCAGTCAAACGTATCGTATGAATCGAATTCTTGCTTATAAAAAGCTGCAAGAATTCTTCTTTTCAGCGTGTCACTTGCTGTTTCTAACTGCAAAACGGAACTTTTATATCCATATCTTTGAGAAAATGTACTCATATTTACACCTCCAGCTTGCCGCTCATCAGGCGTTGTAGCAGCATATCACGCTGTGCAGCCAGATTTAGATTTTTCTGATGTAACAGTCGCTTTTGTTCTACAATAGGCAAAACTTTGTCTACAAAAGCTTCCAGAATATCATCTTTAGGAGCTAACAGTTTATATCTACGCATAAATGTCAAACCAACAAACTGCTGAGAAGCACCATTTGTCTGAGCACCAAAGATTTCTTGCATTGTCGAACTGGTCATCCAGTAATAAAGATATGCCGTATCTCTCATCGTTTTTGGTTTGAAAATGATTACATTCTTTACACTGAACTCACAGTTATAGTCAACAATACAACAGTTGCCCACCGTACCGATGTTACTAAAGAGTATGTCTCCAGACTTTAATCCACTACGCTTTTAATTCCTTCGTGATCTGTTTCGCTGATGTTATAAGTAGCATCGAAATCAACAAATCCCGAAGAAATACATCTGCCTGTGACAAGAGGAACACCTATGTCTACCGGTTTAGGAGTGTCATGAGTTCCATCTGTAACATAGCAGAATTCATTTATCCTTTTTATTTTCCACCCCTCTGGTATTCCATCCTCAAACTTGGCGTTTTCATACCCGGGGAAGCGGAAACGGACAAACCATTCCTTGTACAGTTCCTGTGCTGCCTGTTCCAACAACTCAATTCTACGATTGTTTACTTCGATTAAATCGTCATAAGCAGACAGAATATCTGCTATGCGTTCCTGCGTAGGGAGATCCGGCAGGTTGAGTTTCAAGCGCTGGATGAATCTCTTATCCGCACGTTGTCTGCCACTTGCGCCTGTCATACTGTTGATTGCAGGCAACACAACCGCATCGCTGGATGCCAGGTAATAAGTGAATCTGGCATCAGCCTTTTTCTTTTTTGCTCTGAAAACATAGAACTCCGTTGAGCCAAATGCAGCATCACCCTCAATGGCTACTTTGGCAATCTTTCTATTTTCCAAGCAAGGTGTGATGCGGGAAAAAACAGTATCTCCATCACAAAACTTACTGCTACTTTGTCCGTCATAAACTTTTACTTCTTCGTTTGTCACAGAACGACGAGTAGGGGATACCTTATCAATATCAATAAAAGGGTAAGATTCTCCCTTTTTCAGCTTTACAGGCGGATTTACATCAATAATGTCTTCCAATCTTTTTTCTTCCCATTTACTCATTTTTCTCCACCTCCTTTCCGTTATTTAACCAATCTGAGCAGGAACGAAAATCTCCAAAGCAACTGACTTTCTTCGGCGCAATGCTCTGCCCAGATAATCATATATTCAATATTTTGGACTGAGTTTGTATCTATACACTGTTTCAGCACACCGTAGTTCTTGCGAACCAGCATATCATTGAAAACGCCATTATCTAACTGCTTGTCAATTTTGCCTTTGGCAATACCTTTCCAGACTTCATCGTTATATTCGCAGGCTTTCAACGCAATGGATGCCGTATTTTTCAGCGCAAGAAATTCATCTGCTTTTATATCATTCAGATTCGACAGAATCATATAAGTAAGAATTTGATAAAAACCATAGAATAAACCTATGCGTTCTAAAACATCCAGTCCCGATTCAAATTCCCATAAAAGGCCACTGCCCCATGTCAGTCCACCGACTATAACGGCAATCTCAATGAACATCAAAAATATCTGCCAAATTGTTTTGGACCAAATATGTTTTTTCTTTATTTGGCTCATTGGAATAACTCCTGTAAATTGGTTGCAATTTTATCTTCCAAACCGTGTGCTTCTTCGTTAAACTTGGAAAGGGTCGTGTAATATGCCATCATTCGCTCCTTGAACTCTTCCTGCGTTAAGCCGTCATCCTCGATCGCAACGCCAACATAACGACCGGGATTCAGAGAAAAGTCCTGATCGCCGATACTGTCATCTTCGTAGCCAACAAACTTTCCGTTTTCATCATAAACCTTACCGATGGCTACCGCCTTGCATAGACCGACAACATCTCTGTATTTCTCTTCCGGGAAGCGTTCTGTCAGCCAGTCAATATTAGACTGCCAGTAGCTTTTAGGCATAATATCTTCATCGTCAGACACTTCAGGTGCATCCGCCAGTTTTGTGCGATAATCATTCAACAGAGCTTCAAAATCCTCGTTTTTTCCCTCATACAGTTTGGTAATGATACCAAGGTTCCGAATCTGCTCATCGGAGAATTTACGGTGCGCACGCTCAATTTGAGTAAAAATATTTCTGGCATCAATAAACAGAATTTCGTCTTTCTTTACTTTCGCCTTATCAAAGAACCACAGGGTAGCAGGCAGCGTAACAGAGGTAAACATATTGGATGGCAGTGTTACCATCTGGCTGATAATGCCGCTTTCTATCAGCTTTACACGAATATCCTTTTCGCTGTTACCTGCATCCGATGCAGAGTTTGCCATAACCAGCGCAGCACGACCAGTATCATTCAGAGCAGTTGCGAACTGATTGATCCAAAGGTAGTTGCCGTTAGGAACGGTTTCCTTGGCATCTTTCTTTTTGCTTTTAGTTTTGTTCTGAGGAACGCCGTAGGTATTAAAACGAGGCTGATCCTTAACCTGATCCAGTTCTACGCCATCCACATTGAAAGGCGGATTTGCCATAACATAATCAAAATTACCGAAGCTATCATAAGGATCACGGTAATAGGAGTTTGCATGGGTAATGGTGCCACGAACATTGTTAAGGACAAGGTTCATCTTTGCCAGGCGAACGGTTGCGCCCGTCTTTTCCACGCCATAAGCACGCAGATTCATCTGCTTGCCCTGAGCTTTGTGCTTTTCAATATAATGGGCAGTCTGAACAAACATACCGCCGCTACCACAGGCTGGGTCGAGAATCCTACCCTCAGTAGGCGCAAGGACTTCAACCATGTAACGGACAACAGATGCAGGGGTGAAGAATTCACCGCCGCCCTGACCTTCCGCCAATGCAAATTCACCCAGAAAGTATTCATAAATCTCACCGAAGATGTCAAGCTCTACATCCGCAGGAATATCCTTAAAGTTCTTCAATAGCTTTGCCAATACGAGCGGATCGTCTTCGCTGTTAACGCTGTAATAAATGTCCTTCGGAAGAGTATCTTCCAATTCAGCGGTGTATTTCTCAACCGCTTCCATAGCTTCCTTCACCTTCTTGGCAAGATCTTCGCTTTCAGGCAAATTCAACAGCCAATCATATCGAGCTTCTTCAGGCAGATAGAAACCGCATTTTTCGATAGCGATTTCATGGATAGGGCGTTCCATACGAGTACCCTTGATAGAATCAAACTCTGCCTTGATCTCAGGTTCGAACTTACTATATTTTACATCTGCAAATCGCAGGAAAATCAAACCGAGAATAGGTTCGGCGTATTCCGTGGACTTCAAGCCAGAATTAGCACGTAGCTGATCGGCGGTTGTCCACAATGTATCCTTTAAGTTTTCAACTGTTTATTGGTCATTTGTATTCTCCTCCGGCACATATTGCATTAAGTCACCGTAATCGCAGTTCAACACGTCACAAATCCTGCCAAGGATTGCAAGATTGACCGGTTCATCTCTGCGAAGCTTTGTCATTGTATTGGGAGCAATATCTGCCGCTTTTCGTAAATCTGCTTTACTCATTTTCTTATCGACAAGCAGTTTCCACATTCGGTTATATGAAATAGCCATGCGTCTACCTCCTGTTTCCGCTTTTACGCTTACTGTGTATAATAATAGCAAAACTTGCCGTAATTTTCAAGATACATTCGCAACTATATGCGATGACAGCTTGATTTCTGTGATTGTACATAAATGGTCATTTTCTTTCAATTCCATTCCGGAACGGATAGAAAAGGATCAGTATCACTATAATCAGTATTATTAATATCAGTATTATTAATATCAGTATTATTATATTGTGATTTTCACAGTTCTTGAATTGTGAAAATCACAATTCTGGAATTGTCAAAAACACAATTCAAGAGTTGTGAATCCACAGAGTAAAGGCTGACCCAATAGGCCAGCCTTCATTGCAATTCATAGGTTTGGTTGTAACTCAGTTCAGGAACAACCACTGCTATTGCGTATTGATTGGAACAGCGGACAGGAGACGCTGCATTTTGCGCTCAAACTCTTCGGAGAATTGATGCTGACATTGTTCCGGTTTCGGTAAACTCTCATTCATGGCAAACGCCAATTCCTCAGTCGCCTGTTTTAGTAATTCTTCGGACAACATATCTCCCCCTTATATTCGTTTAACCTCGACTGCCAGATGCCATAATCATTGAAAATTTGTTGCTTCCTGTATTATGGGCATCCAGCATTTTGGCGGGGTTTCTTTGTTTTTCCAAGTTTTCGTGTGTGATGTGCGCCTACAGTCAATTACCCAGCCCTTTATGGACGGGGCAATTGACAAGGCTGTCACCCCCCCGGAAGACGCAAACCTGTTTTTCCAAGGGTGACATACTAAGAGGGAAAAACATATGGAATAAACTTCCGATTTTACCAAAGATAGGTGTTTTGACCCTTCAGTTTGCGCAGAGCTTTAATCGCCGTAGATATAGTTTACCAAGGCAATGGATTGCGCAATGCCGGGCAGTGTCTACAAGGATGGCCCGCAGATCAGCACCACAGTGCGTATGGCTGTTAATGTCCTTTGCACGCTGCTACTGATTCTACCTACTTACCGTATTTTCCGCGTTTGGAAACCTAGCAAGCGTAAGCTGGCTAAGTTAGAGGCTAAATCGACCAAGAAAGCAGCCAAGCAGGAACACGCATAACAAAATAGCAAGGGGCTGTTGCACATGTGACAGCCCCTTTTTATCAGTAATAGGTAGAATTTTAAGCATAAAGATTGTTGGGTATGGTGATAGCTTTCTGTCGCAGTTGTCGGTATGCTTTGTAGTACCGCAGGTCAATAAAACATACAAAGGAGCGTTGAAAACAATGGCGTCTATCAGAAAACGCGGCAGTAACAGCTATTTGATTGTGGTATCCCGTGGGTACGATTATGAGGGCAACCGACTGAAATCTGTGCAGAAAACGGTCAAGCCACCCAAGGAGTACACACCCAAACAGGCAGAGAAATGGGTAAAGGAGCAAGCAATTCTATTTGAACGCGAGGTACAGCATACGCCGGAACCAATTAACCGCAGCATTACGCTGGCAAAGTACATTGAGCATTGGGCGGCTGATATAGGACCGAAGAAGCTGGCGGACTCTACATACCAACGAGATTTGCAGGATATTCGGCGCATTCTGCCGACGCTGGGCAACTGTAAACTGACCGATTTGCGTAAAGAGATTATCCGTGATTTCTACGAAGAAATGCGGCATAGCCCGCGTTTGGACGGCAGAGGGAATCTATCCGAGAAGTCAGTCGAAGGTTTACACAACACGCTGTGCGGCATCCTGTCGGCGGCTGTGGACGAGGGCTATTTGACCCACAATCCCGCATGGCGGTGCTATAAGCCCAAAGGAAAAAAGAAAGAACGCCCTGTAGCTGATGAGGAAACGGTTAAAAAGTTGATTACAGCGTTTGAAGGGCAGAGTATGAAATACGAAACCTATTTCAAGCTGGTGCTGGCAACCGGGCTGCGGCGTGGGGAAGCCTGTGGATTAAAATGGAGTGACATCAACTGGCGCAAACGTACAATCCATGTACAGCGGGGTGTGGTCAAACTTAGCCACCAAGAATCAATCACTAAGGATCCCAAGACCAGCAGCGGAGATAGACAGGTATATTTGAGCAAGGAGATGTGCCAACTGCTCAAAGCGTGGCGGAAAGAATGCGAATGGGATAGGGCGCAAACCGCGAACGAAACCGTATCTGAAGATGATTACTTATTCCGCCAGCCTAATGGAAAGCCGATGAATCCCTGCACATTTACCTATCGCTTTAAGCTGATTTTGAAAGCAAATAACCTACCGCTGGACTTGAGTGTACATAGCCTGAGACACACGAACGCCAGCCTGCTGATTGCACAAGGCGTGGATGTACGAACGGTTGCCAGCCTGCTTGGTCATGCACAGGCAAGCACAACGCTGGATATTTACGCCCATGCATTTGACAAAAATAAACGCAAAGCACAAGAGAAACTCGGAAAGGCAATTGGATTATGATGAGAAAAATCAAGCTGACCCGCGCAAACAAAAGTATCTTACTGAAAGCACTGGCACCCTATTACTATCAAGAAAAGGCACTTGGCCATAACACGGAAAACCCGGGGCGACTGATACTGAAAATTGATTCTGTCCCAGCCGATAAAAAAGCTACTTTTTCTACAGAAGAAATCCGCCTCATGCGAATCACTATAAACAGGCTGAGGAACGAGCGTCTAGGAAAAGGGCAGTACACCGATGCGGCAGACGATATGCTGCTAAAATTATTCTGAAAATCAAACACTAACAAAAACAAAAAACCTCATTGCAAAAAACACATCGCAATGAGGTTTTTTGGTGCGACCGGGAGGATTCGAACCTCTGGCCTTCCGGGTCGGAGAACTACGACAGGGCGGTATAGACTGACGTTGAAACGTGAAATTTGTTGGTTCTGCACAGCGGCTCCCAAAACAAGAAAAAGCCCGTTGTTGGTTGTCACAACAGGCTTTTTCGGCATTTTATAGTGCCTCTGCACAGTAGTGGTCAAATGGTGGTCAGAAAATCGCACGGCATGGAGATGAGATGCTTTAAGGATGACAAGAATTACGATTTCAATCGGTACTTTCTCGTCCTGCTGCTTCCCTCCGCAACAACAGCTCCGTCAGAAACTAACTCTGCTAGATACATCTTTGTGCGGGAAACTTGCAAGCCGATGGCATCGGCAATTTGGGTGCTGCTTGCTTCCGGTGTGTCGGTCCAAATATTGAAGGATATCGTTCTTTCGCTTCTCTGAGATAGAATTAGACTTTCCGCCGTTTTTTGCCGCCACTTTTTATCGCCACTTTTTGCCGCCGCTTTATTGGCGGCAAGCGGCAACAACAGCGTTGTGCGGTCCGGATGAAAGCTCTCTACGATTTTCGGCTCCTGCCAGCCCTGTTTTTGCCAGACGGTACGGATGCGCGGCAAACCGCTGCCCGCGCGCTCACCGACATTAATCAGGTTGAACATCTTAGCCTGATCGGTCAGGGCCAGGTCCAGCAAGGCAGATAGGTCCCTACATGGATAGGATGGCTGGGAGCAAAAACAAAGGCTTTGCCCTCACGTTCCAGCGCAAAGACTGCCTGCAAATTTTGATTGTAGGCGATATGTCGATGGTCGATCAGGGATATGATCTGCGGGTATTGGCGGCAGCGAATGGTGTAAAGGAACCGCATCCCCTGAGGCTTGCGGACGTAATCTCTCATTTTGGAGAAAATAACCACCAGACGATCGCAGCCTTTTTCCAACGCCCGCGATACCGGGATGGCATCCGAAAGACCACCGTCAAAGTAGGGAATGTTATTTAATTCCACCGGGCGGCAGGCAGCAGGAATAGCGCTGGATGCCATAATGAGTCGATAGTCGTCCTGAACCATCGTTTCTTTCCCAAAATACTCTGCCTTTCCGGTCAAAGCGCTTGTTACCACTACCTCATACTCTGCCGGGTTATTTTTCAGTGTGGGAAAATCCAGCGGGTCCTTTCCCGTGGAGTTGGTCAGCGTTCCATATATGTTTTGCAACCCGAACAAATTGCCGGGCTTTAAAAAGCTTCTTAGCCCAAAATAACCGGGGCTGTGAATACGCTCCGTAAAAAGCGCAGATTTCGGCCCCGTTATCCGGCCAGATAGCTGGCCAGGTTTCCAGATCCGCCAGACGCGCCAATGCAGTAAGCAAATGTGATATTGTGATCCAGGAAAGCGTCCAGGATCGCTGCATTATAGGCGCACTTCATCCCGCCGCCTTCTACAACCAGTCCGATTTTCATTTGTGAATCCCTTCCAACTTCATGTGATATTGTTCCAGCACATCTTTCAGCGTGATTTCTTGCATTCTTTGTTCCGCTGTTTTTTGAATGTCCAAGTAAAAATCCCGCAGCA
>OGNY01000578.1_pt1 | contig 32167 bp, 25 predicted proteins | sample 1573551 | NCBI WGS metagenome assembly OGNY01 (sample SAMEA2581885, study PRJEB24529) | metagenome | biome: Human gut stool | place: China | collected 2011
GAGGTCACACTCCCGCAGGGCACCCGCTGCAAGGTCGTGGCCGTGGACGGTGCGATCCTTATTGTCGCTCCCGTGACCGCTGACGCGGCTGCGGTTTAAATCACAAAGAAAAAAGGAGGACCCCCAAATGCTGTTAGTCTTTGCCATCCTGCTCATCATTATTCTGGTAGTTTTGGTGCGCTGCATCGTTATTGTGCCGCAGTCCAACGCCTATGTCACCGAGTGGCTCGGCGTCTACAAGGATACCTGGGGCGCGGGCCTGCACATCCGTACGCCGTTTGTCGAGCGCATCTCCCGCAAGGTCTCGCTGAAGGAGGAGGCCGCCGACTTCCCGCCGCAGCCCGTCATCACCCGCGACAACGTCACGATGATGATCGACACCGTCGTTTTCTTTCAGGTGTTTGACGCCAAGATGTACGCCTACGGCGTGAACCGCCCGATCCAGGCCATCGAGAACCTGTCCGCCACGACGCTGCGTGACATCATCGGCTCGATGACGCTCGACGAGACCCTGACGAGCCGCGACCTCATCAACACGAAGATCACCGCCAGCCTTGACGAGGCCACGGACCGCTGGGGCATCAAGGTCAACCGCGTCGAGCTGAAAAACATCGAGCCGCCGGTGGAGATCCGCCAGGCCATGGAGAAACAGATGAAGGCGGACCGCGAGAAGCGCGCCTCCATCCTGCTGGCCGAGGGCGAAAAGCAGGCTGCCATCACCCGCGCCGAGGGCGAGAAGGAGTCCGCCATCCTGCGTGCCGAGGCCGTGAAGCAGCAGCGCATCCGCGAGGCCGAGGGCGAAGCCGAAGCCCTGCTGACCGTCCAGAAGGCACAGGCCGATGCCATCCGCATGATCAACGAGGCGAACCCCAACCACAACTATCTGGCCCTGCGCAGCATGGAGGCCATGGAGAAGGTCGCTGACGGCAAGGCCACCAAGCTGATCGTGCCCAGCGACATGCAGAATCTCGCCGCAACCGTGTCCGCGATCAAGGAGATTTCCGGCGAAGTGACCGAATAAAATTTTACATTCTGTTTTCCCTGCCCGCGGTGTTCTGCCGCGGGCAGTTTTTGTGGGGACGAACGCTGGCGGCAAGGCGCGAAAGCCCCTCCCACACTGCTCCTTTCCCGCAATTTTTTCTTGCGTTTTCCACAAAATCAGGTTATAATATAAGCAGAATAGTATGCCTTTTTGCGCATACTACATAAAATATTGTGAGGTGTATCAGTATGAAGGAACCTATGGTCATCACTATGGCGCGTGAGTACGCATCCGGCGGCAGCGAGATCGCACAGGCTGTTGCCGACAAGCTGGGTATTCCCCTATATAATAAGGAGCTGATCACCCTTGCCGCCAAAAAGAGCGGTCTGACCGAGGAGGCCATTGCCGCCAGCGAGAACCAGCGCAGCGGCAGCCTGATCTACAGCCTGTACATGATGGGCAACACGATGCCCCTGGCTGACCAGGTCTACATTTTGCAGAGCAACGTCATCAAGGAGCTGGCCGCCGAGGGCCCCTGCGTCATTCTGGGCCGCTGCGGTGACTACGTCCTGCGTGAGCGCCCCAACGTGCTGCGCACCTTCGTCTACGCGCCGCTGGAGACCCGCATCCAGTTTGCCAAGAGCCGCCCCGACGCCAAGGACATGCCGGACCGCCTGTGGGAGACCCAGCTGGCCAAGCATGACCGCGCCCGCGCAAGCTACTACAACTATTACACCGAGAACCGCTGGGGCGAGGCCAAGAACTACGATCTGTGCCTGAATGCGACCCTGGGCCGCGAGGCCTGCGCCGACCTGATCGTGGCCGCCGCCAGGGCTATGCAGGAAGCCGACAAGTAAAAAGGAGCCTTTCACTATGCTGCGCTATGTCAAAAACGGAATGCTGCTGTTGAGCGTCGCGTATATCGTCATCGGTATGCTGCTGCTCATCATGCCCGAGACCAGTCTGCTCTGGATCTGCAACATTTTTGGTGTTGTGGTGCTTGTCACCGGCATTGTCTGCCTGATTCAGTATGCCCGCATCCGCGGCACCGGCTTTACCGCGCCGTTCATGCTGGTGGGCGGCGTCATCACGGCGGGGCTGGGCATCTTCACGCTGGCAAAGCCGCAGGTAGTGACCAGCTTTCTGCCCGTTGTGTTCGGCATCTTCATCGTCGTTGACGGCCTGAGCCGCATCGGTACCGCCATTGACCTTGCCAAGCGCAAGGGGCAGAAATGGTGGTTGCTGCTGCTGTTCAGCATCGTATCCGTTGCCCTGGGCGTACTGCTGGTGCTGCACCCGTTTGATGCGGCGGTCAGCGCCGTCATGCTCTGCGGCATCCTGCTGATCGCCGAAGGTGCGCTGAATTTAGGCTGCATTCTCTACGCCGCCATGGAGCTGCGCACACTGGACCGCATGGCCTCTGCCGCCGCCAATGCGGCCTTGGGTGCCATCGGCGACGCCCTGGACGAGGCCGAAGCCGCCGAGCGCGATGTCGGCAGCGATGGCCCTGTGGTGTACGACGCCGAGAGCAAGGATGTGTCGGAGGACGGTGAATAACCGTTCCGTGACACCGTAGGGGCGCATTCTATATGCGCCCGCAGCGCCGTGCCATCAGCAAACGGGCACGGGCGGATATAGAATCCGCCCCTACAAGCTCCGTTTGTCCTTATTTTGTTTCCCGCGCGAAGGATCGCGAGTTATTTTTAAAGGAGAGAGCCCCTATCCATGTATGACCTTATCATCGTAGGCGCCGGCCCTGCCGGCATTTTCACCGCGCTGGAGCTGCTGCGCAAGAGCAGCACCCCCCACAAAATTTTGCTCGTCGAAAAGGGCAAGCCTGTGGAAAAGCGCCACTGCCCCAAGGATAAAACCGGCGTCTGCGTAAACTGCAAGCCGACCTGTGCCATCACCACCGGCTTTTCCGGCGCGGGCGCATTCTCGGACGGCAAGCTGTCCCTGTCCTATCAGGTCGGCGGCGAGCTGCCCGACCTGATCGGCGAGGATTTCGCGCAGGAGCTTATTGACTACACCGATAAAATTTACCTCGAGTTTGGCGCCGACCCGAAGGTCGAGGGCATCTACGAGGGTCCCGACATCAAGGACATCCGCAAGCGCGCCATTCAGGCGGGTCTGCAGCTCGTTGACTGCCCCATCCGCCATCTGGGCACCGAGAAGGCCCAGCAGCTCTACCTGAACATCCAGAACTATCTGGCCGACGCCGGTGTTGAGATGCTGTTCAGTACCGAGTGCGAGAACATCATCCTCGAGGATTCCGTCTGCAAGGGCGTCCGCCTGCGCGAGAAGGACGGCGTCCGCGACGTCTACGCCAAGCAGGTCGTTATTGCCACGGGCCGCCGCGGTGCGGACTGGCTGGAAAAGATCTGCGCCGAGCACAACATTGCCCACAAGCCCGGCACCGTTGACATCGGCGTCCGTGTTGAGTGCCGCAACGAGATCATGGAGAAGATCAACAAGGTCCTGTATGAGGGCAAGCTGATTGGCTACCCGGCCCCGTGGCGCAACAAGGTGCGCACCTTCTGCCAGAACCCCGGCGGCTTCGTTGCGCAGGAGAACTACGACAACGATCTGGCCGTCGTCAACGGCCACAGCTTCAAGGAGAAAAAGAGCAACAACACGAACCTGGCCATTCTGGTCAGCCACAACTTCACCGAGCCGTTCAACCAGCCCATCGCCTACGCGCAGAAGGTCGGTGAGCTGACGAACATGCTGGGCGCGGGCCACATTCTGGTGCAGCGCTACGGCGATATTCTGGACGGCAAGCGCACTTGGGCCAACGAGCTGGCCCGCACGAACGTCCGCCCGACGCTGAAGGACGCCGTGGCCGGTGACATCACCGCCGCCATGCCCTACCGCGCCATGGTCAACATCATCGAGTTCATCAAGATGATGGACGAGGTCGTGCCCGGCTTTGCCAGCCCCGAAACGCTGCTGTACAGCCCTGAGCTGAAGTTCTACTCCAACAAGGTCAAGATGGACACCGATCTGGAGACGAACATCGCGGGTCTGCACTGCCTGGGCGATTCCTCCGGCTGGACCCGCGGCCTGATGATGGCCTCCGTCATGGGCGTCCTGATGGGCCGCAAGCTGATGGAGAAGCACGAGTTCTGATTTTTCGGGGACGCGGGTATTCTTTTCTTAGAAGAAAAGAACCAAAAGAATTTTAAACATAATCAAGGGGAGAGCGCCGGGTGTGGTGCTCTCCCCTTTTTTGCAGGCGGCGAGTGGCGGCGGCATGAGGGCATGCCGCCCTACGCACTCACTTTATGTCATTCGTAGGGCGGGATGCCCTCATCCCGCCGCGGGCAGGCATCCACTTTACTGCCCGCCCGTAGGGGGCGGCGTCCCCGACGCCCCGCGCCCACTTCCCGCGAAAAAATTTCAAAAATCTCCAAAACACCCGCTCCGTGTGACAACTTTGCAACATCCGGGGTGTAGGATAGGGGCAAACCAGGCACAGAAAGGAGCTTTAAGGATGAAAAAAGTAGCTTTATTATTGGCGGCAGCCATGCTGGCGCTGGCCGGATGCGCGTCTGCGGGCGATACCGCGGCGGCTTCGGAGGCCGCACCGGCGGAGAGTACGGCGGAGAGCGCCGCGGCGGAGGACAGCACAGAAGCGGCGCTGCCGGGTGAGCCGCACCCCCTCTCGGCCTATAGCGCCTGCGCAGTCAGCGGCAACTGCGTCTACGCGGCGGTCACCCATTTTTCAAGCAGCGAGGACAGTCTCGGCAGCTTTGATCACAGCACCGTCTACAAAACCGACCTTACCACCGGGCAGACCTATGAGATGTACCGCACGGACTCCCAGCTTGCGTCCGCGCCGCTGATCATAGACGACACGCTGTATTTCATCTGCTACGACGGCGGTATGCTGGCCCTGCCGACGACGGGCGGTGAGGCGCGCGTGCTGCCGTTCTCCTACGACGACTGGATGCCTGTTTTTTACGCAGGTCACTACCTCTACTGCCGGAGCGTCAGCGCCGCGCCGTTCTGCCGTACCGACGGTATGCGGTTTAACTTGGAAAACGGGGAGACCGCGCCGTGGAATATCCCGGTGGAGACAATGTACATTCCCGATGTCGTCGGGGACGCGCTGCTGCTCTGCCGCGTTGTCTCGGATTATCCGGTGCCCTACCCGGACGACGACGAGATGTCCCAGGCGCTTTTGCAGAACACCACGCTGGAATACACCCTGGCCGACCCCGCGACGGGCGCGGTGCGGCAGACCTGCTTTACCCTCCCCTATGACATACCGCAGCCGGGGAGCCTTACAATCTACACCTACCTTGGCAAGTGCGGCAGTGACTTCTATTTCCGCGCAGACCAGTGCGACGATGAGTACGCTTTTGTTTCCCAGTCCGTGCTGCGCATCGGCACGGACGGCACCCGGACCGACCTTGGCATTACCAAAACGCCGGATTACCTGGATTACTCTGCGGTTTTGCAGGGCGATGAGGTGCGCTGGCTTCTGACCCGCGGCACCGACGGCATCTATCTGATTTACGACACGCAAGGCCATGAGATTGGCCGCAACGAGCGGCCTGCCGGGCTGGAGGCCTTCTTCCCGCTTTGTATGCTGGACGACGGACGCCTGCTGATGGTCGTCGGCTACGACTGGGAGCACGACAGCGCGGCCCGCTACGCCGTGATGGACGCCGACGAATTTCTGAACGGCGGGTCGGCATACCGCGAGATGACGTTTGCGGAGTGAACGGGCCGACCCTACAGGGAACGGCACGGTGGGCCGTGCCCGCTGCCGCAGAGTTTTTCAATCACCGGAAAGGACGTGTACCCATGAAAACGAAAAAGCGCATTCCCCTCATCCTCACCGCGGCGCTGGCGCTGTCCGCCTGTGCGTCGGCGGCGGATTCCGCAACCGCAGCCGCGCCCGCGGAGACTGCCGCCGCCACACCGGAACCGACGGCGGCACCTGAACCGGTGGGGGAGCTGCGCAGCACCGTTCACCTCTCCATTTTCTCCAACGCGCTATACCAGACCGTTTTTGACGGTTCCACCGCGCAAGAAACCACTGGTACAAATGTGTATAAAACGGATTTTTCCACGGGAAAGACCACCTTATTTTATCACGCCGATTCGCTATTTTCTGCGTTTCCGTTTGCAACAGAGGATACACTGTATATTGTTGCAGGCAAGCTGCTGGCTTTTCCGCTGGCAGGCGGCGCACCGCGTGAAATCCCCTATGACAGCGACGAATGGGTCGATGTGCTTTACGACGAGCAGTATCTTTACTCCATCAGCTCCGTCACCGCACCTTATGCCTACACACAGGGGCAGCGGCTTGATTTGCAGACCGGGGAGACTTTGCCGTGGAACATTCCCGGCGAAACCACGAATGTGCTGGACGTGGTAAACGGTCAGCTTGTGACCTGCCGCATTCTGTCGGATTCTCCTGTTCCCTTTCCCGAGGATTCCGAAATGTCCGATGCCTTTCTGCAAAATTCCCTGTGTGAATTTGATCTGACGGACGCTGTCACCGGCAAGCCCGTCCAAAAGCTGTTGTCCTACCCCTGGTATGGAGAGGATGACGGCACCATGAGGACCTCCTATTATTACTTGGGCCATAACGGCAGCGACCTTTATTTTTCGGGCTATCACACGCCGTATGCAACCGACCAACACAGCGTTTCCGTGCTTTGCATCCGCAGCGACGGCACACAGGATGCGCTGGATCTTGCAGAGGATTGGAACTGCTCTGCACTCGACCTTGATGCTGAACTGCGTTGGCTCATGACGTACAACAGCGACATGACTGCGTTTACGCTCTATGATTTGCAGGGCAACAGGCTTGGAGCCAACGCCCGCCCTGCCGGGCTGGCCGTATACACGCCGTTGACCCTACTGGATGATGGCCGCGTTGTACTTCTCATCGGCAAAACTTCCGCCTCAACGCAGCTTGCCACCATCCCCGCCGACGCATTTTTGAACGGGAGTACGGAGTATACGGAGATGGAGTTTGTGGAGTGAGTGTCATTGCCCGGGCGGTTTTTACTGGCCGGAAGCGGGCACGGGTCGTCGGGGACGCCGACCCCTACGGGCTGGCCGTGGGGCTGGCGGCTGCCTGTCGGCGGCCAGAGGACTGCTCGCCGTGGCCGTTTCCGTTAGCATAAACAAAACCCCGCCCCCGCAATGTTTTCCACATTGCAGGGGCGGGGTTGTTTAAAACTTTAAGACATGAACCGATCCTTCAGGTTCTTGAAGAAGCTCTTGCGCTTCTCGTAGTTCTCGTCCTTCAGGCTGTCCTCAAAGGCCTTCAGGGCTTCGCGCTGGGTGCGGTTCAGCTTCTTGGGGATCTCCACGTCCACAATGACGTACTGGTCACCGCGTCCGCGCCCGTTCAGGTACTGGATGCCCTGGCCGCGCAGGCGGAACTTCGTACCGCTCTGGGTGCCCTCGGGGATCTTCTGGGCGACCTTGCCGTCCACGGTGGGGACCTCAATTTCAGCGCCCAGCACAGCCTGGGAGTAGGTAATGGGCACGCGGACGTACACATCGTAGCCGTCGCGCTCAAACACGGCGTCGGGCTTGACCGTCACATGGACGATCACGTCGCCCGCGGGGCCGCCGTTCGTACCGGCGTCGCCCTGGCCGCGCAGCGCAATGTTCTGGTCGTCGTCGATACCCGCGGGGATCTTGACCTCCAGCGTCTTGCGGGCACTGGTCTTGCCGGTGCCGCGGCAGGTCTTGCAGGGGTTCTTGATGATGGTGCCGCGTCCGCCACAGTGCGGGCAGGGCTGCTGGCTCTGCATCACACCAAACGGCGTGCGCTGCTGGGTCACGACATAGCCGCGGCCACCGCACTCGGTACAGGTTTCGGGGCTGGAGCCGGGCGCACAGCCGTTGCCGCCGCAGTCCGGGCAGGTCTGCTGACGGTTCAGCGTGACCTTTTTGGCGCAGCCGTGGGCGGCCTCCTCAAAGGTCAGGATCACATTGGCCTGAATGTCATGGCCCTTGCGCGGCGCGTTGGGGTTGGAGCGGGTCGAGCCGCCGAAACCGCCAAAGCCGCCGCCGAAAATATCGCCGAAGATGTCGCCCAGATCGACGCCGCCGGTGCCGCCGAAGCCGCCAAAGCCGCCACCGTAGCCGCCGCCGGGCTGGCCGGCCCCATAGTTGGGATCGACCCCAGCGAATCCGAACTGGTCATAGCGCTTGCGCTTGTTCGGGTCGGAAAGAACATCGTTGGCCTCATTGACCTCCTTGAACTTTTCCTCGGCGTCCTTGTCGCCGGGGTTCAGGTCGGGGTGGTACTTTTTGGCCAGCTTGCGGTAGGCGCTTTTGATCTCGGCATCGGTGGCGTTTTTGCCGATCCCCAGCACCTCGTAGTAATCACGTTTTTCTGCCATAGAATCTATCCCCTCTATTTATGGGTTGTGAAAAGGCTTCCCCTTGCGGGGAAACTGTCCGCGGAGCGGACTGATGAGGTGAGACCTGCCGGATATTGCCCGCAAACAGGCAATCCCGGCAGCTTGGCCCTCATCCGGCCTTGCTTCGCACGGCCACCTTCCCCCGCGGGGGGAAGGCTTTATTTTAACTTTCTCTATAACCCCCAAGGGCCGCCGCCGGGTTTGCCCAGCGGCGGCCTTATTATGGGTTTGTTACAGCTTAGACCTCGTGGAAGTCGGCGTCAACGGCGCCGTCGTCCTTCGGCTGCGCACCGGCATCGGGGCCGGGCTGTGCACCGGGCTGCTGGCCCTGTGCCTGGGCGGCCTGCTGGTAGACCTTCTCGCTGATGGCGTAGAAGGCCTTCTGCAGGTCATCCTGCTTTGCCTTGATGTCATCAACGCTGCCGGACTTCAGGGCTTCCTTCAGGGCAGACAGCTTGGTCTCGACCTCGCTCTTTTCCTCGGCGGAAACCTTGTCGCCGAACTCGCCCAGTGCCTTCTCGGTCTGGAACACCATCTGGTCGGCGTTGTTGCGCACATCGACTTCCTCGCGGCGCTTCTTATCCTCGGCGGCATACTGCTCGGCGTCCTTGACAGCCTTGTCGATGTCGTCCTTGCTCATGTTGGTGGAAGCAGTGATCGTGATGCTCTGCTCCTTGCCGGTGCCCAGGTCCTTCGCGCTGACGTGAACGATACCGTTGGCATCAATATCGAAGGTGACCTCGATCTGCGGCACGCCGCGGGGAGCCGGAGCGATGCCGTCCAGATGGAAGGTTCCGAGGCTCTTGTTGTCGCGGGCAAACTCACGCTCGCCCTGCAGGACGTTGACCTCAACGCTGGGCTGGTTATCAGCCGCAGTGGAGAAGATCTGGCTCTTCTTGGTGGGGATGGTGGTGTTGCGGTCAATGATCTTGGTGCAGACGCCGCCCAGAGTCTCAATGCCCAGGCTCAGCGGGGTAACGTCGAGCAGCAGCAGACCCTTGACGTCGCCCTGCAGAACGCCGCCCTGGATGGCAGCGCCGACAGCAACGCACTCATCGGGGTTGATGCCCTTGAACGGCTCGCAGCCCAGTTCCTTCTTGACAGCGTCGTAGACGGCGGGGATACGGGTGGAGCCGCCGACCATCAGGACCTTGGCCAGGTCGGAAGCCTTCAGGCCGGCATCGGCCAGAGCCTTGCGGACGGGGGTCATGGTGCGCTCGACCAGATCAGCGGTCAGCTCATTGAACTTAGCGCGGGTCAGCGTCATGTCCAGATGCTTGGGGCCGTTGGCGTCCGCGGTGATGAAGGGCAGGTTGATGTTGGTCGTGGTCGCGCTGGACAGCTCGATCTTGGCCTTCTCGGCAGCCTCCTTCAGGCGCTGGGCAGCCATCTTGTCCTTGCGCAGGTCGATGTTGTTCTCGCGCTGGAAGTCCTCGGCCATCCAGTCGATGATGCGCTCATCGAAGTCATCGCCGCCCAGGTGGGTATCACCGTTGGTAGCCAGAACTTCGGTAACGCCGTCGCCCATCTCGATGATGGAGACATCGAACGTACCGCCGCCGAGGTCGTAGACCATGATCTTCTGGTCGGCCTCCTTATCGATGCCGTAAGCCAGAGAAGCAGCCGTAGGCTCGTTGATGATACGCTTGACGTTCAGACCGGCGATGGTACCGGCGTTCTTGGTGGCCTGACGCTGGCTGTCGTTGAAGTAGGCGGGGACGGTGATGACGGCCTCGGTGACAGGCTCGCCCAGATAAGCCTCGGCGTCAGCCTTCAGCTTGGAGAGGATCATAGCGCTGATCTCCTCGGGGGTGTAGTCCTTGCCGCCGGCATGGACCTTTTCAGCCGTGCCCATCTTACGCTTGATGGAAGAAATCGTGTTCTCGGGGTTGGTGATGGCCTGGCGCTTTGCGACCTGGCCGACCAGACGCTCGCCGGTCTTGGTGAAGCCGACGACAGACGGGGTGGTGCGGGCGCCTTCGGCGTTCGCGATGACGACGGGCTCGCCGCCTTCCATAACGGCGACGCAGCTGTTGGTAGTACCTAAGTCAATACCGATGATCTTGCTCATAAATAAAACTCCCTTCAAATTTGCTTTGAATGCAGTGAATGTCAATTTATATGGAAACGAATCGTTTGATTCGGTTCGACGTTATTCTGCGACGACGACCATCGCGTGGCGGATGATCTTGTCACCGATCTTGTAGCCCTTCTGGAAAACCTGCACGACGCTGCCGCTCTCCTGCCCTTCGGCGGCGGGGACCTGCTGGACGGCGTTCATGAAGTTGGGGTCAAACGGCTGGTTCAACGCCTCGATCTCGGTGATGTGCAGCGTTTCCAGAGCCTTGGCGGCCTTGTCCAGCGTCATCGTGACGCCCTTCTTGTAGTTCTCGTCCGCGCAGGCGGCGTTGGCGGCCATGTCCAGCGTGTCCAGGATGCCCAGGATCTGGGTCACGGCGTGGGACACACCGTCGTTGAACTTCTGGTCAGCCTCGCGCTGGGAGCGCTTGCGGTAGTTGTCATACTCGGCAGCGGTGCGGAGCAGCTGGTTCTTGAGGTCGGCGTTTTTCTTTTCCTCCGCCTCCAGCTTGGCCTGCAGGGCCGCGGTCTCGTGGTGATGATGCTTGCAGTCGTGCTTGCCCTCGCCCTCGTGCTTTTCCTCGGTCTGGGGGGCCTCTTTTTCAGGAGCCTCCTGTGCGGGGGTCTCGGGCTTTTCAGCAGCCGCTTCCGTCTCCGGGGCGGTCTGTTTCTTTTCTTCTTGGCTCATTGCGGGTCTCTCCTTCTTCGTTTATTGGCCCTGCCCGGCCATGCTCTGCCCCATTCTGGCGGCAAAGTAGTCCAGGATCGGCAGCAGCCGCTCGTACTCCATGCGGGTGGAGCCGATCAATGCGACGGAGCCTGTCAGCCCGCCGCCGGCTAAGTACCGCTTGCTGACGATGCAGGCGCCCGGCATCGCAGGGTCAAGGTCGCAGCCCAGCGTTGCGGTGATCTTGTTGCCTTCGGGGCGGATGAGCTCCGTCGCGGCCTCATTGTCGGAGAAGATCTCCAACAGCGTGCCAAGGTTCTGGCGGACGTCCGCCATCTTTGCCAGATACTGCGCGCCCTCCAGACAGGCCTGCGGGCCGGTGGTGACGAGCGCCTGTGCCGCCATAATGACGGGGGCCAGCCGCTGCCCTGCGGCCAGCACCATGCTGGCCATGAGCATCGGGCTTAAATCCTGCGGGGCGACGAAAGTCAGCCCGCGGTTGAGCAGCTGTGCCAGGTTGGCGGCATCGTCCCGGGTCAGACCGGTGTCAACGCGGGCTACGCGGGTCCGCACGCCGCCTGCGCTGGTCACGGCCAGCACTGCGGCGCTGTAGCGGCCCACCTGCACGACCTCAAAATGGGCAATGCAGAGATCCGGCGCCTGCGGTGTGGTAGCGGCAGCCGTGCAGCCTGTCATATCGGCCAGGCAGCGGGTCGCGGCGGGCACGAGCTTTTCCGGCTCGGCATCCATGGCGGCGAACAAATCGTCAATGCGGCGGCGGTCCTTCTCCGGCAGGGTGCCGGACTTTGGCGCGTCGATCAGATGATCGAGGTAGTAGCGGTATCCCTGGGCGCTGGGCACGCGGCCCGCGCTGGTGTGGGGCTGTTCCAGCAGACCCAGCTTGGTCAGGGCAGCCATCTCATTGCGCAGCGTCGCGCTGGACAGTGCCATGTCAAAGTAGTTTGCCAAAAGACCCGAGCCGACAGGCTCACCGTCGTTGGCATACAGGGCAACAATAGCTTCCAGTATACGCTGCTTGCGCGCATCCATCGCCATGCTGCTCATCTCCTTTGGTTTGCTTTTGTTGGTTTGTTTAGCACTCTTTATCTCCGAGTGCTAAGTTTATTATATCCCCGTTTTGCAAACTGTCAAGGGTTTTTCCGAATTTTTTGTAAGTTTAACAGTTTCGTCACAATCGGATTGGGCAGTTTCCCTATTATTATATATGTAGGGGCCGGGCATGCCCGGCTTCTACGCTGCTATGCTTTTCATTCCTCCATCCACCGCGCCAGAAACTCTGCGGCGGTGGCGGCGGCGCGGACGGTCTCGGCGTTGGGTGCGGCCTCGCGCAGGGTGCCGTGCAGCAGCACGCCGCCTTCGATGTCACCGTGTACCAGGATCGGCGCGGCGCACAGCAGGTACCGGCTGCCCAGCGGCTCCCGCTCCGCGGCGGACGCCGGGGCCGTGTAGAGCTTGCGCCGGGTCAGCAGCGGCTCGATCTCGGGCGGGAGCGGTGCGCCGAGCAGCTCGCCCTTGCCCGCTCCGGCGGCGGCGACGATATGCTCCCGGTCACAGACGGCCACGGCACAGCGCAGCCGCCGGGCCAGCACGTCCGCATAGACGGCGGCAGGCTCACCGAGCTCGGCCAGCGGCGAATACTTTTTAAATATGACCTCGCCGTTGCCGTCCGTGTAAATTTCGAGTGAATCTCCGGTGCGGATGCGCTGCGTCTTCCGAATCTCCTTCGGGATGACCACCCGGCCCAATTCGTCGATACGGCGCACGATTCCGGTTTCTCTCATACAAAATCCCCCCTGGTTTTTTCTGGTAGTATCTGCGGGGATGCCTATAATTATGTAAGGAGTTTGGTTATGGAACTATTGCAGACAACGCTTTGCTATCTCGAAAAGGACGGTGCGTACCTGATGCTGCACCGCGTCAAAAAGAAAAACGACGTCAACCACGACAAGTGGGTCGGCGTCGGCGGCAAGTTTGAACCGGGTGAGGACGCGCCGGCCTGCGCCATGCGCGAGGTGCGCGAGGAGACCGGTCTGGCTTGACGATGCACGCGCCGGTTTACCGCGGCATCGTGGATTTTTTCTGTGACCCATGGCCCGCCGAGCGGATGCACCTGTACACCTGCACGGATTTTTCCGGCGTGATGACCGACTGCGACGAGGGGTGCTTAGAGTGGGTGGACAAGGCCGCCGTGCAGGATCTTCCGATCTGGCAGGGGGACAAGATATTTTTCAAGCTGCTGGCGGAGGACGCACCGTTTTTCCATTTAGAGCTGACCTATGACGGGGATGTGCTGGTAAAGGCGGTGCTGGATGGGGTAAGTTTGGCGCTGTGATAAGCGGGCAGCGGGTCGTCGGGGACGCCGGCCCCTACCGTGCGGCAAAAAAAGAGCGTGTGCTTTTCTGTGCACACGCTCTTTTCTTATGTCTCAATACGTCGTGATCGTCGTCCCAACGAAATAATGCGTCAGAATATCCTGATAGCCCCAGCCGTTGCGGGCGTAGCCGATGGCACCCCACTGGCTCATGCCGCAGCCGTGGCCGTAGCCGTAGACATCAAAGATAAAGCAGTCCAGATCGGCGTTGTAGCTGACCGTGAAGCACTGGCTGCGCAGGCTGCGCCCGTCAACGCTCTGGCGGGCCAGCAGATTCTCGCGGAACCAGCGCCCGCTGACGGTGCCAACGCCCGCGTCCGGGCCGACCTGGATCTTGGCGACCCAGCCGTACTGGTTGGCGGACTGGATCGTGAACCAGCTGTTGGGGTCCACGCCGGACAGGTCAATGTCCATCACATCGCGGATGCGGTCCTGCAGCGTCTGGCGGGAGAAGCGGGCCGTGCCGCTGGAATTGCCGTTCGTGTTCCAGTGGCTGGACACGCTCTGGTCATACGGGCTGTCCACGGCCTGCAGCCAGGCGCGGTCATTGCCCCAGACCTCGGCAGCGGAGGCCGTGCCGGTGCTGGCCGACGCAAAGTACGGCGTGAAGCAGACCTGCCCGTTGTAGGTAACCAGCACATGGGCGACCTCCTGCGCGGCGGCCAGCGCGGCAGCGCCCGGCTCGGCACCCAGTACCGACGGGTAGCCCGACTGGCTGATGATCCAGCAGTGGGTCGCCACGCACTGAGCCTTGTAGGCTTCGGCGGGTGCGTTGGGGCCCAGCTCGTTCTGGGCCACCATGGCCAGGCACTGCACCAGATCCATCGTCTGGGCCGTGCCGTTCATCGTCACGTTGATGGTCTCCCCTGTGCCGCTGTTGTCGGGCTGAGGAGCCTCGGTGGGGGCGGCTGTCGGCTCGGTCGTCGTCTCACCGGCGGCGGAATCCGCCGGAGGCTCGGTGGGCGCAGACGTGGCCGTCGGTTCCGGCGTGGCGCTGGTCTTGATCTGATCCACCGTCACGGTCTGCTCGGGCAGACTGCCCTCGGCACCCTTGTTCAGGTCGGCCTCCGCGGCGGAGGTCGAGCCGGCCACGTCGGTCAGGCCCGCCAGCAGCTTGTCGGTGCTGGCCAGCAGGCTGTCCGTGATGGCCTGCAGGTCGTCCGCGCGCTGGGCCAGGTCCGCCGTGTCCGCGGCGGTGTCGCTGCCCGTGCCGCCGTTCTTGCGGGCGGCCTGGGCGGCGGTACTCTGCTGGGCGTAGCGGTCCACACTGGCCTGCACCAGCGTGCTGACCGTCGGCATCGGCTGGCCCTTGCGCTCATACTGGGCCGCCGTCAGCAGCGGCTCCTCCGCTGCCGCGATGGCCGAGGTGTTTAAAAGCTCTGCCTCTCCCTCGCGGATCAGCCGCCCCGTGATGCAGAGCAGCACGCCGCTCTCGTCACTGTGGGTCGTCACGGTCAGGAAGCGGGAGTCGTCACCCACGTCAACGCCGGTGTCAAACAGGCTGCGGGCCTGAATGCCCGCGACGAAGGTCAGGTAGTCGTAATAGCTCGACAGGTCGGTGCTGCCGTACAGGTCAAATGCGCCCGCGCCCTGCTCGGACGGGTCAAAATAGTAGACCGCGATGGCCTTGAAGCGGTAGACATTGCCCGCCGTGTACAGCGTGAAGCCGCTGTTCTGCTTGAGCGTATCCTCGTCGGCCAGCGCCTTGTAGTCGCTGCCCGTGCATTCCACCACGGTGTTGCCGGGGGTGGCGGCGTCCAGTGCGCTGGGCGTGGCAAAGCGGACGATGGACGGTGCCTCGCCGCTCTCGGGCGTTTCCGGGTCGGGCGTGTCGGCGGCGTAAACCAGCGCGCCGTTCAGCCCGGGCCAGCCCAGATAGCCGACGACGCCGGGGCGGCGCTCCAGCGCCTTGCCCAGGTAGCTCTCGGCGGTCGTATCGTAGAGCGCCGTGCCGTAGCTTTTGGCCGCGGGGCGTGCGCCCAGATCGCAGCGCAGGAACAGCCACAGCGCCCCGCCGCCCAGCACAAGCACCAGCGTCAGCACGACAAGCCCCAGAATAACGGTGCGTTTGCGGCGGCGCTCGCTCTTTTCAATGATCTCAAGGCTGCGGTTCTTGATGCTGGGCTGCACCGGCCCGCTCTCGGGCTTTTCGGCCTTGCGGCGGCGTTTTTTGTCGGTTTTCCGCGCGGCCTTTTCTGCGACGGCCTCCTCAACGGCGCTGGCGTCAAACAGCTGGGTCGCAGCGCGGGTAAAGTCCTCAACGCTGGCGCTCTTGCCCGCGGCCTCGGCGGCGTCATCGGCAGCCTGCGCGGCGGCGATGGCGGCGGGGTCAAGATCCGCGGAGAAGTCGGGGATGTCATCATCCAGCACCGACGGTGCGGGGTCACGGCCCTGCGGGGCGTCGGGCAGAGGTGCTTCGTCCGCCGGGGCAGGCGGCTCCACGGGCCGGGCACGGCGGATGCGGGCGTGCCGCGGCGCTTCCGGTCCGGACGTCTGGGCCGGCTCCGGGGCCGCCGTCTGCGCGTCCGCGTCCGTTTCAAAGCGGATGACGCCTGTCGGCTCGGAGACCTCGGGCGGCGTCGCGGCGGCGTCGCGGCGGTGCAGCGTGCGGTGCAGGGCCGCGGGGTCGGGCGCGGCAGACTGCTCCGGCTGCGGGAAGCTCGGCGGGCTGACCGGCGCGGGCCGGTCAAAATCGAGCATCGGCTCAAAATCGGCGGTATGGTCGGCGTCCCGCGTGGGCGGCGTGCGGCGGCGCAGCGAGAACCGCACCGTGTTGCCGCGGCTCCGGGCGGCCTCCGACACAACGAGCAGCGGCCGGTCATGGCCGGGGCGGAACGTGATGCAGGAATCTGTCAGCTGCAGGCCGAACAAACGGCGGCGCAGCAGGTCCAGGATCTGGTTGCCGATGAAGGTATCGTTCATATCGGGCGGCAGGGCGCAGGCCACCGCGCCGCGGCGGTCACACACCAGCACAAAGGGGCACTGCCCGACGCTGGCGGGCATGTAGGCGGCAGCGTAATCCGCGCCCGTGACCTGCAGCGCGGCCAGCGCACGGCCCGCTGCGGCCTGCACAATGTCGCCGGGGAAGCGTCGGAGCAGCTGCTCCGGCACGGTGATGCGGCGGGATTTCTGCGGGTCGGCGTAGCTCTCGGTGCCAAAGTCAAAGACGGCCTCGCTGTGGGGCAGCGGCTGCAAAAGGCTGCCCAGCAGGCGGCCCGTCGGCTCGTCCACGGCAACCAGCAGCTTGCGTTTTTCCAGCAGCGCGTCCAGCGTGGCCTGGGCCAGGCTGGTCTCCCCCTCGGCAAAGACATCGTCGCCGAACTTGGCGCGCAGCCGCGCGGCCCATTTATCGCAGTATTGCTCCGCCATGGCGCGGTTGGGGGCGCTGACCTGCACACAGATGGCAAACTCGCCGTCCCGTTCCAGCAGACGCAGGCCGGGGCAGCCATCATCCCGGATGCCCCGCAGCACGGAGGATACCTCCGCGCCCGTGGGCCCGAAAACACGCAGGATTTTCAGTTGAGTGTTGACCATGGTGGAACCTTTCTTTGTTTGGAAATGTTGCCGAGCTTGTCCGTAGGGGCGGATTCCATATCCGCCCGGGGAAGCTTTCTACAGCCGCAAACGGGCCGGGCGCATATAGAATGCGCCCCTACGGTTTTGCGTTTTAAATATCTAAATCTCTGTCCGCCGTCTCCGGCGTGAAACGCACGCTGTCCGGCACATCGAGGCCCAGCGCCATGCGGCGGAGCATATCCAGCGCGTACAGGGCGGCGCGGGTGCGGATGATCTGGCGGTCCTGATAGCCGCCCAGGGTCAGGCGCATTAAATACCCCGTGTCCGTGCGGGTGTCGGCACCGGCCAGATAGACCGTACCCACCGGCTTGCCGGGCAGTGCGCCGCCGGGTCCGGCTAATCCCGTGATGCCCACGGCCAGCTCTGCACCGGATTCCCGGGCAGCGCCAAAGGCCATGGCTGCGGCCACGGGGCCGGACACGACGTTGTACTTTTCAATGACAGCCGCATCCACACCCAGCAGCTTTTGCTTGGCGGCCTCGGCGTAGGTGACAAAGCCATAGCCGAACACCTCGCTGGAGCCGGGCACGTTCGTCAGCCGCTCGGCGATCATGCCGCCGGTGCAGCTCTCCGCCGCGGCGGCGTGCAAGCCGTGCTCCCGCAAAGCGCGTACCACCGTGTATTCCAGCGCGGGCACGTCCACATCGTAGGCGGCTGCGCCGAGAATCTCTTTAAACTCCGCAATGCGGGCATTGCAGGCGGCCTCGGCGGCCTGCTCGGTGGCCTCGCGGGCCGTCACGCGGATCTCGCACTCGCCGGTCTTGCAGTAGATGGCGGCGGTGGGGTTCGCGGCCTCAAACAGCGGCGCGACCTTGCTGGCAATGGCGCTCTCGCCGCCCAGCACCCGCAGCGTGCGGCTGTGGATCGTGCAGTTTTGCCGTTTCAGCAGAATCGGGCGGACCTGCTCGGCCCACATGGCCTTCATCTCCCGCGGGACGCCGGGCATCAGCGCGGCGCAGTGACCGTCGGCGTCCTCAAACCACGCGCCGGGGGCCGTGCCGTGGTCGTTGATGAGCTTGTGGCCCACCGTCGGGCACATGGCCTGCTTGCGGTTGTTCGGCGTGGGGCGTCTGTTTGTCCGGGCGAAAAAGTCGATGATCTTCTGCCACTCGCCCTCGTCAAAGGCCAGCGTATCGCCGAACGCCTCGGCCACGGTCTCCTTTGTCAGATCGTCCTCGGTGGGGCCGAGACCGCCCGAAAAGACGAGCAGGTCGCTGCGGCTTTTCGCCTGCAAAACCAGCTCCTTCAGGCGGGCGGGGTTATCGCCGATGACATGCTGGTGCATCACGCTGATACCCAGCTCGGCCAGCTCGCGGCTTAAAAACTGCGCGTTGGTGTTCAGGATGTCGCCCAGCAGAAGCTCCGTGCCTACGCAGATAATTTCAGCAGTCACAGCAGCTCGTCATCTCCCATGCGGATATAGATTTTCTCGACGTTCTCGGCGGCCTCGGCTTCCAGCGCGGCCAGGCCGGGCATAGCGGCCTCGGCGGCCAAGATCTCGTCCAGCGTCGGGTTCGTCTTGGGGTGCGGCGGGGTAAAGATCGTGCAGCAGTCCTCATACGGCTCGATGGACGTCTCAAATGTACCGATCTTACGCGAAATATTGATGATTTCGATCTTGTCCATGCCGATGCAGGGGCGCAGCACGGGCAGGTCCTGCGCCTGGTCTGTGCAGGCCAGCGCGGCCATGGTCTGGCTGGCGACCTGAGCCAGGCTCTCGCCGGTGATGAGGGCCTGCAGCTCGAGCTTTTTCGCCACCTGATTGGCAATGCGCAGCATGCTGCGGCGCATCAGAACCGTGAACAGCACGTCGGGCGCGTTGTCACGGATATACTCCTGCGGCTTCGTATAGGGCACGACGAACAGCGTGCAGTTGCCGGTGTACTCGACCAGCTCGCGGGCCAGATCGCGCACTTTCAGCTTGGCGCGCAGGCTCGTGTACGGCGGGCTGGCAAAGTGGATGTGGTGCAGCGCCAGACCGCGGCGGGCCATGCACCACGCGGCGACGGGGCTGTCGATGCCGCCGGACAGCAGGTTCAGCGCGCGCCCGCTCGTGCCGACGGGCAGACCGCCCGCGGCCTCGACCTTGGGGCCGTGGACATAGGCGGCGTAGTCGCGAATTTCCACCATGATCTCCAGCTGCGGGTTATGCACGTCGACGCGCAGATGATGGTGCTTGTCCAGCAGGTAGGCACCCAGCTCGCGGCAGATCTCGGGGCTCTTCATCGGGTAGGTCTTGTCGGCGCGCTTGGCCTCGACCTTGAAGGTGCGGATGCCGCGCAGCGTCTCGCCGAGATACGCCTCGGCGGTCTCGCATATTGCGGCAAAGTCCTTCGGGCACTCGACGGCGCGGCTCAGCTTGACGATGCCGAACACATGGGACACGCGGCGGAACGCCTCGTCCATGTCGAGGCCGTCCTCCTTCGGCTCGATGAAAACGGTGCTCTGGGCCTGATAGACCTTGAACTTGCCCAGCGGCTCCAGCCGCCAGCGGATCGTCTTGGCCAGCCGCGCCTCAAACTTGCCGCGGTTCAGGCCCTTCAGCGTCATTTCGCCCTGATAGGCGAGGATGAGTTCTTTCATAAAATGGTTCCTTTCAAAAATGGATGTGCCGCAGTAGGGGCCGGGCATGCCCGGCCCGCAGCTTTACGGCAAACACGCTGTAACGGGAAGGCTGCGGGCGGGACATGTCCCGCCCCTACTGCCTGCGGCGGGGTGAGGGCACCCCGCCCTACGATTTGCTCGAAAAGGGGTACGTAGGGCGGCCTGCCCTCAGGCCGCCGTCGGCAGCCGTTCAAATATGCTGCAATTCCTGTAATCCGTCCCGCAGCCCCGCCAGCAGCGCGTCCACGTCCTCGGCGGTGTTATCGGCGCAGAAGCTCACGCGCAGGGCGGTGCGGACGGTCAGGTCGGCGCAGCCCATGGCCAGCAGGGTGTGGCTCGGCTCGCCCTTGTCGCAGGCAGAGCCGCCCGAGACATAGACCGCGCGGGTGTTCAGGTAGTTGATGAAGGTCTGGCTATTGATGCAGCCGGTGGAGAAATTCACGATCTCCCCCACCGCGTCATCGGGCGAATTGAGCGTAATGCCGTCCAATTCTTCAAGCCCTGCGCGCAGCTGCCGATTCAGCGCGGCAATGTGTGCAATGCGGGGGCGCAGCTTCTGCTGGCCCTGCGCGGCGGCCACGCCGAGACCCACAATGTAGGGCGTGTTCTCGGTGCCGGGGCGCAGGCCGCGCTCCTGATGGCCGCCGAGATAGGGCGGTTTGAGCGTCTGGCGCTGGCTGTCCCGGATGAACAGTGCGCCGACACCCTTGGGCGCGTGGACCTTGTGGCCGGAGACGGAGAGCGTATCGACCTCGCGCCATTTCTGCAGGTCGATGGGCATGCGCAGCCACGCCTGCACGGCGTCCACATGGAAGTGGGTGCGGCTGTTGCGCGCCTTGATGCCCTTGCCCAGCGCCGCGATGTCCTGCACGGCGCCGATCTCGTTGTTGACGGCCATGCAGGCGGCCAGCACCGTGTTTTTGTCGATCTCGGCCAGGAATTTCTGCGTGTCAATGCGTCCGTCCGCCCCGGGCATGACCTCAACGACGGTGAAACCCTCGTCCTTCAACGCGCGGATGGGGCGCTGCACGCTGGGGTGTTCAAAGCCCGTGACGACGATCTTATTGCCCCAGTGCTTACGCGGGCGGGCCGCGCCGGTCACGGCCATGTTGTTGCCCTCACTGCCGCAGGCCGTGAAGTAGATTTCATCGCTGCGGCAGTGCAGCGTTTTGGCCACGCGGGCGCGGGCCGCGGCAATGGCATCCTGCGCGGCAACGGCGGGGTCATACAGGCTGCTGGGGTTGGCCCAAAGCTCAGTCAGCGCCTCGCTGACGGCCTGCGCCACCGCCGGGTCCACCCGGGACGTGGCGGCGTTATCAAGATAATGCAGCTGGGGGTCGGAAAGCATAGCACTCATTCCTCACATTATTGCACAAAATTATACAGATTAAATTATACACGTTCGCCCAGCAAAAAACAATATTCAGAAACAAAAAAAGGCTTCCCCTGTGGGGGAAGCTGGCCGCGAAGCGGACTGATGAGGGCAGGGTTCATCCTGATTGCCCATTTACGGGCTGTAATTCGGTAGGGGCCGGGCATGCCCGGCCCGCGGCTTACCGGCAAATGTGCTGTAATGGGAAGGCCGCAGGCCGCACATGTGCGGCCCCTACCGGGTGGTATCCCGTTGATACGCAATACCGGCAGGCTTGCCCCTCATCCGGCCCTGCGGGGCCACCTTCCCCCTCAGGGGAAGGCTTGGAGAAATCACTCCCCAAAATCCTCCGCGGCCTTCTGCATCATCTGCCGGATCGGCAGGTTGTACGGGCAGCGCGGCTCACAGGCACCGCACCGGATGCAGGCACCGGCCTTGGTCTGCAGCGTCGCATAGCGCTCGCGGCCCCACTGCTGCAGACCGTAGCGGTTCAGATACCCCTGGAACAGGAACACACTGGGGATGGAAATCCCCACCGTGCAGGGCGCACAGTAGTTGCAGCGGCGGCAGAACTGGGTGCCCAGCGCGTCGCGCACCTTCTGGCAGGCGGCCTCCTCCTCGGGCGTGAGCGGGGCGGTGTTGGCCGCGCCCGCCACGTTGGCGTTCAGCTCCTCCACCGTCGCCATGCCGGGAATAGACACCGTGACTGCCGGGTTGGACAGCACGTACCGCAGTGCCAGGCGGCCATCCTCAATGGCACCGCCCGCCAGCGGCTTCATGTCTATAAAGCCCTTGCCCGCCGCGGCGCAGCGGTCGATCAGCTCCCTGCCCTGCTGCTCCACGATGTTGTACGGGAACATGATCGTCTCGATCTCGGGGATGTCCAGCGCTGCCTCAAACACGGCGGCCAGGTGCGCCGTGATGCCGATATGCCCGACGATGCCCCTGGCCTTTGCCTCGAGCAGCGCCTCCATTGCGCCGCCGGGCGCCAGAATGGTTTTCAGGCCGTCGAGGCTCGGGTTGTGGAACTGGAACAGCTCGATGTGGTCGGTGCGCAGGTTTTTCAGGCTCGTGGCGATCTCGGCCTCCATGTCGGCTTTGGTCAGCGCGCGGCATTTGGTCGCCAGAATGAAGTCATCCCGCAGCCCGGCCTCCTCCAGCGACTGGCCGATCCATGCCTCGCTGACCGTGTAGGCGCGGGCGGTGTCGATGTAATTGATGCCCGCCTTATGCGCGGCGATCAGCAGCTCCCGCGTGCCGGGCTGGTCGATGCGCTGAATGGGAATGCCGCCAAACCCAAGGCGGGAGATTTGTAAGCCTGTGGTGCCGAAATTGACGTATTGCATGGTGTTTACCTCTTATGTTGCTCTCCTATATTGCTCTCCGTTTGCTGCAGGGGTCGATGCTCGCATCCGCCGCTGCATCCTCTACGCTTATTATAGCAAATCCAACGTAAAAATCCAGTCCTCCTAAGCCCTCCCCCGCGTGGGAAGGCAGCCGACTTGCAAGCATGGTGCCATTCTTCTATAATAAACAGTACAAAAACGAAATTTTTGCGGGGTACAGCCACCTCTACGACTCGCTGACCGGGCGCTGGCCGTTTCTTGCGGGGCCGGAGCGCAGCTACGGTGCGTGTGTCGATTTATGGGTGGAGGAATTTTTGCCCAACACAACTGCTGGCACCTGATGGCAGCCGCGACCACTAGATGCCCGGAAAGTTGTGTCCGCGGTGTCACAATTATCAACAAACAGACCCTATGGATGTTGAAAATTTCGGCGTTTTTCTGTGCGATTTTCCACCCCTGCCCACTTGCGGCGGGGGCTTTTTTCGTGGTATGATTCATTTTGTAATAGTTTATCGCTTTTTAACGGTGAGGAACAGGAATGTTTAATAAAAAGAACCCCATGCGGTATTTCTCCGGCAGCACCTTTGCGCGGCTGCCGCTGTATAAGCTGGCCGCGGGCGGCACGGCGGTGGTGCTGACCGCCAGCATCGGCCTGGGCGCGTTTGCGGCCAGCGTCGGTCCGCTCTCCGCGCCCGAGCCCAGCCCCACACCCATCGTGACGGCCACCCCCGAGACGGCGGCCACGCCGACCCCTTCCCCGACGCCGAGCCCCACGCCGGAGCCGGACAAGCCGCTGACGATGGAGGCCAGCGTCATCCAGCAGGATGTCGGTGTGACGCTCTACGTCGAGAACGCCTCCGAGCCCAGCCCCACGCCCGATGCGTCCGCCTCGCCGTCCCCGACGCCGTCCAAAAGCGCGAAGGAGGATGACACCGAGAACGAAAAGACCCCGCTGCTGGGCGTGGCGGCAACCATCACGCTGACCGACGCCAAGGGCAATGCCACGGATTACGAGCTGGATACCGAGACCGGCACCGCGCTGGCCGAGGACGTGACCCCCGGCGACTACACGCTGGCGGTCCAGCCCATCGAGGGCTACACGCAGCCCGAGGCCCAGACCGTGACAGTCAAAGAAAAGGTCGTCTACAAGGCGGACGTCAAGGCCGTTAAAGAGAAGATCGTCCAGGCAAGCCAGGTCAACGAGAGTGCCGAGGACTCCGGCGTCAGCAACGCGGGCTCGGCCCCCATCGTCAACGAGGTCACCGACACCGTGACCTACGCCGACAGCGCCAGGACCGAGACCGGCAGCAAGACGAGCTACACAGCCAAGCTGAGCAGCAGCGGTCATCTGCTGCTGGCCGACGGCACCGAGACACCCTACCTGCCCGTTTATCAGGACGGCACGAAGGACCTGATCGGCGCAATGCGCGATACGAGCTACGCCGCCAACACGGCCACGGCGGCCTGGCTGCCCGGCGCGGCGGATTCCGTCACGCTGCTGGGTGCGGCCAACACCCGCATGGCGTGGGTACACCGCGCGGACGAGCCGGTGACCGTACAGGAGGACACCGGCGGGGCCGCCCCGCCTGCCGAGGAGACCCCTGTCCCGGCGGACCCCACGCCGGAACCAGCCCCCGAGATCACGCCCGAGCCGACCCCGGAGGCGACGCCCGCCCCCACCGAGGCCCCGACGCAGACACCCGCCGAAACGCAAACGCCTGCCCCGACAGCAGCCCCTACGGAAGCCCCGACAGCGGCTCCGACGCAAGCACCCACCCAGGTGCCCGACCCGACGGCGGGCTGGCCGGATAACATTGCGGTGCAGGAGCTGGCCAACTACGGCTTTGCCGTGACCAGCGCGACCACCACGATATACGAGTACACCGGCTGGCAGGATATTGACGGCGCAACGTATTATTACGACCCGTCCACCCACCAGCCCGTCACGGGCCAGCAGGTCATTCAGGGCAATGTCTACACCTTTGCGGCGGACGGCGCACTGAACCGCACGGCCCGCGGCATTGATGTCTCGAAGTTCCAGGGCAGCATTGACTGGAACGCCGTCAAGTCGGACGGCATCACGTTTGCCATCATCCGCTGCGGCTACCGCGGCTACGGCAGCGGTGCGCTGGTCGAGGATTCTACCTATCGCCGGAACATTCAGGGCGCGATCAACGCGGGCCTGCGCGTCGGCGTTTACTTCTACAGCCAGGCCATCAACGAGGCCGAGGCCGTCGAGGAGGCCAGCATGGTACTGAGCCTGGTCAGCGGCTACAGCCTGCCGCTGGGCGTCTACTACGACACCGAGAGTGTCGGCGGCGGGCGCGCCAATGCTCTGAGCGCCGCCGAGCGCACGGCCTGCGCCGTCGCCTTCTGCGAGACGATCCGCAGCGCGGGGTACAGCGCGGGCGTTTACTCCTATGCCAGCTGGTTCTATAACGCGCTGAACTTTGCGAACATCAGCAAGTACAACATCTGGATCGCCCAGTACCGCGATACGCTGAGCTTCAGCTACAAGCACAATATATGGCAGTACACAGGCTCCGGCAGCGTCAAGGGGATCTCGAAGCCGGTGGATATGAATATCGGGTAAAATAAAAGCACCTGCGTTTTCGGACGCAGGTGTTTTTGCGTTATGGAAGCCTTCTCCCTCGGGAGAAGGTGGCCGAGGCTCCGACCGAGGCCGGATGAGGGCAAAGCCCGCCATAGCGGCCGGTGAACGGGCTGCAGCGGCAAGGTCTGCCCTCATCAGTCAGCGGACGGGGCCGCTGACAGCTTCCCCCAAGGTGGAAGCCTTATTTGTTTGTGTAGCAGCTCATCTTCGCGCTGCTTCCGCCCCTGACCTGCCCATTGCCGTGCACAATATATTTATACGTACACAGCTCGGCCAGCCCCATGGGGCCGCGGGCGTGGAGCTTCTGGGTGCTGATGCCCATCTCGCAGCCAAGGCCGAACTCGCCGCCGTCGGTAAAGCGGGTGCTGGCGTTCACGTAGACCGCCGCGCTGTCCACGCAGGTCGTGAACCGCTGTGCCGCCGCGGCGTCCGCCGTGACGATGGCCTCGCTGTGGTGGGTCGAATGCTTCGCAATGTGGGCGATGGCCGCATCGACGTCATCCACAACGGCCACGCTCAGCTTATAATCCAGATACTCGGTGTCAAAGTCCTGCGGCGCGGCGGGCACACCGTCGATGATGGCCGCGGCGCGCGCATCCAGATGCAGCTCCACCGGGGTGATGCCGGCAGCGGCGCGGGCATCGACAAGGCGGGCCTTCAGCATCGGCAAAAACTGCGCTGCCACGTCCCTGTGGACCAGCAGCGCCTCCTCGGCGTTGCAGACGCTGGGGCGGCTCGTCTTGGCGTTTTCCACAATATCCACGGCCATCTCCAGATCGGCGGCCTTGTCCACGTAGACATGGCAGATGCCGGTGCCGGTCTGGATGCAGGGCACGGTTGCGTTCTCGACGCAGGCGCGGATCAGCCCGGCCCCGCCGCGGGGGATCAGCAGATCGACCAGCCCATCCGCGGTCATCAGCTCGTTGGCGCTGGCGTGGGAGGTGTCCTCGATGAGGCTCACCGCGTACTCCGGCAGGCGCACCCTGCGCAGACCGGCGCGCAGGGCCTCCACGATGGCGTGGCAGCTGGCCCAGGCGTCGCGCCCGCAGCGCAGGATGCACGCACTGCCCGCCTTGATGGCCAGCGCGGCAGCGTCGCTCGTGACGTTGGGGCGGCTCTCATAGATGATGGCGATGACACCCATCGGCACGGCGGTCTTTTCGATCAAAAGGCCGTTCGGGCGCACAATTTTGCGCAGCACTGCGCCCACCGGGTCGGGCAGGGCCGCGACCTCGCGCATGCCCTTGGCCATGTCGGTCAGGCGGCCCGGCGTCAGCGCCAGACGGTCCAGCATCACGTCGCTGACCCGCCCGCGGGCGTTCTCGACGTCCTGCTTATTGGCGTCCAGAATTTTATCCTGCGCGGCGATGAGCGCAACGGCCATTGCCTCCAGCGCGGCGTTCTTCGTGTCGGCGTCGGCCAGCGCCAGCGGCAGCTTTGCGCCCTGCGCGGCCCGCAAAATTTCCTGCGTAGTCATGGGGTCAGACCTCCCTTATGCCTTGCGGCCCACAAACCGGGTGCCGACGGGCTTGCCCTCGACAATGTCGTACAGCACCTCGGCGTGGGCACCGTTGGTAATGATCATGTCCACACCGGCCTCGGTGGCACGCTTGGCGGCGGTGACCTTCGTCAGCATGCCGCCGGTGCCCAGGGCCGAGCCCGCGCCGCCCGCCAGCAGCTCAATTTCCGGCGTGATCTCCTCGACCACCGGGATGAGCTTTGCGTCCGGGTGGGTGTGCGGGTCGGCGGTGTACAGGCCGTCGATGTCGGACATCAGCACGACCAGATCGGCGTGGATGCACTTGGCCACCAGCGCGGCCAGCGTGTCGTTGTCGCCCAAAGAGTATTCCTCGCAGGCGACGGGGTCATTCTCGTTGATGATGGGGATGGCGTGCAGCTGCAAAAGACGCTCCAGCGTGTTTTGCAGGTTGTGCAGACGGTTTTCGTGGTCAAAATCCTCCCACGTCAGCAGCATCTGGGCCACGGTATGGTTGTATTGGCCGAACAGCCGGTCATAGGTATACATCAGCTCGCACTGGCCCACCGCGGCGGCAGCCTGCTTGGTGACAAGGTCGCCGGGCTTTTCAATTTGCAGCTTGCCTGCACCGAGGCCCGTGGCCGCCGACGATACGACGATGAGCTGATGTCCGGCGTTCTGAATATCGCTCCACACCCTGACCAGATCCTCGGTGTGGCGGATGTTGAGCAGCCCGCCGGGATGTGCCAGCGTGCTGGTGCCTACTTTAACGACGATACGCATAATTCAATCTCCTTGGCCCCCTCTGCGAGGGGGCTCCCGCCGCAGCGGGTGGGGGAGAGAACCTTCCGACGGTCCGAAATATTTTGGGTGTTGGCACGGCTCTCTCCCTCCGGCCTTCGGCCACCGCTCCCCCTCTGGCCTAATGGCCACCTCCCCCGTACCGGGGGAGTCTGTCTCGCAGAGGGAGGCAAGCTGCGGGTTTATTTCTTCCCCAAATCCTTTGTCTTTTCAAACGCGGCCAGCACGGCGTCGGTCACGGCACCGCGGAAAGCGCGCTCCTCCAGCAGGCGCACGCCCTGAATGGTCGAGCCGCCGGGGCTGCAGACGGCGTCCTTCAATTCGCCCGGGTGCTTGCCGGTTTCCAGCACCATCCGCGCACTGCCCAAAAGCATCTGGGCGGCGTACTCCTGCGCCTTGGCGCGGGGCAGACCTGCGGCGACACCGCCGTCGGCCAGTGCCTCGATGAACTGGTACGCCCAGGCCGGTCCGCAGCCGGACACCGCGCTTGCGGCGTCGATCAGGCTCTCCGGCACGGCGTCCAGACGGCCTGCAGGGGCCATGGCGGTGAGCCACTCGGCCATTTTTTCCGGCTCCACATCGTCAGAGCAGTACTGGATCATGCCGTCGCCCAGCGCCACGGGGGTGTTAGGCATCATACGGATGATGGGATAGCCGCTGCCCGCCATCTGGCGGATCTGCTGCATCGACAGGCCCGCCGCCATCGTGACCAGCACAAAGGGGCGGCTCTCGGCGCGGGCCTCCAGCGTTGGGGTCAACTCGTCGAGCATATCGGCCATCATCTGGGGCTTTACGCCCAGAAAGATGAAGTCGCAGATGCCGGCGACCTCCTCATTCGTGCCGCAGGCGCAGCCGAGCTCGTCCGCCAGCGCCTGTGCCTTGGCAGGCGTGCGGTTGGCCAGCAGCACATCGCCGGACCCGGCGCCCTTGCAGACCGCGCGCGCCACAGCCCCGCCCATGTTGCCGCAGCCGATAAAACCGTATTTCATGGTAAACCCCCTATTTTATACTTTATATGCAGTATTTATAGTAGTGCAAGGGAGTAGGTTTGTCAACGGGAAAACGGGCTTTCCCCGGGGGAAAGATACAGAAAGTCCATCGCATCTTTTTCTTGCCCTTATCCTGCAAACGCGGTATAATAAAATAGAATATTTGTAAAATTCCGTCCGCCGCTGCACGGCGGGCACCAGGATAGAGTTTGGAGGCAGTACCATGTCTGAATTTATTCCTCTTTCGGTTCCGAATTTCGGCGCGCGCGAGGCCGAGCTGGCCGGGCAGGCCATCACGTCGGGGTGGGTGTCCACCAGCGGCGGCAAGGTCACGGAGTTCGAGGAAGCGCTGGCCGCTTACGTGGGCATGCCCCGCGCCGTGGCCTGCAACGCCGGTACCAGTGCGCTGCATCTGGCCGCTATGGCCGCCGGCATCACCCGCGGGGATGAGGTCATCGTCCCGACGCTGACCTTCATCGCCGCCGTCAACCCGCTGACCCGCTATGTCGGCGCGGAGCCGATCTTCATCGGCTGCGACGACTCCCTGTGCATTGACCCCGACGCCGTCGAGGATTTCTGTGCGAACCGCTGCGAGCTGCGGGACGGCAGGCTGTACAACAAAGCCACCGGCGCACACATCAAGGCACTGGAGGTCGTGCATGTGTTCGGCAACATGGCCGACATGCCCCGCCTGATGGCGATAGCCAAGCGCTACGGCCTCATCGTCATTGAGGATGCCACCGAGGCACTCGGCACCCGCTGCACCGACGGCCCGTTTGCCGGTAAGTTTGCGGGCACCATCGGCGACATCGGCTGCTACAGCTTTAACGGCAACAAGATCATCACCACCGGCGCAGGCGGCATGGTCGTGTCCAACCACGCTGACTGGGCCGAGCACGCCAAGCATCTGTCCACCCAAGCCAAGACCGATCTGCTGCAATTTTTGCACGATGAGGTCGGCTACAACTACCGCATGACGAACGTGCAGGCATCCTTAGGGCTTGCCCAGCTCGAGCGGCTCGAGGGCTTCATCGCCCACAAAAAGGCGCTGTATGACCGCTATGTGGCCGCGCTGGACGGCGTGAAGGGGCTGCGCATCCTGCCCTTCCGCGAGGGGGAGTGCCGCTCCAACCACTGGTTCTTCAGCCTGTATCTGAAGGATTCCGGGCTGGACCGCGACACTGTGATCGAGAAGCTGCAGGCGCAGCACATCCAGACCCGCCCGGTGTGGGCGCTCATCCATGAGCAGGCCGACTACCCCCGCAACGAGGCTTACGGTCTGGACAAGGCGCTGGACTACCGCAAGTATATTGTCAACCTGCCCTGCTCCACGAACCTGTCCTTTGAGGACTGTGACCGCGTGATCGAAGCGGTGCTGGGGCTGTAAAAGGCTTCCCCATCGGGGCTGCGCCCGCAGGCGCGTGTCGGAGTGCAACCGCCGTAGGCGGCACTTGGCACGGAGACTGAAGCTGTCCGCGAAGCGGACTGATGCGGGCAAAGTCCACGCCGCAACCCATTTCCGGGCGGCGGAGACACACTCGCCTCTCATCCGGCGCTTGCGCGCCACCTTTCCCCCTCAGGGGAAGGCTTTAATAAACGTCAAAGGGGGACCACCCTTGATAAAAGTAGAAGAGCTTTTTATTGCGCCCACCGCCACGGTGCTGGAAACGCTGCGCAAGCTGGACGAGACCGGCCAGCGCATCCTGTTCATTGCACCGGAGGGACATCTGAAGGCCGTCATCACCGACGGTGACATCCGCAAGTTTTTCCTGCGCGGCGGCACACCGGACCAGACCGTGGACCACGCGGCCAACTATCATCCGCTGAGCGTCTCGGTGTCCGAGCGCGGCAAGGCCCGCAGCATTTTGCAGGAGCATTGCATCGACGCGCTGCCGGTCCTGAACAAGCGCGGCATCATCACCGACATCGTCTTTGCCCACGGCCTGGATCTGGACAACCGCAAACAGGTCGATATTCCCGTTGTGATGATGGCGGGCGGGCTGGGCACGCGGCTGTACCCGTACACAAAAATTCTGCCCAAGCCGCTGATCCCCGTGGGCGAGCAGCCCATTGCCGAGCTGATCATGGACCGGTTCCGGGACTTCGGCTGCCACGATTTCACGATGATCGTGAACTACAAAAAGGGCATGATCAAGTCCTATTTCAATGAGCTGGAAAAGGACTATACCGTGGACTTTGCCGACGAGGAAGTGTTCATGGGCACCGGCGGCGGGCTCTGCCTGCTGAAAGGAAAGATCAAAGCACCGTTCTTTTTTACGAACTGTGACACGCTTTTGGATGTAGACTTCGGCGACATTTATGAGTACCATAAATCCCACGGCAACCTGGTCACGATGATCTGCGCGTTCAAGCACTACACCGTGCCCTACGGCGTGGTGGAGCTGGGCGAGAACGGCAGCATTGCCGCCATGCGCGAAAAGCCCGAGCTGGACTTTTTGACGAACACCGGCGTCTACGTGGTGGAGCCGCGCGTCGTGGAGGAAATGCGCGACGGCGAGAAGATCGGTTTCCCCGATGTGATCGAGCGCTACCGCCGGGCCGGGGAAAAGGTCGGCGTCTATCCCATCAGCGAGAGCAGCTGGATGGACATGGGCCAGCTGGAGGAACTGGAGAAGATGAGAAGAAAGCTGGAGAATCAGCAGTAGAAAAGAGAGGAGTTAGGAGAGCGGAGAGAGCATCACCGTAAGGCCGAAGCCTTCCCGGTGCGTCATCTCCTATCTCCTCACTATAAAAACCGGAGGTTTTTACCTATGCCTGTAACGATCATAGCCGAGGCCGGGGTCAACCATAACGGCAGTCTGGAAATGGCCAAGGAGATGGCCCGCGTTGCTAAAGAATGCGGCGCGGACATTGTAAAATACCAGACCGCCGTGCCCGAGCTGGTGGTCAGCAAATTTGCCGAGAAGGCCGAGTACCAGAAGCAGACCACCGATGCCGCCGAGAGCCAGCTGGAGATGATCCGCAAGCTGCATTTCTCGTTTGAGGCGCATAAAGAATTAAAGGAATACTGCGATTCCATCGGCATCCAGTATTTAAGCGCGCCGTTTGACGTGCCGAGCGTGAAGTTTCTGGGCACGCTGGGTCTGCCGCTTTTAAAAATCCCCTCCGGCGAGATCACGAACCTGCCGTATCTCGAGGCCATGGCTGCGCAGAAAACGCCGGTGCTGCTCTCCACGGGCATGAGCACGCTGGACGAGATCACCGACGCACTGGGCGTGCTGGATGACGGCGGCTGCCCTGAGGTGACGATTTTGCACTGCAACACGCAGTACCCGACGCCCTACGAGGACGCGAACCTGACCGCCATGATCGAGCTGTACGACCAGTTTGGTCTGCCGGTAGGGCTGTCCGACCATACGCCCGGCTGGGAATGCGACGTAGCCGCGACGGTTTTGGGCGCGCAGGTCATTGAAAAGCACTTTACGCTGGACAAATCCCTGCCCGGCCCCGACCAGAAGGCCAGCCTGGACCCCGCCGAGTTTGCGGCAATGGTGCTGGCCGTGCGCCACGCAGAAGCCGCCCTTGGCGACGGCCACAAGCATCTGACCGCCAGCGAAGCCCCCAACAAGGCCATTGCCCGCAAGAGCATTGTGGCCGCCCGGGAAATCAAAGCGGGCGAGGTTTTCACCGAGGAAAATCTGACAACGAAGCGCCCGGGGGACGGGATTTCGCCCATGCGCTGGCATGAGATTTTAGGCCAGACCGCGAAACGCGATTTTGCCGAGGATGAGAAGATCGATGTGTGAGGAACGCCTTGCCGGGAGGGATAAATCCCCCCTACAACAGGCAAAAGGCTGTAGGGGGCGGCGTCCCCGACGCCCCGCGGGGGGTCAAGACCCCTCCCTAC
>OGNY01000597.1_pt1 | contig 31646 bp, 27 predicted proteins | sample 1573551 | NCBI WGS metagenome assembly OGNY01 (sample SAMEA2581885, study PRJEB24529) | metagenome | biome: Human gut stool | place: China | collected 2011
AATTATTCCTCCCATATCATTTCAGAAACTACAAGTGCTTTTTAGTCTATACTTCTCACACAGTTTCCTCCGTTGCCCGCTCTTTCCTATACTGCGCCGGGGACTTTCCTATCTCCTTCTTAAACACCCTGCTGAAATACAGTGGGTTCTCATACCCTACAATTTCGGAAATTTCCTTGATGTTGTAGGTTGTCCGCTCCAACAGGCTTTGCGCGTTGACCATACGCAGAGAGAGGATGTACTGGGCCGGGGACATACCGGCATACTGTTTGAAATTGTGTATAAACCAGTTGGTGCTGATGTGCAGTGATTCCGCATAATCGTCTATGCTGATCTTTGTGTTATAGTTCTCGTTGAAGTAAGCCGCCGCGCGTTCAATTTCCTCTTGGACGTTGCCGGTGGTTTTTTTCTGTTCATGCTGTTGGCGGTCCACCAACAGCAGAATATCATTGAACAGCGATGCAATATAGTCCTCGTACCCATAGCGGCACAGCTGCAACTCCTGAATAATTTTGCGGAACAACGCCTTGTAATCCGGCAGCACACCGCAGTAGAACACATGCTCATCGAGCGAGATGCCGTGATACGCCAGTATGTTCTTTACATCGCTGCCTGTGAAGTGAATCCAGAAAACTTCCGGGTTATCTTCCAGATAATATACATATTTTTGGATTTCTTCCGGCTTGTAAAGCACCATATGGCCCGCGCTGACGATTTCTTCCCTGCCGTCAAACCAGAAATGCGTCTTGCCGTTTGCCACATATAAAATCTGGTAATCCCTGCGCCCTTTCTGCCAGTAAGTCGGTAGTTTGGGGCGCGTTTTCAGCCGGTAGGTGCCACAGCTGCCCACCACCAACGGCGTGGAGTTGTCTTTGAAATCTGTACGGGAATTGTTCAGATAGCCAGAGTTAATGTACACAAAAATCTCCTCCTGTTTTTGTGAATATTGCGAGGTGCTTCGTCCATTTTACCTTCACTTTACAAAAAGCCATTGATTTTGTGCATATTTAGTGCAATACCGTTTATGTTTTATTGTATATAGAAATTGTATAATAATTTCAGACGAAACGCAAGCAGAACTGTATAAATCACAGGAGGAGAATGGATGATTATTCCGCACTATTACGAGGACCCGCACACACTGCATGTGGGTACCATGCCGAATCGTGCCTATTACATTCCGGCATCCCAGCGCAGCGATACTTTAGTCGAGCACCGCGAGACCTCGGATCGCTTCCAGCTTTTGAACGGAAGCTGGAAATTTCGGTACTACGCCAGCATTTATGACTTGCAGGATGCTTTCTATGAGGTCGGCTATGATGCCTCCGCTTTTGACAGCATCCCGGTCCCCAGCGTGTGGCAGAACCACGGCTACGACCACCACCAGTACACCAACATCCGCTATCCCTTCCCCGCTGATCCACCGTATGTTCCTAAAGAGAACCCCTGCGGCGCTTACCTCTATGACTTTACCTACCAGAAAGATGCCGCTGCCCCGCGCGCATTTCTGAACTTCGAGGGCGTTGCCTCCTGCTTCTATGTCTGGCTCAACGGTCAGTTTGTCGGGTACAGTCAGGTCGCCCATTCCACAAGCGAGTTCGATGTAACGAAGTTTTTGCAGGACGGCACCAACCATCTGGCGGTCCTCGTGCTGAAATGGTGCGATGGCAGTTACATGGAAGATCAGGATATGTTCCGCATGAACGGCATTTTCCGTGATGTCTACCTGCTGCACCGGCCGGAACAGTGCATCGAGGACTATTTCATTACCACCGACATCCACGGCAGCACCGCAGGGGTTGCTGTCCGCCTGCGTTACTACGATTCCGCCGTTGCCACCCGCATCACCCTCTACGATGCAGCCGGCACGATGGTCGGCAGCGTAACGCCCGTGGAAGCACCGGATGATGCGGCATTCCCCTATCATGCAGAAATCACCATTGTTGACCCGACACTCTGGAACGCAGAGCAGCCCTACTTATATACCCTTGTGTTGGACACGCCCAATGAGACTATTACGGACCGTGTGGGCATCCGTGAGGTTCATGTTGCCAACAACCAGATTTATGTCAACGGCCAGTCCATCAAGTTCCACGGCGTGAACCGCCACGAATCCGACCCCGTCACGGGATATGCTGTTGGCTTTGAGCAGACGAAAAAAGACCTGCTCATGATTAAAAAGCACAACTTTAATGCCATTCGCACCAGCCATTACCCGGATGTGCCTTACTTCTATCAGCTCTGCGACCAGTACGGCTTCTTTGTCATTGATGAAGCCGACAACGAGAGCCACGGTGCGTCCGAATACTATTGCGAGGACAACGAAAGCTGGCCCAACCACGTTGAAAACTGGAACAAGCCCATCGCAGACAACCCGGAGTTCACCGAGGCCACCGTAGACCGCACCCAACGCTGCGTGGAGCGTGACAAGAACCGTCCCTGCGTCATCATCTGGTCGATGGGCAACGAGAGCGCCTACGGCTACACGTTCGAAGAAGCGCTGGCATGGACAAAGAGTTTTGACCCCCGCCGCCTGACCCACTACGAGAGCGCCCAGTACCGCAGCAAGAACCGTAAATACGATTTCTCGAACATTGATATGTTCAGCAATATGTACCCTTCTCTCGAAAGCATTCAGGAATATCTGGACAACGAGCCGGACAAACCCTATATCATGTGCGAGTACAGCCACTGCATGGGCAACGGCCCCGGCGATTTGGAGGATTACTTCCAGTTCATTCAGAGCCATGATGGCTTGGTCGGCGGTTTCCTGTGGGAGTGGTGCGACCACGGTATTTATAAAGGGAAGATGCCCGACGGCCACGACATCTATTATTACGGCGGCGACCACAATGAGTGGCCGCATGACGGTAATTTCTGCATGGACGGTCTGGTCTACCCCGACCGCCGCCCGCACACCGGGTTGTTGGAGTTCAAGAACGTCTATCGCCCGGCGCGTGTTGTGAAGTACGACCGGGAATCCGGCATGCTCACGCTGCACAACTACATGGACTTTGTTGATTTGACCGAATATGCCGCACTAACCTATCAGGTAAGCTGCGACGGCGAGGTCATCGACAACGGCTTCATCCCCTACCCTGACGGTTTCACCCTGCCGCCGCACAGCGAAAACGCCTTGCCGTTGGCCGTCCATATTCCCGATAAAGGCAAGTGTTTCCTGAAGATCTTCTACCATTGCGATAAAGACCTGTCCTTGCGTTCGGAAGGTCATCTCCTGGGTTTTGATGAAATCCTGCTGGAAAACGAAGACAGCCGCAACCAGAAAACCTTGGCTATGTGGAGTGATGCCCCTTCCAACAGCACAATCACTGTTCAGGAGACGGACCGCCATTTGACGCTGCGCGGCAAGAACTTCACCTACAACTTTAATAAGCTGACGGGTCTGTTCGCCGCGATACAGTACGAGGATGCAGTCCTGTTGGACAAGGAAATGGAGTTCAACATCTGGCGTGCTCCTACGGACAATGACCGCAAGCTGAAGCTGGATTGGCTGGCTGCCCGCTATGACCACTGTATGACCAACGCCTACCGCACCGAATATCAGGTGACGGACAGCGGTGTGACTCTGCGCGCCAAAGTCGGCATTGCACCGATCAGCTTGCAGAAATTCCTTGATTTGGATGTCAGCTGGACGGTTTCCAACAGCGGTGCAGTAACGCTGGCACTGCACGCCGAGCGAAACACGGTATTCCCCGAACTGCCGCGCTTCGGTCTGCGCCTGTTCCTGCCGAAAGAAATGGCCCGCGTCAGTTACTTCGGCATGGGTCCGATGGAAAGCTACTGCGACAAGCACCATGCTGCCAGCCACGACTACTTCAGTTCCACCATCTGGCAGCAGCACGAGGACTACATTCGCCCGCAGGAGAACGGCAGTCACTATGATTGCGATTATGTCCAGCTGGATGGCGCTGGCATCAAGCTTACCGCTGTCGGTGCAAAGCCGTTCTGCTTCAACGCCTCGCACTACACGCAGGAAGAGTTGACGGAAAAGGCGCACAACTATGAGCTGCATCCCTGTGACAGCACCGTTCTCTGCCTTGACTATGCACAGAACGGCATCGGCTCTGCCAGCTGCGGGCCGCGTCTGGCGGAGCAGTACCGCCTTGACGATGCTTCCTTCGATTTCAGCATCCGTTTGATTCCCGAAAAAGCATAACCTCTACAAACCTAATTACTACAAAAGAATCGAGAAATTTTATGTCTGAAAATACGGAAAGACGCTATTTAAAATGGTATAACAAGATCGGATACGGCTCCGGCGATGTTGCGGGCAACGTGGTCTATGCGTTCCTCTCCTCGTTCGTTATGATTTACCTTACCGACACCGTCGGCCTGAATCCCGGCATCGTCGGCACGCTGATCGCTGTGTCCAAGCTGTTTGACGGCATTACCGACATCTTCTTTGGCTCGATGATCGACAAGACGCACTCCAAGCTGGGCAAGGCTCGCCCGTGGATGCTCTACGGCTACATCGGCTGCGCCATCACACTGGTCGGCATCTTCGCCATCCCCATGGGCATGAGCGAGTTTGCCAAGTACGCATGGTTCTTTATCTGTTATTCCCTGCTGAACGCTGTGTTCTACACGGCCAACAACATCGCCTACTCTGCCTTGACTTCCCTTGTCACCAAGAACAGCGCCGAGCGAGTCGAGATGGGTTCCTACCGCTTCATGTTCGCATTCGCCACCAGCCTTGCCATTCAGTCTTTCACACTGCTGGCTGTCTCCGCACTGGGCGACACCGCCGAAGCATGGCGCACCGTGGCTATCGTCTATGCCATTATCGGTCTGATCGTCAACACGCTCTCTGTTTTCTCCGTCAAGGAGTTGCCGGAGGAAGAGTTTGTCGATACCACGGATAAAGCCGAAATCGAGAAAGACGAGAAGTACGGTCTTGTCGAAGCTGCCAAGCTGCTGGTCTTCAACAAATACTACCTGATGATCTGCGTCACCTACATTTTGCAGCAGATCTATGGTGCCATGATCAGCATGGGTACCTACTACACCGCCCATATCCTTGGCGACAAGAATTTGTTCGGCGTGTTCTCCTGGGCCATCAACATTCCTTTGATCATCGCACTGGTCTTTACCCCGACCCTCGTTGCCAAGATGCACGGTATGTACAAGCTGAACGTCGGCAGCTATGCCCTTGCTACCGTGGCCCGCGCGCTCGTTGCTGTGGCCGGCTATACTGGCACCGGCGATGTCAAGATGATGCTGCTCTTCACGGCCATCGCTGCACTGGGTCAGGGCCCGTGGCAGGGCGACATGAACGCCGTTATCGCCTCCTGCTCCGAGTACACTTGGCTGACGAAGCATAAGCGCGTGGACGGCACGATGTACTCCTGCACCTCGCTCGGTGTCAAGCTGGGCGGCGGTCTCGGCACCGCCATCACCGGCTGGCTGCTGGCGTTCAGCAACTACGATAAGGCGCTGGCCGTACAGCCGGATTCCTGCATCAATATGCTGAAACTCATGTACCTCGTGATTCCCTTTGTGCTGGATGCCATCATTACCTTTATCCTCTCCCGCATGAAGGTCGAGGAGGCCAACGATAAGATCCGCGCCGAAATGAAAAACTGATATTCACTATTCTCCTTCTCAAAAAGGGCTTCCGCATCTGCTGGCGGAAGCCCTTTTTCTGTATAGTGCTTTACCCTCTAAAATCAGCCAAAGCACTGGCTATCAAATCTATTGGCGGCGAAGATATAGACGGTCCCTCTTTCTGCAAATTCGGTATATGCCCCATGCTCTGCTTTTCTAAGTATTCCTGCACAATTTGCTCAATCAAGGCACGGTCCGTCTGCTGAAAAGATTTCATTTCGGCCTTTTCATAGCACAGAATTGCATCGGCAAGATACTGTGCCTTGCCCCTGTCACGCTGCCGTTCCAAGTATTCTACGGCACGCACATGGTCTGGATTCTCCATGTCAAAGCGAACCGTAAAGCGCCCCCGGTCCTTTTTCAGCTTCATGGTTCATCACGCCCCTGTCACCGTGCAGCGGTAAAGATACTCAAAGCCCTTGGCGTTGGCATTCACGTCCTCCACAAAGACAGGGTGTGCCACCTTGCCGGATGTCTCGATTTGTCGCCGCAGCAGGCAGGCACCGCCGCCCACAAAAATCACACGCCCCGTGCGCAGGTCAAGCTGGCGCTCGCGCAGTGCGCCCAACATATCGTTGACGAACTCCTGCGCCTGATATTCCACCAGCGCGGCGACTTCTTCCCCGTAACTGCTCCCCTGCCCCTGCAAGAGAATGGCATCCACATCGGTTTCCTCCAACAAAATGTCCAAATCGGAGCTGGCTTTAGAGCGGATGCGGTTATACAGCAAAATCACGCCATTTTCCAGCGAGTCACAAGTAGACAGGTCGGCACGGCCATTCTTCAGCAGCAGATAATCCGCCGTGAAACCGCCCACATCCAGAATCAGTGCGCGCGGCACTGTTGCCAACTCGCCCAGCATCATGGCCGCCGCTGCAAACGCCTGCGGATAGCACTGCACATCGCGGATCAGGATGCTGTACAGCTTGTCACGGTAGGAGAAGTAGATAGGTTCCTTGCGTTTGAAGTAACGCACGAACGCCTTGTTCTGTGCGCCAAAGTGTGCGGGTGGCAAGCCGATGGCAAGGTCAATGGGCATCAGCCCGGAAGTATAAGCGTTCTGTGCTTCGATTTCCTCCGCAATGGCAAACAGCGATAGGATAAAGAAACGCTCGTCTGTGGTTTTGTCCTTTTGGTACGGGATACGCTGCGCTGACAGCGTATAGTAACTGCCGCTGTATTTTAGTACATCCCTGCCGTAAGGTCTGGTTTTGCTTTTCTGTACACCGGAGACAATAGCATTACCGTGAACAGTTTTGACTTGTTTGTTGCCGTGATCGATAGCAATAAGCATAACATCAACTCCCTTCGATGCTTATATTTACCTTATACGTTTTGAATACGCCATTTCCCAACAAAATTACGCATTATTTTTTCTTATACGCAATGATGCGCATTATTTATTTGTTTGCATTTCCCCGGCTGGTGCGCTATAATGGGCAAAGTAAGTAAAAACACAGGAGTCTGCCATGAACAAAACGCTTGAAGTCAGTGCCATGCAGTATGATTTTCATACCTTGCTAAAAGTTTCCGATATATGCGGCCTCACCGGGGAAATTGGCTTCCATGACACGGACACAGGCTACCTCATCAGCTTTCCCGATGACGACGGCAAGGCCGACCAGCGGATGGCCGAGTATAAAAAGCGGCTTGTCGATCTTGAAAACAACATCTGGAATCGGTAATTTGTGACCCGCCGGGGAAAATTCAATATAATTAAAGTAATAGCCCCTTCTGCTGAAATCGCATCAGCGGAAGGGGCTGTTATTATGATTTATCGGTATTTCTAACCTCTTATATGCTCTTCTTCATCTTGTCGACATTTTGCGCCAATCTGCCGCATCAAGGACGAGGCCGGTAATGAACGTAGCAATATTCAAGAAGAATGCCAGTATAATAGAGGATATCGCAAACTGCCAATATTGGCTTTCCAGAGCGATGGCATTTTGACAGGTGCAGTGAGTTCCCGTCCTAGTAAGCAACAAATTGTACCCGATCATATTTTTTTGTCATTCTGCAAAGTTCAGCGGCGTAAAGTCTGTACTGCCTGCCAGCAGGTCGTCCAGCGCTATGACGCCGTAGATGTCCCAGTTCATCGGCCGGGTGTAGGTCGTGCCGTCCTTGTCCACGTCGTGTACCGTGCCGGTTTTGGTGTCGTAGGCGGCCAGCACGCGGCCCTGCTGAGCGTCCAGGATGCGGATATTCCGCACGTCCTTGCCAGGCACATAGCGCTGCTGTGTCAGCTCGGTTTTCACACCGTCGCGGCAGAAATACTGGCGGGTCACATTGTCGCCTGTGCCGTTGCCGTTTTCATCGCAGCCGCCTTCGTCCACCCATACCAGCCAGCCATCGGCAAAGCCGGTCAGGGAGTAGTAGCACTCCCATCCTGCGCGGGTTGTGGGAATGCCATCGGCCACGGGGGTAAAGCTGTCTGCTGCCGCATCCAGATAACCAACCTCCCCGCTTTGGTAGTTGTAGTTGGCAAGGCCGCTGCGGCTGCCCTCGGTCAGGATTTGATAGTCGTTTTGGTAGCTGATCAGGTCGCGCTTCTCCATGCCGTCCCCGGTCACAAACACAGTGCCCGCATCGCGTTCATAGCGCTGCTGCGGTGTACAACTTCCATCGGTCAGATCCACTGTGCAAATCTGTATTGCCTTGGTTCGGGCGTCTGTTGACTGTATCGTCTTGGCAAAGGTCATTTGCCGACCGCTGACCTCCAAAAGCGTATACATTTCGGGGGAGTACTCCCCAGCCCCATCGGCCAGATCATCCCATCCGCAGACCTTCTGCGGTTGCCCGCCTGCTTTGTCCACGGCCCACAGCGTCTGATGGCAGTCATCGTCCAGCACGCTGTAATACAGGTTTTTATCGTCCACGGCCACACCGCGGCCCACGACGGACAGACCCGGCTCAATCCTTGCCAGCACGGTGCGCCGGGTGTGGTCGGAATTGATTTGTTCCCAGCTGTAATAGCTGGTTTCATCGTTGTAATAGAAATTCAGCAGATAGACTTCGTCCCCATCGCCGTAACAGAGGGTGGTGTTTCCATCGCACCACGCGGGGCAGGCTGCGCTGTCATGGGTGCAGTCGGGCAGGCTGCAGACAGGGCGCGCATCGCCGGTCTGCTCGTCGATGGCATAAATCAGCGCACGACCCCTCGTGTCGGTGTAGTTGATTTCCCAGTCGTTGAACGCCTGATAATACACGCCGTCCGCAGCGGCAGTCAGCAGCCGCAGGGCATCGCTGCCGATGCTTTGCGGCTGCTCGGCGGGGGCCGCTGTGGCTTCTGTGGCCGCAGTCGGTGTCGGTGTGCTGTCCGCTGCGGCCTGTCCGCAGGCTGTCAGGGCCAGCGCCAGCGCGGCAGTGATAACAAGGTACTTTTTCATGATGTTTCCTCCCCATATTGCGTGTTCAGTGCTGCAAAGGTCTGCGGCGTCATGCTGGCAGCGGAGAGAACCACGCTATACCCGCCGGCGTTCGCCACGGCGTAGACCTGCGCGGTCTCACTGTAGCCTGCCGCGCCAAAATCCCGCACGGCTGTGCCCCAGTCCGGGTACTGCCAGTCGGTAAACTCGTCCAGCCCCAGCAGGGCGCAATACTGCGCCACAGCGTCATCAGCCAGCGTATCACCCTGCCCTAAATCGTTCTGATAGTTAAAATACAGCGGTGCATCATCATCGGAAAGAATCAGGTGGATATACACATGCTCGGTGTCGGTGCCTGTGTAGATCTCTTCCGGGCGGCGCACCAACTGCGTCAGGCCGCAGGGCGCAGTGTACAGCTCCCAGCTGCCGTAGTCCAGGCGGCAGACCGAGAGTGCAGCGGCATAACTGTCATCGCACAGCAGCCCGGCCTCGTGCAGGGCGCGCAGCGTCCGGCGGGCGCGGGCCAGTGCACTGCCGTCCATCGTGCCCGCCGTCCAGCCACCGTCCCAGAGGCTGTTGCTGCCGAGCGGCACCTTCGTCACATGCTCGGCGGCGTAGAGGGTGCAGGCTGTGGCGTTGGCCCGCCCGGCTGCCGAAAAGCGCTCCCCGTCCGTGCGGATGTGGGGCGCTGCCAGCAGTGCGCGGTCCCACAGGGCGAACATCGCCAGCGGCAGCGCCAGACTGCACAGCACCACAGCGGCACACCGCAGGAAGGGGCGCAGCGTATCAGCTTTGCGTGTCATTGTAAGCCTCCCTTTCGCTCGGCAGCACCTCCGGCACGGCGATGGTCACGGTCGTACCGACATGCTCGGTGCTGGTGATTTCCAGCTTTGCCCCATGCGCCCCGGCAATACGGGCACAGAGCGCCAGCCCGATGCCGCTGCCGCCTGCGGCCCGGCTGCGGGACTTGTCCACCATGTAAAATGCCTCGGTCACGCGGGGCAGATCGGCGGCGGGTATGCCGCAGCCCGTGTCGGTAACAGTGAAAACCGCCTGCCCGTCACGGCGCTCACACCGCAGGGTGATGGCCGCGCCCTCGATGCCCTGACAGGCGCGCTGGGCGTTGAGGGTCAGGTTGCGCAGCATATCCACCCACAGGCTGCGGTCTACCCGCACCACGCACCCCGCGCTGATGACCCGCGGCACAGGTGTGCTGCCCTGCGGCAGGCTGCGCACGGTCTGCAGCAAAAGCCCGGCATCCTGACAGAGCACCAGCTCCAGCGCCCCGGCCTGATCCAGCCCCATCAGAGCCAGCAGACTGCGGCTCAGGTTTTCCAGCCGCTGGGTCTCGTGGTAAATGTAGCCCGCTGCCTCCCGCTGGGTCTCGGCGTCATCGGGCCGGGCACGCATGAGGTCGGCATAGCCGAGCATCGCGGTCATCGGGGTCTTGACCTCATGCGTAAACGCCGCAATAAAGTCCTGCTGGCTCTGCGTAGTCCTTGATAATTCGCTGATTTTTTCTTCCACCGCTGCCGCCATCGCATCAAAGCTGCGGCTCAGCGCGCCGATTTCATCATCGGTCTTAACTTGCGTGCGCTGGGTGTACTCCCCATCGGCAATTTTCTCACTGGCCGTCTGCAGCGCAGTCAGCGGGCGGGTCACGCGGCGGCTGAACAGCACTGCCGCACCGCCGCCCAATACCAGCAGCGCCGCCGAGGCCGCCAGCCACACCCGCAGTTGGGCGTCACGGGTGGCGAACACCGCGCTCACATCGTAGGCGCAGAGCATATCGGCCCGCACGCCGGGCAGGTCCAGCGGCTGGGTCAGCAGCAGATACCACCGCCCGGCCGCCCGGGTCAGCTGCCAGGCGTTTTCGCCGTCCGTCAGGGCCTGCTTCAGCGCGGTGCGCGGCAGAGCCGCAGGCAGGCCGGAGTAAAGCGCATATGCACCGTCCAGCCAGAGTGCCATGCTGCTGCCTGCATCGGCTGTCTGCTCGGCATACTGCTGGGCAGCGGACGCCAAAATGTAATTTTCAAACTGCGCGCTGTCCGTGGCTTGAAAGATGATGCGTTCCAGCGCGTACTTTTCCTTTTCCTGCTGGGCCTGCAGGGCCGTGCGGGTGCTGGCCAGACTGCCGGAAAAGCTCTGCCCGGTCAGCAGCAGCCCTGCCGCGCCCAGCGCGCAGGACAGCAGCGCAATGCAGCCCAGAGATAGCTTAGTTGCAAATTTCATGACTGTTTCCTCATACCAGATCGCGGCCCTGCAGCGTCACCTGCACCCAATCCTGACTGCCCGCCAGATAGTCTGCTGCCGAAATGATCCCATACTCCCCACGGCAGGTGGTAAAGCTGTAGGGTGCGCCGTCCGTGCCGATGTCATTTGTTGTGTAGTAGATTTCGCCGTATTTCACTAGCAGCATCGTGTCGCTGGCCGCCACAATAAACGGGCTGCGCTCCACCGCCTGATCCTTGAGCCATGTGGTCGGCAGCGGGGTGTAGACGCCGGTCTCAGGGTTCAGCAGCCCCTCGCTGTCATCGAGCACCGTCACAGGGATCCAGCCGTCCGGCCTTGCGCCTTCCACGACACCGTATAATATCTGTGTTCCCTGCAGATCAAGCTGTCGGGTCTGGGCTGTGCCCGCAGCCAGGTCGAATTTTGTCACCAGTCCCGATTCGTTCAGCACATAGGCTGCACCGTTGTGGACAAGCTGGACATTGCCCGCATTGCCGCCCCATGTCATGTCGGTGTCGGTCATTCCGCCCGCCGTATCCAGCAGACAGAGGTTTTTCGTCTGCGCGTTCCGCGCCTCTTCGTCAGCGGCCAGCCATGCGCGCAGCTCCTCATCCGTGGCGGCCGCTCCGGCCGGGTTCAAGGGTTGCTGCTGATAGCCTCCACTGTGCTGCAAAACGATTTTGTCCTGCCAGCAGCCTACGGCGAAATAGTCTTCGCCGTCCGGTATGCTGCGGGTAAAGAAGCACGCCGCACCGCCCTCATCCAGACGCAATACGGAATATTTGTCATAGCCGCGTACAAATGTATACAGTGCTGTGCCATCCGTGTACCAGATATAGGCATTGGTCAAATCGGGCAGGTCATCCCCCTCGGCCACACGGCGGCGGTCACTTCCGTCAAGATTGCTCACATCCAGATAGGCGCCGTCACTCTCATTGTAACGGCCATCCACAAGCCAGTAAAGCCGGTCGCCCACGGGCAGCAGCATGGCTTGCGGCACGCAGCCGTTACGGATGGCCGTCATGTAGGCTGGGCGGCTTTCATCCGCATGGCTGCAGCCGAGCTTTTTGCAGAGGATGCGCTGCTCACCTGTGGAAAAATCAATCGTTGTTGCGTAGTATTGCCCGGCATCGTCAATGTTCATCGCGCTATAGACGGCATCTTGGCCCACCGCCGCGCCCCAGGTCGTGTAAATGGGCGTAAGCGTGTCCTGCACGGCGTGTGTTTCTGTGGTGGGCTCTGCAGTCTGCGCGGGTGCGGCGGCTGTCTCGGTGGTCGTGCTTGCAGGCATATCCTGCGGCGCGGCCGTGCAGGCCGTCAGCGCCAGCGCCAGCAGACAAGCGGTCAGCCTTGTGGTGTGTTTCATCGTGGTTATCCCCCTTTGTTTGTTGTACCCCCAGCATACCGCAGGATTGTTTCCGGTTGGTTACAGCTTCGTCACGGGAGGGTTACATTTTATTCCTTTTCCAGCATATACCCGATCTGCCGCACACTGTGCAGGCGGCCGCCAAGGTTCAGCTTGCGGCGCAGGCGGGCAATGTGGGTGTCAAGCGTGCGGGTGTCACAGCCCGTGCCGTCATCGCCCCAGACGGTTTCGTACAGGTAATCCCGGTACAGCGCCCGGCCCCGGTTGCGCAAAAATAACAGAAGTAAGTCATATTCCTTGCGGGTCAGGTGCATTTCCTCCTCACCGCGCAGCACACGGCAGGCCGCAGCGTCCACCGTATACTCCCACATCGTATAGACGGCGGTGCTGCGCCCGGCGCGCCGCAGCACGCTTTCCACCCGGGCCACCAACTCGGTAGGGGCAAACGGCTTGACGATGTAGTCATCCGCGCCGCTGTTCAGCCCGCGCACCCGCTCAGCCACAGCGTCCTTCGCCGTGATGAAGATGCAGGGCGTGCCCGTGGGCCGTAGGTACGCCAACAGATCGTACCCGTCCAGATGGGGCATCATCACATCGAGCAGCACCAGATCATAGCAGTTCTTTTCCAGCAGATTTGCCGCCGCGCGGCTGTCGGTCACGGCCTGACAGCGGTAGCCCGCCTCCGTCAGGATGCGCCGCACCAGCATGGCAATGGCGGCTTCATCGTCCACAATCAAAATCGGATTCATTCAACAATCCCCCTTTATAATCCCTATTGTACAACAGAATGTTACATTTCGGTGAACTTTTAGCCAAAATTTACAAACCCATTTTTGCAAGTTACTTTGCCATGTCACACGTGAGCATAAAGTAATAGCCCCTTCTGCTGAAATCACATCAGCGGAAGGGGCTGTCCTTTTAACCTATGTGGTTTTCTTCATTTTCCCAACATTTTACGCCGATCTGCCACATCAATGACAAGCCCGGTAATAAAGGCGGCAATATCCAAGAAGAACGCCAATACAAGAGAAAATGCTGCCAGCTGCCAATATGGGCTTCCCAGATAAATCAGTGCCTGATCAACAGGGTTATGCTCTGAAATATAGAGGCGCTGTGCATCGTCCAGCTTATCAAGGGCATCTGCACGGTCATACACCTGCCCGCTGTCACTGACAGGCAGACCACTGATTGTTGCCTTCAGACGCTCATTTTTCTCTGTCCATAGGGGCTCCCAGTTTTCCGTATCCTGTGCAGTGTCTGCCGTCATGCTGTCAATCTGGTTTTGCAGCGCGTCACCTGATGATTTCAGGACTGCGTAATCCTGTACCTTGCGGATAAAACTGTCCATATCATTCAATAATGTCTGAAAATCCGCATCCAATCCACTGTCCTGTGCGGCTTGCAGCTGTTCAAACACAGTGCGTGCCTGCTGTTCAATAGCTTCCGTATCCACATCTGTCTGGAGCAGCGCACTTTGGATACTACGCAGCGCCTGACCTGTCTGCACGGAGGCTGCATTTCCGGCAATTCCCAGCACACCTGCGTATCGTTGCAGGATTCCCTGCGCCTGCTGATAATCCTGTAAGTCCTGTTGTTGCTGATTTACCGTATCCTGCAAGTTACTCAATCGGGATGCCGCACTGTTATAGGCACTCTGCAAAGCGTTAGTATTACTTCCATACGGCGCATTTCGCAACGCACTGGCTGTGCTGGTTTGCGCATCTGCTGCTGCCGTCAAGGCGTCTTGCGTCTGGCTTATCTGCTGCGTCAGCTGTCCGATGCGAGTTTCCACCTGTTCGGTAAGCTGTGTCAGGGCTGCGGTAGCCTGTTCGCGCACGCCGGAGGATGTTCCCTCCTGCGTGGCGGTCTGCATCGCTTGGATTGCCGAAGCAATTTCATTTTTTGCCGCAAAGTCCGCATTATCGGCGTAGCTTGCCTTGTCCGCTGTCAGATCCAAGCCGGAAGGATTCTGTGTTGTTTCGGTATCGGCGGTCTTGCTGGCAGTGTACAGAACCGCCACCTCGTCGCCCAGCGTTTCCCGCAGGGCGTTGCTGCTGATTTGTACAAATTCATCTGCTTTGTACAGTTCATTTCGGTACACCGACTGAACCAACAGGCGGCTTTCGGTCTGCCAGCTTTTTTCATAGACCGTGCCAACGATAAAAACATAGCTGAACCACGAGGAGCAGAACAAGACCACGCCGCTGAGCGCCAGCACGCAGATTTTCCCGCGCAGACTATGTATCCAGCGCCAGAAGGTCGGCAGGTAAAAGTTCAGTCCCAGCAGGATGCTTTGTATGGCAAACGAGGCAAGATTTGCCTGCCACGCCTGTGAAAACACATAGTCCCGCATCCCCTGTGCGGTACTCCACCAGGAAACGATTGCCAACAATACTGTGGCAAGGCGCAGCAGCATCAAAATTATTTCCTGCGAGTTTGTGGCTTTTGGTTTTAGCTGTCCCCCTACTTTTTGTAGGCGATTCCAAACATTGGTTTCGCTTGCTCCGGTCTCTTGCTCAACCGTTGGTTGCAACACTGCCTGTATCAACAGCGAAATTCCTTGAACAACTGCTACCAGTACCCACATACCGCAGAGACTGTTCATAAAGATTCCCGTATCGCTCAAAGGAGTGGGAATTCCGGCTACGCAGGTATTGAACACAAATGCCATCAGTGTAATAAAACCTGCCGCGGCGATCGCCACGGATTTTTCTGTGCTTTTTTCCCCACGCAAAAGCCCCACATAGCTGAAGAAATTCAGTACCAACAGCAAAATGTTCACCGTGACCACGCCGGATGGATTGGAAGAAGCCATCTGCTGGCACAGCAAAACCACCGCCGCAGTCAATGGAGGCAAAAGAAAAGATTGTCGTCTCCAGAAGCCGCCTTTATCCGATTTGTTCTCCATCATTATCACCCCTCGCGTTCTGATTATTTCCAGTACACTTTATATAGTTAGCATACCATAGCTTTCTGCATTTGCACAACGGGTCGCCATAAATTTTACATCCGCTTTGCATGATTGGCAAGATACTGCACCGAACTCTAACCAAGTTATATATTTGCACCACTTCACAAAAGGTCCTCTTTCACAGCGAAAGAGGACCTTTTGTTTACTTACATCCCAGTATTTCCAATGCCCTTGACAGGGGCATCACTTTCTGGCACTTTGCCTCTTTGGAATCATATCTTGCTTTCTTACCGTCCGGCATCACCGCTATGGCGTTTTCTGTCAGGACGGCTGCTTTCAATTTGGGAACATATCGATGTATCTTCCCCTGCCGGTCAATCTTGGCATGAGGCATGATAAGTTCTGCCGTTCCCAGCTTGATTTTTGCTTCTTTCGGCAGCGGTGAAAGCCATTTGTAGGTTTCACACTCAGAAGCAGTATCCCACATAGAATACTGGTATGTTCGCCCGCCGAAGAAGCTATCCTGCTGTTCCCTATATTCAAAGTGTTCTGTCTGTTGCGTTACCATCTGTGCCACACGGGCGGCATTCAGTTCCATCTCCTCTAAGCGGATGTACTCATGCCGTTGGTGTTCGCAATAATAGCCGCAGCTGATATTGACCGCAGCTGTTTCCAGATACGGCGCAATGTAGGATATATCACTGCGTGAACCACCCGCTGTTTCAAATCCGAACGAGGTGATGAAGTCCTCAAACTCCGGGTTATCGCAGCGGTAAAACACAGCATCATTGCTACCCCGGCGGTCAAGCTCTACGATGTAGTTTACCTGCGGCCGCAAAGAACCTCTTGTGAATTTCTTTGCACCTACACAGCCGACTTCCTCGTCCTCACAGAACAGCACATGACATTTTGCTGTACGCAGGATCTGCAAAATCATCCAGACACCGCAACGGTCATCACCGCCGATACCCTGCGGCGACATAGCTACCGCCCCGTCTGCCGAGTAGCATATCTGCTCGACAGGCTGGCGGTGAACCGTGTCCATGTGGGCCGCCAGCAGGACGGGGATTGTTCCCTCGGCATACAGGTAGCCGGGCTTATCGGTGACAGGGCAGCCCCTGCTTTTCAGCTCGGCTTTCAATGTTTTTTTTAAGTCCATCTGCGGCAGACGCAGAATGGTTTCAAACGTCAATTCTTGCATGGATTCCTCCTTTATGCGGCAAGGCCGTTCATCTGATTCGGACAGAAACGATTGGCACCGATGGAAAGGCAGTCGCTATGGATTGTGCAATTTCTGCATACGCTTATCACCTGCTCGTAGCAGGCGGGGCAAATTCCACGCTGCTCACCGGAACGGGCAATTCCGATACGCGGCATACCGATAAACTTCTCTTTGCAAACCGTACATTCATAGCTGCACTCATTGCAATAAAAGTGCTCATCAATATAGCGCCCATATCCATGCACCGTTTTGCCGCAGCCCTTGCAGACATACATATTGCCGCACTCTGCACAGCGTATGGAACGATGGTTCTTCTGTTCTCCACCGCAGCAAACACATCGAGCCACGGAACCAATCGTCATTTTGCTATAGCCGATCTCCCCTTTCAGCAGAGAGGCAACTGCATACCCATACGCATAGTCAGGATAGTGGTTGCTGTCCGCCGCAGATTCGCAGTAAGGTTCGGTTTCTTTTCCACGCTTGATCGACCATAGGTTCGGTTTGTCAAGGCAGACCGCGATAGCCTGTTGGACGATGCCTCGATACAGGGTTTTCTGGTCTTCCAAATCTGTAGGATACAGGCGTGATTGCAGCAAAACATTTTCCTTATAGCAGAAAATTTCTCGCGTGATGCGAGGGGCTGTATGAAAGTTCTGCGTGTACTCGTCGCTGACCGTGAAGAAAATCATACTGACGGCATCGCCCATATAGGACTGGCAGCCGCCGCGATAGCCGCCGCCTTCTAAGCAATGGCAGGAACTCCAAGTGTTGTCGCGGTTGGACATTTCGAGGAAATCGCAGGGGTGGATTGACAGCACTGCAGTTTTTTCGATATGTGCCGGATTCAGAGCATCGGCCAGCCGTGCAAACAGTGCATTGTATGGTTTGACTGTGCGCACATAACGGTTGTCCGGCTCACCTGCTTCGGTTTCTTCCTCAATCTGGTCAAGATGGAATTTCAGGCAGAGCCGATTGATAATGCGGCTCGCCTTTTGCCCCTGTGCGCACTTGATGCCGCCGTATTGCCGAATCGTGTCCAAGCGGTACTCGTTTGGTATCCGGGCATAGTCTGCGGTCGCCGCGCGCAGGGCGGTTTCAAAGTTTTCGTACACAGTATCATCCGTGCAGGCCCTGCGACCAAGTTCAAGGATGGCGGCGCGCGTTTCGTCCACTGTGATACGGTCGATTTCTCGGCGTTCCTCCACGCGGAACACGATTGCCAGTTCTTTCTCATTCCATAGCGGATGCCTGCGCAGAAGCTGCAAAAGTCCCTGTTTCTGTTCATTCCATTGTGTAAGGTTTGCTGTGACACCTTCCTCCGAAAACGGCTTCTGATACTTGTGCATAACCTCATAAAATTGCTGTTTGAGTTCGTCCATCATTGTGATCTCGCCTTTCTTGCATTTTTATTTTTAACGCCGGGCGGCGCCAAACCAAAATAAAAAGCGAGAAGAACTTTTCTTCGCTGCCAATAGCAGCATAAAAATCATTCTCGCTTTATGCGGGGTGTCCCCCGGCAGATAAAAAATGCCCGCAATGCGCAGACCAGACGGTCAACGGCATTGCAGGCACAAAGTACAAAAATAACAACGTGTGTCAGTGCAAATTGCTTTGCAGGACACATAAATCACTTACATTAGTATGATACCATAATTTGCGGAAAACGTCAAATTATTGAAGATATGTCTTTTTGCACCAGCAATAATAACCTTAATGAGCAGTCTCTTCAATTTCATCAGGAGGCAACTCAAAGATGTTTACAGATACAGCGAAAACAACACAATTCTGTGATATGGGTTGAATATGCGAAGGATTTCGTGCATAATAAAATATAATTCCCTGTCAAAATTGTGAAACTTTGCGTATTCTTAATTTTTGAACACAAATGATGTCCAATAGAAATTGAGAACGCATCTCATAAAGAGGTGAAATGATGGTCAAGGGTTTTATTTTTTTCAGAACTGGAAAGATTCCTTTTGTAATTGAAAATTACCGTATGGATTTGTTTACGGATGACTCGTTGCTGGAAATATTTTGTAAGGAATATAATTTTAAAGAAAACTATATTCTGCAGGGGCAATGTTTTGATATTGGGCCTCATGGTAGGAAAGCAACCTTTCTCGTCGAAAATTCTATGGGAAGTACTTGCTATTTGCGTTGCTATATTGTTTATACATTTAACAAAGACGAAACCTATGACCGCATAGGTATTCAGTCGCCGTCTCTTGATGCAGTTTTTGGATACGAACATAAATACATTGAAATGGTGCGATCTGGAATCAACTTGGCTTTAGAACCTAAAAAAGTGTATACAATTCCGTTTGATATGAACAAACAAAAATACGAATTGATTTTCCAAATCGGTCACAATCATCGCCTTGGTCTTTTGGAAGATTTCGACAGAAAAGGGGAATTGATTCTGCCGTTACACACAAATGAAATCCAAGAGTGCTATGATATTGCAATAGTTCTTTGTCGGCTTGCAATGTTCATGACATCACACACAGATATCTTGTTCAAACGTATCACGCTTTATCGCAAAGAAGTAAGTGTCGGGTGGTTCTACTGTCCCTTCATTTCGGAAGATGCCGTTGATAGGTATAACGGCTTATTCTACGAATTTGATATTATGAAATACATTCCCAAGCTCTTAAATAATATAGCATTAGATTCTGGCAACAAAATAACACAGAGTATTCCACTTGGTCATTTAGGGAATTTCGACTCCATGTTCACGCCTCAGCGATTTGTCGAACAAATTGTAGCATTTGAGTACTTATTTGATAAACTGGAACACAAGAAAGCTCAAAATCTCCAATTTCCACTTAAAAAGGAATTGGAATACATGTTTAATGAATATCCCCAATTGCTGTCGCAAACAAATCTTTCTGCAGAGAAAGTTAGTAATCAAATCAAGGAGATCAGACGTACTATTGCACATGGATATGCATATTACTATGACTTCAAAAACGATAGAAGCAGCAAATATTTGATGATTCTTTTAGACAAATTGATACGGTGCATGAGCCTAAAATTGATTGGATTCTCTAATGATGATATTTCGAATTTTATGCCTTTTTATCCATAAACACCTTCACGCCACAATCTTTTTTCTGTTCGGCTATCTCTTTCAAAGTATCCAGATACCCACGATTCTCGACATCCGCAGTCAGCACAAAGATTTTTCTTTCTTTTAAAAAATACAAATTCCTTATGGTCTCGCTACTTGACAAATTTATGCTGACTTTTGTAGAAGAAACCGAATCGTCCACTGATATGATAAATCATCCTTCCCAGCATGAAAAACTAACTTTGTCTCCGATGATGCCGCTGGTGAAAGCGACAGCCATAAAAGAAGTATAAAAATAATTGCCTCCGACTTGTACACATATGGTGCGAGTCGGAGGCAATTTTAACTTTTTGTATTCAGATCGCTAGTGGCGTCATTTTTTCAAGCTTTCCCTGCTATGGGGTCTTTTGAATAGGTGTTTTTCGTTTTATATTCCACATACTCATGGGGAGTGGGTTCGTAGTGCTTTGATTGGTATTTTTGATATTTTTCGGATATGCTTGCTGGTTGTTCTTCTGCAACAGTTTCTGCAATTGGCTCAGTGCAAATCGCATCTTGCAAGATTCTTTCCAGATACTCATACTCGGAGTAATTATCCAAACACGCCATCACCAGTGCATCCCGGACATATTCTGCGCTCTGTGCCAACAGTTCTTGGTCGAAATAATATCCGTAATGCTCAACAAAGAATGTCATCAACATTACAACGGTTCGAGTGTTTCCCTCTCGAAAAGGATGCACACGCCAAATTTTCGGAAATTTATGCGCAATTTCTTTTGCGAAATCTTCTTTTGACAAAGAGATCCATTCTACTTGGTGGATTTCATCCCAAGCACATTTCAAGTCATGCGGAATATCTTCCGCATTGCTATACCATACACTTTGTCCTGCAAGAACAGGCTCTCTTTTTATAATATTGATGACACGATAGTTTCCGGCCCATTCGTACACATCTTCAAATAGTGTGCGGTGAATCTTCTTTACGCCGCGGTTTGAAAAATCATGGAAACCATGCTCATACAGAAGCATCATGCTTGCGCGAGATTGTTCAGCTTCCACGAGATCCAGAGTCTTTTCATCCTTGATGCCGAACTTGTTTTTTAGTACCGGCACATCCTCATAAAGATAAATATCATTCATAGCTTTACTTCACGCGACGGGCCATCTCCATGTGGCTTTTCAAAAGGGCCTCTTTCATCTGCGCCCCGGTAATTTTGCCTTCACTCCATGCGTTTGAAAGCTCTATTGCATAGCTGCGAACCGGTACTCCTTCAATTTTATTGACAGCATCTGCCACTCGCATTGCTCGTTTACGCTGTGCTATTTTCTGTGGTGCCATAGGATGCCCCCTACAATGTATTTGTTAGAATTATACCATATTACGTTATTAAGTTCAAGTTTATCCATCTTGATTTCCAGCCACGAAAAAGGCCTCCAATCTGCGCGGCAAAACCGTATAGATTGAAGGCTGTCTTATACCAGATGATTGCCTTTCTTGGTGGGTGAGTTCTTCATCCTTAACCCCAACCAACTTTCCAGTGTCTGTAAGTCGCTGAACAGAATATCATAAATCTCATCGCTTACCAGCGGCGTATGGGCTTCATACGCTGCGCGGCAGCGGTTCAGGCGGTCTGTCAGCTCTCGCAGCTTGTCGATGAAAATGGCCTTTTCCTGCCACTCCTCGGTTTTCATTGGCTTTTGGGGGCACAGTGGCCGAAGTTCAGTTCATGGATCACCGACAGGATGGTTTCATCGTCATCCCAGTTGGCAGAAAATGCCGTTGGCGCATAAGTTCCGTCCAGTAAGACCATTACCCTCCCCCGCTCGATGCGCAGGGTCACATCCTTGCGCCGGGCGCAGACGATGGCGAGATTTCCTATTTGCTTCATAAGGTGAGCACTTCCTTTCTTACGCGGTCTGCAAAGCCATAGGCAGCACCTTGCGGCTCCACAGGTCAACAAACTTTTTCACTTCTTTCGTAGGGTCACTGTTGCGTTCGCCACGGATTTGTACAATTTTGCCGTTGCTGACTTCTACCGTTACAAACGGCTTTTCCGGTTCTTCTACACGGCGGACAAATACAATCAGGCATTTTTTCGCTGCCACTCGCTCAATATAGGTGCCGACACAGTGGTGCAAAGCCTGTCCTTCTGTGATGAGGTCATCGGTTTGCTTGGGGCAGACAATTTGCAGTTTCTTTGAAGTGAGATTGGCCTTTTCTGCCAAATTCTCATACACTTCACGAAACGCACGCTTTGTTTGCTCGTCCCTACACTTCTTAATGTATCGGCTCAACTCGTCATGGGCCTCATTGCAGTGTTTGGGGAACAGAACCTGGCTGCTTTTCATGTCATAATTCTGACCTTGACACATTTGCAGGTAGTCGCTGTAGGTCGAGATTGCCTCTTCCATCGGGGAACGATAGAGGAAAGCCCGCTTCAGCTGCATATAATCCGGCAGCTGGCTGTCCATATAGCGCATGAATTTTCTTGCTGTCATATAGGCAAACCATTGCGTTGGAATCGTATGCACATGATTTTTGAGCTGCCACTGCAAAAGTTCCTGCCGGCCACGCAAATTAAGCTTTACATATTGCTGGTATGCTTTCAGTGTATCAACGCCAGCATTTAAATTCACGCAGCATGGCCAAGTCTTCTTTGTTGACCCGTAAAATGCGGTGCGTGCGTTTTTGTGTGGCATCAATTTCTGCTCCCATACCGTGCCGATACACAATGTCTGAAACGATGCGCTCGAATCCAACTTTAACAAGATGCTCAATAAGTTTTGGATGGCGCCGATATACGCGCAGGTAAGTACTGACCTGCATAGCCTCCTTCGTAGGTTCATAGAACTGCCGGAGTGCGCAATACTGCCACGGCGTTCCCTGCAAGGCTCTTTTCAGCGATGGAAGGTAAATCGCCCCGGTATCATCGGCTTCATAGCTGCTTGTATAGGGAGAAAATCTTGGACGATTTCCTCTACGCCAGTGCGTTGTGCTATCGTAACTGCTGTCATAATAGAACGCTTCTGTGTCGGTGCCTTCTTTCCCAACGACGCGGATAAATAACCTTGCGTTCTCATAAATTTCTTTCGCAGGCGTATTCTTTTTTTCCTTATATGCCCAGCGTACCTTGAAGATCCGTATCAGCAATTCTTCATCGCTGATTTTTTGAATAACCTGGCAGGTTTCCCTGTCCTCATGGTAGGCGGCTCTTCTCCCCTGCGCTTTGGCGATTGCCTTTTGTTTACATTGCGGGCAGACAAAAACCTTTCCTGTTTTCGGCTTTTTTATCACAGAAAACTTCTCGCAATAGGTACAAAACACTTGTGTTTCCAGCTGATTCCTGTCATACGCATAAAACAAATAATGCGGCATGACATTTCGGTCAATCCAGTGTACCAGATTTGAGGGTACATCCGGGACCTTTTTCATTTTCTCGACTATGTCCGCATCACGTTTGCAGCGGCGCTTCTTTGCCTGCCTGTTGCGGATACCATACTGATAGACCTGCAACGCTTCCAATATTGTGATGCCACTTGTACTTTGATGGATAAAGTCCGAAACCGTAACCCCATCCGTTCCTTTATAAAAAACGCAGGATTCCCTGAATTTATAGAAACTTTCATCTGCAAGGTTCCAAAGCATGGCATCCCGCCATTTGACGTTTCCTGCGGCATCGCGCTCCAGCGTGGCAAAGGTATCCTTGCCCTGAAACACGACCCATTTTGGCATACGGTCATCTGCTTTCAGGCGTTCACATTCATAGAAGTAAACCACCAGTACCCTATGCCCGCCGAGCAGCTTGACTGCGGCAGTGACAAGGTATTTTACCCGTTCTGTGTACAGCACCCCGGCATTCAGGCTGATGGGCAGCGGAACATTGACTGCATGGCGGCAGGCTCGTTTGTCCAGTTTCATCCTGCCGCCTCCTCTGTGCCAAAGTCACCAAAGGTGAGTTGTTCTTCATCTGCGGGTTTCGGGGCTGGCTTAGGCTCTGTCTTTTTGGACTTTTCCTTTTTTCCTGCCTTGGGCGTTTTCCCATTGTAGGTCTTGGGGACAAACTTTTCTTCGGATTCTGCGTCCTCCTTGGCATCGGCATCGCGGAAATACTCCCGCGCCCACTGGTAGCAGAGTTCGTCCGGCACATCGCCGCCGAAACCGCCGCCCATAGGCTCTTCATCGTTGTCCTTCATTTCCTGCTCCAGATACTCCCGCGCCTTGCGGTTGATGTAGTGGAAGCAGTTCACCATCTTTTTCTTGGGGTTCATCACAAGTCGGGCAAAGGCGGGGTCTGCCAGGCATTCGGTCTGTACGTCCTCCATGACGCATAGCTTCATGTTGCGGCGGGTCAGGCGCTCGGTGTCCTGCGAGACGCGGTTCATGGAGGCCTGCATCACGTCATCATCCGACATAGCCGCAAGTCGGTCCAGTTCCTGCTGTTCCCGCAGTTTCTTCTGCGCCTGTTTCGTCTCCCATTCGGCTTTCCGCTTGGCTTCGGCTACATCAAATTCAGCCTTTTTGCGAGCTTCTTCATCTTCTGCCTGCTGATCTGGCTTTTGGGGTTCAACCGACTCAAATTCTTCGCTGAAAGAATCTACGGTTTCACTGTCCGAGGACACCTCAAAAGCATCGTCCTCGGCATCACGGTTTATCATATCCATTTCAGAGAGTATACCCATTGTTCTGTCCTTTCTAAAAAAGGCAGAGAGCCGCCAAGTGGTAGCTCCCTGCCATAACTTTATGCGGCTTTTTCTTTTACTTCTTCCTGCCGCAAGGCAAGCTGCCAGTCATCTATACCCTTGTAGGCAGTATTCCAGACAAGGCTTGTGCTTTGCAGCCCGGCTGCATGGGCAATTTGCTGTACCTTTTCGGCAGCTTCTGCCACATACTCATTCTCTAACTTGTCCATGTCGTAGGCTTCCACGACCAGCTTGGTGCCGTTCTGTGCCATGCAATGCAGGGCGGATTCCAAGCCGTTCAGGCTGTTCACCCCTGCCACAGCGACAAACGAGCGTCCTGTCAGGCAGTGGGCAATATCGGCTTTGAGCAGCCCTTCGGTCACATACACGGTCTTGGCGAACGGCTCACCCACAAAATGCAGTGGGCTGCCGGAGGTAACGCCATGCGGTCTGCCTACTGAGGACAGCCAGATATACTTGGCTCCGCTTTTGCCCGGTGGGTCATCCCTGCGGCGCAGCGGTGTGTCCAGTCGTATCTGCATACCGCAGATCAGACCGTCCATACCGACAGCCGGGAGCAAGATGCCTGCCGTGCGGCTGCCGAAGTTGATTGTCCACCGCCCGGCATTGTCCGTATAGAAGCCCGGCACACCCTGCAAGGTGCAGCCCTGCCGCCGCAGACGCTCGGCATAACTGCGGCACAGAAACGTAGGCGGGGTCGATTTGAACCCGAACCTTACGATTTGCTCCTCAGTCAGCCCGCGCCGCGGTGACAGCAGATGCGCCTTGTGCGTGGGTGTCAGCGGCAGCATGGAGAGCAGCAGTGAGTAGGTCTGGTGTATCTCCTGCGGGGCAGCGCGGGCATTTTGCTCCGGCTTTACCCCGATGCAGTCATTCACCCTTGGCCGGGGTGTATACCGCTCCAGCGCCTCGCATATCTCGCGGTAGACATCGGCATTGCCGGTGCCGTTGTAACGGGCATACAGTGCCAGCATCCCGCCCGCCGCGCCGCAGCGATTGCAGCGCCAGACGTTTTTGTCCGTGTTGACGTTGAGCCGCCCGCGCTGATCCCCGCAAAAGGGGCAGTTCAGGTACAGGCTCGATGGCAGACGGCGGCGGACGGTAAGCCCCAGCAGTTCTACCACATCGGCAATGCCAAACGGAAACGAATCGGAAGATGAGGTCATGCAAAACGGCCTCCTTCCCGGTTATCCCGCCTGTTTCTCCTGCAAGCTGTCCCATATAATGGCGGCCGCCGCGCGGAGAATGTTGTTTTCTCCCTGATAGCCTTTCACATACCAGCGCAGGCTGGCAGGGCGGCGGTCAGCCACCTGTGCCAACGTCCAGCCCTTGCAGGTGCCGCAGTCTACGATGACGTTCTGCGCCTGCTCGCAGGTCATTTGGCGGCAGATTTCCTCCACCGGGGTGCTTTGGGTATACGCAGCGACGGGAGGTTCCTGTTCCAGCACAATGACATTCTGCGTCGGTTCTGGCAGGGTCTGCACAGGCTGCACGGATTCCGGCACAACCGTCTTAGGCTTTTCTACAACTTCTGCTGTGGTCTGTTCGGGAACAGGCATATCGTCCGCCATGATGGCATCCAACGGGTCCGCCTTGGCAGATTTCACGCTTTCTGCTTGCTTCTGCACAGGTTTTGCGACTTCCGCTTTCGTCTGTACCGGCTTGGAAATCTCTGCTTTTGCGCCCACCGGTACCTCGCTGCCGTACTCCTCGGATTCACTGCCCACATCGGCAAACTGGATGCCAAAGCCCGCATTGGAGAGCGCTATGTCCAGCGCTTCTTCCTGCGCGGCCTCCACATACAGCCCACCGGGCGTTGCGTCCAGCGTGCAATTGGCAACGTAGCTGCTCAGCGGCTCGGTATCCTCGCGGTCACGGTAGACCTTGGCTTCAAAAATGGCCATCTTCTCGGTGATGCGCAGGGCGTTGAGCTTCAGCCGCCCCGTGGGGCAAGCCAGCCGGAACCACAGCTTTTTGTACCGCAGATCCAGACGCATCACATCCTCCCCGGTTTTGCGGGAAATCGTGCGGCGCAGGAATTTCAGCGGGTCAAAGCCGGGTACATGGTTTAAGGATGCCACAGTGGCGTTGGTGGTGTACAGCATAGATTCTTGATTCCCTTTCATGGGTGATTTCTCCCTTCATTATTACATTCAGCCGGCCTGTTGCAGTTCCGGCAGTGCGTTTCGTTCGGTGTGGTATGCCTTGCAGTACAGGCGGATGCGCTCGCCCAGCATGGTGTTGCGCTTGCTGATATCGGCGCGGTGAACCGCCATAAACAGAATCGGCTTATGCCCCACAAGGATGACTTTTTTCTTGGCGCGGGTCACGGCTGTATACAATAAATTACGATACAGCATAATTGTGTGCGCTTTGACGATGGGGATGATGACCGTTTCAAACTCGCTGCCCATTGCCTTATGAATCGTAGTAGCGTAAGCAAGGTCAACGTGAGCCAGTTGTTCTGCCGTGTAGTTCATCTTGCGGTCGCCGCCAAAATCCATCTGTACGAGCCGTTCGCCTTTGCTGTTCGTGGTAATCCCGGTAATAAAACCGAGGTCACCGTTGGACACTTTCTCGGTGTTCTTTGTCTGCATAACACGGTCATGGACACGGAAGATACGGCTTCCAATCTTCACTTCTTCCTCGGTCGAACGGAACGGGTTGACCCGTTCCCGGATGGCCCGGTTGAGCTGCTCGGACGCTGCCTCGCCTTTCTCACGGAACGGCGAAAGGATCTGCACGTTCTCGATGCCGCGCTCGGCGGCTTCCTTGCAGTAAATATCTTGGATGCGCCGCGCCGTCTCGATCTGCGTCGGGCTGTCCACAAACACAAAGTCATTGCCGTAGTACAGCTTGGTGCTGCCCTCGTTGATGAACTTCGCGTTGTAGGCAATCAATCCGTCTTTCGACTGGCGAAAAATCCAGTCCAGCACTGTGACAGGCACCATTCCGCTGTGGATCAGCTCGTAGAACACATTGCCCGCACCTACGCTGGGCAGCTGGTTCGGGTCGCCCACAAGAACGACCCGCGTGTGCTGACCGATGCGCTTGAAAAACTGCTGTGCCAGCCACATATCCACCATAGAAAACTCGTCCACAATGACGAGGTCAGCATCCACAAAGCGGACGCGCTCGCCATCTCCGATTTCTTCCCCGGTGCCGAGACCCAGTGCGCTGTGTAGTGTGCGGGCTTCGTCCACGCCGGTGCTTTCCGCCATGCGGCGGCTGGCACGACCCGTAGGAGCCATGAGGGCGAACTTCCCTTTCGGGTGCAGGTTCTTGAACACCTCGATGATGGCCTTTAACACGGTGGTCTTGCCGGTGCCGGGTGAGCCGGTAATAATCGTCAGCCCATGCTGGAACGCCGTGCGCACCGCCTGCTCCTGTTTTTGGGAAAGCGTAATGCCCAGGCTTTCGCGTACCGATCCCAGCGCAGACTCAATGTTCTCGGCCACGCTGATATTGGCAAGCCGTTCGGCAATCATGCGGGCGGTGTCGTCCTCCTGCCCGAACACACGCGGGCTGTACAGGTACTGATTGTAGGCAACTACTGCACCGTGCAGAATCATCTGCTGCAAGGTTTCCTGCACCTCCTCGGCGCGGACGCGCTGTTCCGGGATGGGAATAGGTGCGTTGAGCAGCAGAAGCGTTTCCTTTACCAAATCTTCCGATGGCAGAAACAAATGTCCCGATTTGCCGCGGGCATCCTCCAGCGTGTACAGCACCGCACCCTTGATGCGCTCGGCGCTGTGCAGGCGGTTATCCGTCTTACGGACGATGCCATCCACACGCTTGAATCCGAAGCCGGAAATCTGGCACAGGTCATACGGACATTTTTTGAGGATGTCCACACACGCCGGACCAAAGTTCTGATAAATTTTCAGCGCCGTGGCGGGCGTAATTTTGAACGGACCCAAAAGGCTCATAAGGTTGCGCAGGACACGGCTCTCGGCGTAGGATTCCTCAATGTCCTTGAGCTTGCCCTCGGTGATGCCGCGGATTTGCAGCAGCTTCTCCGGCTCGTTGTCAAGGATATTCAGGGTGTCCGGTCCGAACGTGGCAACAATGTCCTCTGCTGTCTTGGGACCGATGCCCTTGATAAGCCCGGAACCCAAGTATGCCAACAGACCGTCCGCTGTCTGCGGAACGATTTCCTGCCACTGCTCGACTTGCAGCTGATAGCCGTACTTGCTCTCGACCCACTCGCCGTCCAGTTCCAGCTCCACCGCCTTGGTGCGGGGCAGTTCGTACCCCACCGCCGTAAAGCGCAGCATACGGTCGCCGTAATAGCGGCCGTTGCAAGCCTGTAGCGGAATGCGCGGATCATTGGTTTTGACAACGATGATGGAGAATTTGTTTGCTTCGTTGTAAAAAATCGTAGATTCGTAGGTGACACGGCAGCCGGTAATGCCGCTGTGTTCCTGTTCACTGTCGTGCATAGGCACGCTCCCTTCTTTGTCAGGCGGCTTCGTCCGCCGCTTTTACCTTGATGCAGAACCGCCGCGATTCCGACACCGTGACGTACTCGTCATAAATATCCGGGTGCAGCAGCTTCAGCTTTTGGAGGTTGTCTTTCGTGATGCCTGTCCGGCTGACGGAGTTGTAGCTGATGGTGTACTGTGTACCACCAAACTCCCCCATCGCCATGCAGCTGCCGCACAGTTTGGCAACCATCTGACCTTTCAGCCGCTGCATTTCTGCGTCCAGCGTTTTGACCTGCGTTTCCACCTGCTGCCTTTGCTCCTGTAAGCTGAGATACCGCAGCATGGTGGCAGACAAGTCACTGTCCAGCTGGATGGCAGGAATGGTCTTGTCCGCAGCACCCAAGCGACGGCGCAGGCTTTCGAGGATCAGGCTGCCGTCCTCGGTGTAGGGTGGCGGGATGCGGGTCAGGATATGGTCGTGCCAGAACTCGCGTTCCAGATAGATCATCTCCTGTTCGTACTCCCGGTCGCGGTACAGGTGGCGGATAATGACTTCGTCCTCATTGTTGCCATACAGACAGCAATAGAAGATTTCGTCGATGTCCATGACCGCCATGTAGTGCCGCCCCTGCGTTTCATAGTAGACGGGAACACATTCCTCGCCGTCCTTCCACCAGTGGTCTTTTGCGTTGTAGTTGGTCGTTTTGATTTCCAGAATCGCAATTTTTCCGTTTGGCAGGCGGACAAAGTAGTCTACATCTGCCAGCATGAAGGGATACTGCGGGTGTTGGAACATTTTCTTGATCTGGAAAACCTCCAACCCGGTTTTCTTGGCGAAAATCCGGGCGACCAGCGATTCCAGCAGATGCCCCATTTCCAGCGCTACCCAGTTGCCTGCATCATCGGCAGCCGAAGCAATGTTCAGCTTGTCGTCGTACAGGTCGCGGGCAGTGCGAAACGGAGAAATGCCGAGGATCGCGGCGACATCGCTGCCGCCTATCCCCCGCCTGCGGTATGCCAGCCATTCCTGCTCGGTGAGGTTTTCGGTGCTGACCAGCACCTTGGGCTCCCGCCGTATGTGTTCCGGCATTCTCAGCCCCTCCTCTCGCGCTGGCGATAGGGGCGCTTGGGGCCGGTGCGCAAATGGTACAGCCGATACTGCAAATTGCGCGGGATGGGTCGTGCCTTGCGCGGGCGCGTGATGCGCCGTGCGATTGCCTTGGGTCTTGCCTGTTCATTCATTTGGTGTTCACCTTTCCTATATAAAATGTATTTCTCAAAGCCTGTCGGCTCTGAAACAAAATAAAAAGCGAGAACAATCGCAGGCAATGCCTGATGCTCACGGCAAACCGTGAACCACGATCCTTCTCGCTATGGTTGGGTGTTTTCACCCACTATAAAAAGAAAAGTGCCAACAGCGTCCGCCCGGTATGGGCAGGACAAGGCTGCTGGCACGAATTACAAACTTAAACAGCGTGTGCATAAGGCACAAAAATCATTTACAGGTGGAGTATAGCACAAGAAAGTCCGCCCTGTCAAGATGGTGAGATTTTACACGATAAAAGCATAGTGTCCACATTACATCCGCGTAGCTTTTGTATATACCATCGCTGTTTTTTACTGTACACTTATTCATATGGGATATATTTCCTTATAAAAGTATAATCAAATGGAGGTAACGCCTATGAAAGAAGTTCCCATTTGGGAAAAATCAAATCTTACACTTGAGGAAGCTGCGGCCTATTCCGGCATCGGTATAAACAAGTTGAGGACATTAACCGATAACGAACATTGTCAATTTGTACTTTGGGTTGGGTCGAAACGACTCATTAAGCGGCGCAAATTGGATGAATATACAGAAAAAATGTTTTCACTTTAAAGCCAAAATGTTGTCAAAATAGCTTGCAGAAAATGATAGGTTTGTGGTATTATAAATACGGAACAACGCTCTTTTCTGCATTACTATGTGGAAAGGAACAACGCTTATGACAACAACTCGAAATACAAAACGCAAAGACAAGGCGCGTGTCGTTCTTCGTAAGGGAGAATCCCAGCGCAAAGATGGCAAATACGATTTCCGTTGGACCTCCCCGGATGGTAAACGACATTCTATTTACGCGCCAACCTTGGAAGAACTTCGGGAAAAGGAAAAAGGCCTGCAACTAGATTCGCTTGAAGGCATTAAAGCAGAAGCACGGTATGTTACCCTGAACGATGTGTTCACTCTGTGGGCAAAGGTGAAACGAGGCCTGAAAGATAACACTTTTCAAAACTATCTGTACCTTTATCGGCAGTTCGTGGAGCCGGATTTCGGCAAGTCGAAAGTGTCTGCGCTCAAAAAGTCGGACGTGAAGCAATTTTATAATATGCTGGCAGATGAGCGCGGTTTGCAGATTTCTACAATTGACAGTGTACACACGGTTCTGCATCAAGTGCTGGACATGGCAGTGGATGATTGTTATCTGCGGAGCAACCCTTCGGACAATGTTCTACGGGAGTTGAAAAAAGCCCACCAATTTGAAACCACCCACCGCAAAGCACTTACCATTCCGGAGCAGAATCTGCTGTTGTCCTACCTTTCCAAAACACCGAAGTACCAGCACTGGTATCCGATTTTCGCAGTCATGCTGGGAACGGGTTTGCGCGTAGGAGAAGCCACCGGTCTGCGCTGGTGTGATGTTGACTTTGAGGAAAGCACGATTTCCGTCAATCACACGCTCGTCAACT
>OGNY01000599.1_pt1 | contig 31477 bp, 25 predicted proteins | sample 1573551 | NCBI WGS metagenome assembly OGNY01 (sample SAMEA2581885, study PRJEB24529) | metagenome | biome: Human gut stool | place: China | collected 2011
GACGCGTTCTGCTGCTGCCGGTTCGCCTCTTTCAGCGATTCGGACAGCACACTCTCCATGTAGCCGTCGCGCTTGAGCATCTGTTCCAGCACATCCATGTCCGCGCTCATGTCCAGCATGTCGTCCTTGTGCATGGCGTCAAGCTGCTTCTGCGCGGCTTGCAGAATCATGTCCAGCGCGTGGATAAGGTTCTCGCGCGTCGTGGTCATCTCGCTGTACGACACGCCGCGAGTTTTCATCGTGCGGTAGGACTGCAGGAGTTTGAGCGTCGTGGGCAGATAGTAGCTCATGAACTTGCGCATCCGGCTGGCCTCATTGGGGTCATCGACGACTGTTTGCAGCATCTTGCGCACCAATTCATCGAGGTCTTTCAGCCGCCGGGTCATCACGAACTCGTCAATTTGCTCGCGCTCGGCGGCAATCTGGCTGAGCAAGTCCAGCCCGCCGGCGACAACTTCCTTCGCGCGCTGATCCTCCGGCGTACCCACCTGAATCACCGGCTCTTCCTTCACGCGCTCGCCATTCTCGGTGTGCAGCCCATCCAGCGGCGTCGCCATCGTCTCAATCAGCTTCTTCAGCCCGGAGGCAATGGCAAATCCACCGACGAACCGCCAGAAGCCGGGAATCGGCAGAGAAATAATCCCCAGAAATGACACCCAGAACGCAATCTGACCGGCGATAACCGCTTTGGTTTCCTTTTTCTTCTTGGACTTGCTCATGGAAGTCTCCTTACTCCTCAATCAATCGCGGGATGCTGTCATTATACCGGAAAGCGGCGCGGATGCGCAAGGGGAAGCGGCGGAAAAATACGCTTTGCCGCCTGAAAAATACACTGTGACCGCGCAAAACACAGCAACCCTTTCTATTATAGCACACTTGCCGGGCAAAAGGAAAGCACAAAAGATGAGAATTTTATGAAACTTGCGCGTTCTGCCGGGGGAGAATTGCGCATACCTTGTCCCGAACAACCGAAAGGAGGAAAACGCGGTGGATGCGCAGCTTCGGAAGGAAACGGTGACGATGGAGCAGGTGACGGCACACGGCGCGTCACAGGCGGTGGTGGAAGGCGAAATTACGCTGCCCGGCGGCCTGCGGGAGGAAACGCACGTGCTGCACGCGGGCGGGATGGCGGTGGTGGACAGCGCCGAAAGTGGGGCTGACCGCGCGACGCTCTCCGGCAAGGTGATTTTCCACGTCCTCTACACGCAGGGCGCGCCGAATCAGGTGCATGTGGTGGAGGCGACGGCGGATTTTATCCACCAGTGCGATTTGCCGGGCGCGCAGCCGAAAGGTCGCGTACAGGCACAGGCGCGGGTGGAGCATGTGGATGCCTCCGTGCAGGGCGGGCGGCTGAATATGCGCGCGATTGTGCAGCTGGATGCCCGCGGCGCGTCCACACAGGCGCTGGAGGTGCTCACAGGGGTGAATGCGCCGGGCGGCGCGGAAGTCGCCACGCAGGAGATTGCCCTGCGCCGAACCGTCGCCAGCGGACAGGCGGATACGCTGCTCCGGGAGGAATTTGAGCTGCCGGAAGGCTTGCAGGTGCGCGAGACGCTCTGCGCGGACGCGGCGGCGCAAATCAGCGACATCACGGGCGGACAGGGCAGAATCGGCGTGGAAGGCACGGTGACCATTTCGGCGGTGCACGCCAGCGATTTGCCCGGCAAGCCGCTTGTCGTCACGCACCATGAGGCGCCGTTCAGCCAGACGCTCGAACTCAGCGGCGAAAGCGGTGATTTGCTTGATGCCCGCGTGACTGTGCGTGACGTCGCGGTCGCCAGTCAGGACGCGGGCGACGGGGGAAAGACGCTGCGGGCGGAAGTCCTCCTTGGCGTGCAGGGGACGGCGGACACGCAGGAGAAGCTGACTGTCCTGCGCGATGCGTACACCTATCAGGGGGCGGCGCTGACCTTTTCCGGGCGCGACGTGGTGATTCGCACGGGGCAAAGGCGCGCCTCTGCCGCTGAATCCGGCAAGACGACGCTGCTCCTGCCCGACGGCACGCTCCCTGTGCGCGGGATGCTTGCCGCGTTTGCCACGCCCATCATGACCGCGCAGGACAGCACGGGCAGCCGCTTGAACACCGAGGGGATGCTCGAAATCACCCTGCTGTACATGACCGACGAGAACACCGCGCCCGTGACCGTGCATCAGGAAACGCCGTTCCGCACGTCCTTTGCCGTCTCTGCCGCGCCGGACAGCATTCTGACCCTGACGGCGGATGAGGTGGAAGCCACGCCGATTACCTCCGACCGCGTGGAACTGCGCTACGTCCTCCGCCTGACCTGCGACGGCGTGGAGACGCAAAGTGCGCACCTGTTGACCGACGCGCAGGAAGAAGCGGCGGATGAGGTGGACGACGGGCTGTACCTGTGTTATTGCCAGACCGGCGAGGACTGGTGGACGCTGGCGAAGGAATACCGCGTGCCGCAGGAAACGCTGCGGCGGCTGAATCCAGATTTGCCGGATGCCCTCAAAGCGGGGACGGGCGTAGTGGTGTGGAAGAAGAGTCAATAAGCAAACAGGTCGGAGGCAATCGCGCTTCCGACCTGCTTTGGCATATCAAATTTGTTCGATGACGCTCTCCATGCACGTTTCACACCGAAACACCCTGTCATACCGCTGTGACAGCGCCGCAAACGCCGCGTCTGCGGATTCCTCCGTCTCGAACGCGCCGAACACTGCCGACCCGCTCCCGGTCATCAGCGAAGCCGCCGCGCCGAAATTCCGCAAATCCGCAATCGCATCCGCAATTGCTGGACGCATTTGCTCGCTTACCGGCTGCAATACGTTCCCCAGCGCCGGGGACAGCGCGCGCAAATCCCCATCCGCCAAAGCCGCCTGCGCCGCGTCATTGTCCGGGCGGAACGAAACCGCCTGCGCGTGGTACGCCGCAAACACGTCGCGCGTAGAAAGCCCGCCGCACGGCTGAATCACCACCAGTGGGAAGCACTGCCCGCAGGGGAGTTCCTGTATTGCTTCCCCAATGCCGCGGGTGCGGGTCAATCCGCCGCGGATACAGAACGGCACGTCCGCTCCCAGCGTCAAGCCGACATCTTCCAGCTCCGCCCGCGTCAGCCCGGTTTCCCATAGGCGATTCAGCCCCACCAGCACGCCCGCCGCGTCGCTGCTGCCGCCGCCCATGCCCGCCCCAACGGGAATGTGCTTCACAACGTGGATGCGCGCCCCCAGCGGACAGCTTGTTGCCTTTTGCAGCGCCCGTGCCGCCCGCAGCGCCAGATGATGCTCGTCCGCCGGGAGCAGCGGCGTGCCGCCCGTCGTCAGCGTGATGACGCCGTCTAACGTTTTCTCCAGCGTGATTTCGTCGGCAAGCGTCACGCTCTGCATCAGCATGTCCATCAGGTGGTAGCCGTCCGCCCGCCGCCCGGTAATATCCAGCGTCCAGTTGATTTTTGCCCGTGCTCCAATCCGCAGCATAGCTTTTGCCCTCCACAAAAGTGTCTTTCCTCTATCATACGCCAAACGCGGTGATTGTGCAAGGCGAAAAAATGTGCTATACTATAAGCGCCGCCGACAAAAGGCGGCAAACCACACGTTCGGATACAGTCCGAGAGGAGCAGAAGTGAAGAAACAGGATAAAACGCCCGTGCTGATTAACCTGGTCAGCACCATCCGCGACGAAGAGGGCGAGCAGGAAGCGCCGATGCAGCTGTTCTGCCGCGGAGAACTCAAGAAAACCGCCAGCGGCTATCTCATCCGCTATCAGGAATCCATGCCGACGGAGGATGACAGCGAGATGGTGACGAGCGACGTGATTCTGTCGCTGTCCGAGCACCGCGTGACCATGAGCCGTCCCGGCGAATACGGCACGACGATGGTGTTCGTGAAGGATCAGCGCTTTGAGGGCGCGTATCACACGCCGTTCGGGGATATGGCGATGGCGGTGTTCCCGACGCAGGTCAAGTGCCGCGCGGCGGACGACGCCGGGATGGTGCACCTCGAATATCAGCTGGATGTGCAGGGACGCTTCACCGCCATGCACACCATTCACATTGACTATTGCGCGACGGGGGCGCAGTAAGGATGCTGTTGGCGCTTCGGCAGGAGCTGCAGGAGATGCTGGCAACTGTGCCGACGCTTCGCCGCCCAGCGCTGCGGCGGTCGGAGGACGCGAACGCGCTCTTCGCGACGGATTTGCCGCTTTTGGCGGACGCGGCGGATTTCTGCCGACTGGCAGAGAAACACGGCTGGCGGACGTGGATGCAAGGCGGCTGGCTGCTGCTGGACAAGCTGCCGAATCCGCCGGATATGCCGACAAAAATCCCCAGTGCGCCGGGCGAACTCGGCTGCTGCCTGTCGCTGCTTGCGCGCCATCCGGATGATACGGCGGACGGCATGCTGCTTCGGGCACTGCCGAAATCGGCGGATGCCGGCGGTCAGGCGATGGAGAAATACTGCCGTATGCTGCATCGGGATTTAGCGGCGCGCTTGCGGACGCACAATCCGCTGCCGGGACGCTTGCTGCCGTATCTCTGCCGCGCGGCGGAAGAAAGGACGGGAAATCCATGATTATCAGCTGTATGGGGCACGCAAAATTTGTCATTGAGCTGGACAACGGTCTCCGCATCGTCACCGATCCGTATGATGCGTCGTGCGGCTATCCTGTGACGGCGAATCCGGCGGATGTGGTGCTGGTGTCGCATCAGCACCATGACCACAACGCGGTCGAGACGATTCCGGGGAATCCGCGCGTGATTGACCGGGCGGGGGATTTTGACCTCGGCGGCGGCGCGGCGGTGCGGGCGATAGAGGCGTACCACGATGAGCAGCAGGGGAAGCTGCGCGGCAAGACGCTGCTGTTCTGCCTGAAGGCGGAAGGGCTGACGGTGATGCACCTTGGCGATTTGGGGCACATGCTGACGACGGAGCAGCGGTTGCTTTTGGGCAGTGCGGATATCGTGATGCTGCCCGTCGGCGGGTACTACACGATGGACGCGAATATGGCGAAGCAGGTGGCGGACGTGCTGCACGCGCGGGTGATTCTGCCGATGCACTACAAGACGGAAGCGAATGCGTCGTGGCCGATTGCGCCGGTGACGGACTTCCTGCGCCTGTATCCGGAAAAAGCGGAGGAGCTGCCGCTGCTGCGGGTGTCGGCGGGAGATTTGTCGTGCCAGCCGCACTTGGTGGTGCTGATGCCGCTGAGTTTGGGGAATGTCAAAGCGTAATGAAAAATGCCATCGGGAGCGAATTGCTTGCCCGATGGCGATTTTTTTGCTTTTGGGGATTTTGATTTTCCCCATGCAGTGCGCTTTTGGAAGCAAGGGTTTCGTCTCTGCGGAGGCGAACCACCTGCCGCTCATGGCGCAGTCAACTCCTCCTCAATCCCATTCGCGCTGATTGTCAGTGGGCGGCGCAGCATCCACACGGCGATAATCAGCACCGCCGCGTAGACCGCGCTGCCGGTCAGCCGCGTCATCATCAGCCGGAAAGAACCCTGCGCCGTGCCGAAGCGGTCAATCAGCGCCGATTGCAGCGTCAGCAGCGACAGCAGCGCCGCGACGAGCGAAAGCACTTTCGCCGCCGAGAGAATCGGGCTGCCGAACTTGCGGAAGCGAATCAGGTTCGAGATGGCAAGAAACATCATGACGAAGGTGTAGAGCGCAGAGAGGTAAATCAGGTGGCCGGGCAGCGCGGAGACGGATTGCCCCGACACCATCAGCAGCGTTAAGCCGCCAATTGGCACATTCAGCGCCAGCAGCGACCACGCGACGCGCCGATAGCAGCGGGATTCGTGGCGCGGCAGGGCGTCCGGCGGCAGCTTCCGCCCGCGGTGGTGCGAGAGCGTCAAGTCCGTGCGGACGATGGCGAGCATCAGCGTGTAGACACCCAGCGACAGCAGCCACATCGACCCGCTTTGCAGACCAATCAGCAGGTTATAAGCCGCGTAAAGGTAGTTGAGCACCATCACCAGCTGCAAATTTACGCTGGCGCGGAATATTCGGTCTTGTTTGTACTGCACCGCCAGCGCGCTGCCCAGCAGCAGCCCCAGCGCACGGCGGAGGCGCTTGCTGCCCGGATTTTCTTTGGGAGAAGCAGAAAATTTGAAAAGCATCGTCGTTTCCTCATGAGAAAGCAGATTGCAAAGCGCTTTCCTTTTGGCAAGTTCAACACGGGGCGGGCAAAATCCTGCTTGATACCGCAAAAAGTGCAAACGAAAACAGGACACTGCCGAAGCAATGTCCTGTTATCTCTCGTGATAGCTCGTGAGAAGCAGCTGTCTCGAAAATTAGTTGAGACCGAAGCGCTTCTTGAAACGATCGACACGTCCGCCGGTATCCACCAGCTTCTGCTTGCCGGTGTAGAAGGGATGGCACTTAGAGCAGATATCCACTCGAAGTTCCTTCTTGGTCGAGCCGGTTTCAAACGTCTCACCGCACACGCAGCGAACGATGCACTTGCCGTAGTTGGGATGGATCTTTTCCTTCATTGCGATTTCACCTCTTTCGCGTATGCAATGATCAGCTTATTCAGCCGCAGAAATCATTGTATCATATTTGCCGGGGGATTGCAAGCCTTTTTTCTCTGAATCCGAAACTTTTTTCTGCTTTTTTGGGAAGCAGGGCGGATTACTGCTTCATCAGCGCCGCCCAGTCCTTGATACGGACAAGCAAATCCTCATTGTTGGTCGTCTTTTCCAGCATCGACAGCAGCTGCGGAATCATGTCCACCGCGCGCAGGCTGCCCAGCATCTCGTGGATGAGCTTGATGCCGTCCAGCTGCTCCTTGCTGGCGATGAGTTCGGCGCGCTTCGTGCCGGAGAGCAGCAGGTTGACCGGGGGATAAATGCCCGCGCGTGCCGCCGCCGTGTCCAGCACCAGCTCCATATTCGCCGTGCCCTTCAGGTCTTCCGCGATGGAGTCATCGACGCGGCTGCCCGTTTCGATGTTCATGACGGCGAAAATCGTCAGCGAACCGCCTTCACGCAGGCAGCGCGCCGCGCCGAAGAGCTTCTTCGCTTTTTGCAGGCTTACCGGATTCACCATGCCGATGGTTTGCCGCCCCTGCTGAACAGCCGCGGTTGTGTAAACCTTGGAGAGGTAGGTCAAGCTATCCACCAGCAGAATCACGTTTTTCTTCATTTCCACCAGCCGCTCGGCGCGCTCCAGCACCATGTCGGTGATGCGCAGGTGATTTTCCGGCGTCTGATCGAAGGTGGAGGCAATCACCTCGCCGTGCGTGTGGTCACGGTAGAGCGTCGCGTCCTCCGGCGTGCCGCCCAGCAGCAGCGTCATCACCACCGCATCCGGATGGCAGATGCTGGCTGCGTTGGCAATGGAGGACAGCAGATGCGCCTTGTCTACGGCAGGCGGGCAGTGAATCAGCGCGCGCTGACCAAAGCCAATCGGCGCAACGAGGTCAATCAGGCGCATGTCAAGGAACTCATTGCTGCCGCCTTCCACTTCGAGGGTGATGTGCTCGTGCGGATAGCAGGGCGTCAGGGCGTCAAACGCGGGGCGGCTCGCTACCGAATCAGCGGGGCAGCCGTTGACCTCGGTGATGTAGAGCATGGCGGAGTACTTGTCGCCGTCGCGCTGGGGACGTACCTTGCCGGTTACGAAGTCGCCCGTGCGGAGATAGAAGCGGCGAACCTGCGCCATCGAGACGTAAATATCGCGATTGCTGGGGGTGAGCGACGCGCCGCGCAGGAATCCGTAGCCGTCCGGGTGCAGCTCCAGAATGCCCGAACCATCCTGACATTCCGCCGGGGAGAGCATGTCGCTCGGCGAACCCGCCCACATGCTCTGCAAGTCTGACGGCACGTCGCGCTGGGGACTGTTGAAGCCGGGCTGACGGGCGCGGCCGCTGTCAAAGGCGCTCGGCGCATCGTAGGAACGGGAATAGCGGGGAGCGTCCGTGCCGAAGGCGGAACGCGGCGCATCCGTGCCATAGGCAGGTCGGCGGTCGGGCAGGTCACTGCCGTACGCGGGGCGGCGGTCAGGCGCATCCGTGCCATAGGCGGGGCGGCGATCGGGCACATCGCTGCCGTACGTCGGGCGGCGGTCAGCCCAGCTGCTGGTCGTGCGGGGCGCGTCATACGAGCGGTCATTCGTAGAATCCGCCTGCGCCGCCGGGCCAAAGCGCGTGTAGTTTACCGGACGCGCCGGGCGGGCAAAGTCGTTCCCCTGCGGACGTGCCGGGCGATTGCCAAACGAATTGCTGGATGCCTGATATGCAGGCTTGCTGCCGAAGCGCGGCGGCGTCGCGGGCGCTTGATACGCCGGGCGGAAGCTGCTTATGGCGGGGCGCGCATCCGAGGCGGGCTGTGCGGGTGCGGCAGTTTCCGGTTTGGCGGTGGCAGGTACGGGCTGCTTGTTGGCAGGCGCGGGGGATTCCGACGGCTTCTCATCCTTCACGGCAGCGGGAACCTCGGCTTTTTCCACGGGGGATTCCTGTTTGTCGTCAGACTTTGGAATGGGGGTGAAATCCATCGGCACAGCGGGGATGTCGCTGTATTTCGCGTTGCGCGCGCGGTCGAGTTTCTCGACGATACCTGCCTTGGAAATGCCCGCGCCGAGCTGCACGCCCATGGCCTTGGCAACCTTGCGTAGCTCCAGCACCGTCAGCTGACTAAAATCTTGATTCTTCCATTCGGACATAGCTTGAAAAAGCCTCCTTGCTCTCCCAAATCTCTGTAATCTATATTATCCATTACGGCTGTTCATTGCGGGCGACGATGAAGTCGCGGTGCACTGCCTGCTCGACGAAATGCGAAAAGTCATCATACGGCGGCTCGGTCAGCGGCGTGAAGCCTGCGTTTTGCAGCAGCGTCAGCAGCGTATCCTTGTGCAGCGTCAGCGTGTTGAAGGAAATCGCCGCCGCGCCGCCGGGTTTGAGCGCCCGACGCCACGCGGGGAGGATGCGCTCCAGCAGCTTGGGGAAGCTCTCCGCCTTTTTCCCGTTCTGCGGCGCGTGCTGCACGCCATAGGGAAGGTCACAGACGAGCAAATCCGCCGGACGCTTCTTCAGCAGGTCGCCGACAAGCCCGCTGTCCCCCTCCGCCAGCATCAGCGTGCGCACATCATCCGCCGCGAAATGCTCCTTCGTGTCACTGAAGGTGTATTCGGCAATCGGCACGGGGGTCTTTTGCAGCGTGCGGCTGCTCTGTGCGAGGCGGTGCTTCAGGCGATGAAATTGCAGATAATTGCTGAAATAATCCGCCGCTTCCTTCAAATCCTTGCGGTCTATGTCGAGGCAGACGGCGTTCATGCCGTTTTGCAGCGCGACGAAGCCGGTTGTGCACTTGCCGCACATGGGGTCAAGCACGGTCAGCGGCTGTTCTGCGAGGGCGAAATCACTCGCGGCACGAGCGCAGTTCATCATCATATGGGTGAACGCGGCGCTCGTTTTGCCCTTGTACTTCAAAATCTCCGAGAGGTCGTCGGGCAGATAGGCAGTGCGTTCCCAATCCAGCGGGCGCAGCAGACCGCCATCCACGCACTCGAAGAGCATCAGACGTGTGCTGTGCGTGCCCAGCAGCGCAAGGGCTTCGGGGGTCAGCGCATTGGCGGAGAAAGTCAGGCATGGTACGCCGCCGATGGTCGTCACCTGCGTTTCAGCGGGCAGGGAAAGCGCGCACAGCAAACAGGTCAACTCGGCTTGACCAAGTTTGACCTGCGCGTCACGGTAGCGGATATTCGCGTGTGGGGCTAACTGCAAGCAAAATTGCATAGAAGAAGCATACTCCTTAGCGCAGTAAAATCAGGGTATCAAAAAAGGCACACAAAAAAAGAATAATGATGTAAAAAAATCAGCCAGCAGGGACATAAAGTGCAAAATCACCATATAGAAAGGCATGAGAAACCTGCTGTTGCCAATAGTATAGCAAAATACACGCGATTATGCAAGGGGCGATAGGAAAGATTTTTCTTATTGCGGAATTCGGAATTAAAAAAGAAAACCCCTTCCGAGGAAAAACCTCGAAAGGGGAATGCCATTGCGCACAATCAGCACATTCGCGGCGAAGGGCAAAGAACCCTTACAGCCGGACCATTGAGAAATGCCGCGGGGCAATGATGACAAAAGTCATCAATACTTGCGCTTGCGGGCAGCTTCGGCCTTCTTCTTGCGCTTGACGCTGGGCTTTTCGTAATGCTCACGCTTACGAACTTCCTGAATCACACCACTGCGGGCGCACTGACGCTTGAAGCGCTTCAGAGCACTCTCCAGGGATTCATTCTCACGGACGCGTACCTCGGACACTGTTATCCCTCCTTTCGCTCATCTCGCCTTGACATCAGCCACATAGACAGACGGATGGCGAACCGTATAGCTATTATAGCAAAAGATGATGCGCACGTCAATGCCTAATTGCAAATTTCCGAAAAAAATCTCCTGAAAAATTGCGGATTTACGCGTTGCGGACGATGCTTTCCAGCACATTGACCATTGCTTCCATCGCCTCGACGGTAATCATTTCCTTTCTGCCGTGGAAATTATAACCGCCGGTGGAGAGATTCGGGCAGGGCAGTCCCATGTAGGACAGGCGCGCGCCGTCCGTGCCGCCGCGGATGGGGGAGATGATGGGGGTCACGCCGTTTGCCTCAAACGCCGCTTTCGCCTTCTCCACCACGTCCATGTGTTGCTCCATGATTTCGCGCATGTTGCGGTAGCTGTCGCGGATGACGCACTCGAACGTCCCCGCGCCCCACTTCTGGTTCAGATAGTCGGTAATCTGCTGCACAGTCGCCTTGCGCGCGTCGAACTTCTGCGCGTCGTGGTCGCGGATGATGTACTGCAGCGTCGCCAGTTCCTCGTCGCCCTCCATGTGCATCAGGTGATAGAAGCCCTCGTAGCCGCAGGTGTGCGCGGGCGTTTCCGCCGGGGGCAGCATGCTGTTCCACTCAATGGCCATCAGCAGGGCGTTGCGCATCTGGTTCTTCGCGCTGCCGGGGTGGATGTTCACGCCATGTACCTTGATGGCGCACGACGCGGCGTTGAAATTCTCGTACTCCAGTTCGCCCAGCGCGCCGCCATCCACCGTGTAGGCGTAATCCGCGCCGAAGCCTGCTACATCGAAGTGATCCGCGCCGCTGCCGATTTCCTCGTCCGGCGTGAAGCCGATGCACACCGTGCAGTGCTCCGGCGCATCGGGGGCGGTCAGCCGCTTGCACAGCGCCATAATTTCCGCCACGCCCGCCTTATCATCCGCGCCCAGCACGCTGTCGCCGCTGGTGACAATCAGCTCCTGCCCCTGCAAGTCCTTCAGGAACGGGAAGCCGTCGATGACCACGCCGTTTTTGAGCGTGATGGCGCGGCCGTCGTAGTGTTCGATGATGACGGGGTGCGTCGGGCCCTTCACGCCGTCGGATGTATCCATATGCGAAATCAGCCCGACTTTCGCCGGATGGTTGCCCTTGGCGGGAATCGTCGCGTACACATAGCAGTGGTCGTCTATGCGGGCGTTTTCGATGCCCATTGCGTGCAGCTCGTCCACCAGCATTTTTGCCAGCACCCACTGGTTCGGCGTGGACGGGCAGGTGCCGCTCGTCTCGCTGGAGGTCGTTTCAATCTGGACATACCGCAGGAAATTTTCTTTGACGTTGGACATGGAAAACCCTCCTTATATAATGTAGATTTTGTGGATGATGTGGATTTTTGCCGTCGCTGACCGGGCTTGGCGTTTCACAACGGCGAAAGCGCTTTATTCCGCGTGATGATGCAGCGCCGCGAGCGCCGTCTGAATCCCATCCACCGCCGCGGATACGATGCCGCCCGCGAACCCTGCGCCTTCGCCCGCCGGGTACAGCCCGTCCACCCGCTCCGCCATCAGCGTCTCCCGATTTCGGGGCAAACGCACCGGCGACGACGAGCGCGTCTCCACGCCTGTCAGCAGCGCATCCGGATGCGCAAAGCCATGCAGCTGCCCATCCATCCGCCGAATGCCGAACTTCAAGTCCTCGATCATGAAATCAGGCAGACATGCGCGCAAATCCGCCGGCACAACGCCCGGACGGTAGGTCGGCTGCACGTCGCCAAGGCGCGTCGTGGCGCGGTCGTGCAGCAAATCCTCCACGCGCTGCACCGGCGCTTTGTACCCGCCGCCGCCAAGCCGGAACGCCGCCTGCTCAATGCTCCGCTGCCACACGAAGCCCGCCAGCGGGTGATCATCGCCAAAGTCCTCCGGACGCACGCCCACCAGCAGCGCACTGTTCGCGTTTTCGCCCGCGCGCGCGTGGTAGCTCATGCCGTTGACGCACAGACCATCCGGCTGACTTGCCGCCGCAATCACCTCGCCGCCCGGACACATGCAGAAGGTGTATGTTCCGCGGCCGTCGGGCGTATGGACGGCGAGCTTGTAGTCCGCCGCCTTCAGCGCGGGGTGCGTCCAGCATTTGCCGTATTGGCTCTGGCTGATGAGCGCTTGCGGATGCTCAATGCGCACACCCATGGCGAATGGCTTCTGCTCCATGCGCACGCCTTGCCGGAACAGCACCTGCATGGTGTCGCGCGCGCTGTGACCGATGGCGAGAATCACCGTGTCGGTGCGGATTTCCTGCGTTTCGCCGCCGCAGAGCACCGTGATGCCCTCCATGCTTTCGCCGCGCATCATCAGCCCGGTCAGGCGCGTGTCAAACCGCACTTGACCGCCCAGCTGGATGATTTCCTGCCGCATCGAGCGCACAACGCCCTTGAGCAAATCCGTGCCGACGTGCGGTTTTGCGATGTACAGGATGTCCTCCGGCGCGCCGTGATCGACGAAGGTTTGCAGCACCGTGCGAATCAGCGGTGATTTCGTGCCGGTGGTCAGCTTGCCGTCGGAAAACGCGCCCGCGCCGCCCTCGCCGAACTGCACGTTGCTTTCCGGGTCGAGGATGCCCTGCTCCTGCATCATCTGCACGGATTTTGTGCGCTCCTCGACGGGCTTGCCGCGCTCGATGAGAATCGGCTGCACACCCGCGCGTGCCAATGTCAGCGCAGCAAACAGCCCCGCCGGGCCAGCCCCGACGACAACGGGCGGATGCTCGAACCGCGCTTTCGGCAGCGTCGGCGCCTTGGGGAAGGTGAACGGCGCCGCAACACCCGGCTTGAGCCGCGCGAGCACCTTCGCTTCATCCTTCAGCGTCACCGCGACGCTCAGGACGAAGTGCACATCCGCCTTGTCGCGCGCATCGACCGCCTTTTTGAGCAGTACGACGCTTTTGAGCTGCTCCGGCGCACATTTCAGCTTGCGGAGAATCAGCGCATTCAGCGTTTCAGGGGTGAAATCGAGGGGGAGGGAGAGCGAATCGAGACGAAGCATGGGAAACTCCCTTCGTTAATGCGAAATTAGGCATGCCGTCCCCGAATCAACACGCGGGCAAAGCATGAAGATGTAACCAACTGAATCGCGCGAAAGGGTCAAGGGACGAAGTCCCTTGTGGAGTCCAGAGGCAAAGCCTCTGGCGGGGGTTAGGGGCAACGCCCCTCGGTTCCCCCCCCTTTACATCGCTTCCGTCCGCTGCACAACGCCGCCGTGACCGGGGAAAATCAGGTAGCCTTTGCCGTCCAGCATGGCGAGGACGGCGCGGAGAATCGCGTGGTAGCGCGGGGAATCGACGTTCACGCTGCGGGCGAGGTAGGGGGCAAGGCGGTCGAACTCCTTCTGCGGCGGGGTCATGTTGTGGGGGTTGATGTAGTCGTCGCCCGTGAATGCCACGCGGTGCACGGGGTCAATCAGCATCGTTTCGCCCGGCACATGCCCGCCGTTCCCTTGTAGGACGTTAAAGCGCATGTCGCCGAAGAGAAACGCGCCAATCGGGCTGATGGGCTGCTCGTCATCGCCGTGGGACGTGTTCAGGATGCGCAGGCGGTTCAGCGGCGGCACGGCATACTCCGTAATTAGCTTGTTCAGCCGATAGTAGGGCAGCCCCGTCGCGCTGGCTTCCCGCGGGGATGGCAGCCCCAGCGATTCGTTCGCGAAGCAGTCCGCCGTCCGCTGGCTGCACCAGATGACCGGCATACTCTCCGCCAGTCCCGTGTGGTCGGAATCCGAGTGTGTCAGCAGCATTTCGCGCTTCCGCTCGTCAAAATCAGGAAAAATCGTCCGCAGCTGCCGCAAGGTGTAGCGCGCACAGCAACGGAAGCCGCTGTCAATCACCAGCAGCGCCCTCGTTTTCACGTCCTCCAGCACGGTGATGTTGCTCCCGAACGGCGGCTCCAGCACAACCGCCCGAACTTGCTCCGTCAGCGGCACATGCGTCACGCGGCACTCATACGCCGCGCCGTTGTGCTCCGCCACGAAGCGCGCAAAGCGGTTGATGTACTCAAACGTCTTGCTCGGCGGCTCGTTCCGCTCGTCCAGCTCCTGCATGATGAGGTTCGCGTAATAGGTGAACTCGTTCGTCTGCTCCTGCGTCAGGCGCAGAAGCCGGCGGATTTCCGACGCGAAGCGCAGGTAGAACACGGTTGTATCCAGCTTCTTTTCGCCGGAATCGTACGAGAGAATCTGCACCGGGCACAGCGCCGACAACTCCCGCAGCAGCGTATCCATCACACCCGGCTCTTCGATGTACAGCCCCATTTTCAGCGACGCATGACCGCTGTCATTCGACTGGCTGGAAATATAGGAGATGTTGACGTGATGGCGGTTCAGCACTTCCAGAATCGGCACGATCGCGCCCGGATGATCCGGCACATCGAACTGCGCCAGAATAATCTTCGCGTGCGGCACGGATTTGAGGAATCCCGCCTGATTCAGTTCGCCCTCGATGGCACTGAGCACCGCGTCGTCCGCCTCAACATCCAGAAACAGCGCGTGCGCATCCACTGCTTTGTTGTAGCTCACGCGCACGATGTTCCCTTGATGGCGCTCGATAATCCGGCTTGCCGCCAGAAACGCGCCGCACTGGTCGGGCATGTTCGTCATGAATGATTTTACCATGGGTCAACAGCTCCTGTGGGGTAAAAATGGTTATTCCTCGTGCCAGCGGACGGCTTCGGGCATCCGAAACGCTTCCTCCGGGTAGTAGACTTTCGTCAGCTCCAAGCCGTGCGGCGGCGCGGTCACGCCCAGTGACAGGCGGTCAAGCGTCCGGAACGCCTCGGTGAAGGCATCCGCACTGCGCCGATGTAGGCCGATTTCGATGAGCGTACCGGCAATGATGCGCACCATATTATATAGGAAAGCATCCCCCTCGACAAGGAGGATGATTTCGTCGCCCTGCACGGTCATCTCCGCCATGCGGATGGTTCGGATGGTCGTTTTCGCCGTGCCGCCGGACGCCTGATACGCGGCGAAATCGTGCGTACCAAGCAGCGTCGGCAAAGCCTGACGCATCGCGTCCACATCCAGCGGAACGGGAATGTGCGCGAACGTGTTCCGGCGGATGGCGCTGCCATGGCGGCTGTTCAGGATGCGGTAGGTGTAGCGCTTGCCGCAGGTCATGAAGCGCGCATGGAAGCCGTCCGGCACTTCGCGCCCCGCCTGCACGCGAATGTCGCGCGGGAGCATGGTGTTCAGCACAAACGGGTACTTTTCCGGCGGAATGCGGGAGGAGGTGTCGAAATGCGCGCATTGCCCCAAGGCGTGTACGCCCGCGTCCGTCCGGCTTGCGCCCGTGATGGCGATTTGTTCGCCCGTCGCGCGGGTGAGCGCTTCCTCAATCAGCTGCTGCACCGCCAAGCCGTTATACTGCCGCTGCCAGCCGGAATACGCCGTGCCGTCGTACTCGATCGTCAGCAGAATCCGCCGCGCCATCAGAGGATTCCCCCGATGTGCGACACGACGACGCCTTCCAGCACAATCAGGAGTATCAGCGCAAGCACCGCGCCATAGGCAAGGTAGTCGTTTTTCGTGATTTCCAGCTTGCGCAGGCGCGTGCGGTTCTCGCCGCCGTGGTAGCAGCGGGCTTCCATCGCCATTGCCAATTCACCCGCGCGGCGGAACGCGCTGACGAACAGCGGCACCAGCAGGGGAATCATCGCCTTCGCGCGGGCGAAGAGGTTGCCCGTCTCAAAATCCGCGCCGCGCGCCATCTGCGCCTTCATAATTTTGTCCGCTTCCTCCATCAGCGTGGGGATGAAGCGGAGCGCAATGGACATCATCATCGCCAGCTCGTGCGCGGGAAAGTGAAAGCGCTTGAGCGGCGATAAAAGCAGCTCAATGCCGTCGGAGAGCGCGATGGGGGAGGTCGTCAGCGTCATCAGCGACGTGCCGAGGACGAGGAACACAAGGCGCAGGGAGTAATGCACCGCCTGCGTCAGCCCTTCGCGGGTGATGTGGATAATCCACCAGTCGATGAGCGGGGTCGTGCCATTCGAGAAAAACAGGTTCAGCACAAACGTCAGAATCAGGATGATGCGCAGGGGCTTGATGCCCTTCATCAGCATCTTGAAGGGGACATTCGAGCATTTCGCCGCCCAGTAGAGGAACGCCAGCACCAGCGCGTACCCGACGAGCGAATGCACCATGAACACCGCGACAATCATCAGGATGGTTAGAAGGATTTTTGTGCGCGGGTCAAGGCGGTGGACGAAGCTGTCAACGGGGTAATACTGCCCCATGGTGATGTTCAGATTCATTTCGCCGCCTCCTTTTCCTGCTTTTCTTTCCACAAACGAAGCAGATGGTCGTGCAGTTCCTCCTGCGTGAACAGGTCGTCGGGCAGTTGAAGCCCAGCGGAGCGCAGGCGACCGCACAATTCCGCCGCTTCCGGCACACCCAGCCCGATGGAGCGCATCAGGTCAGCTTGGCGGAAGACATTGCGCGGCGTGTCAGTCAGCACCAGTTCGCCTTTGCTCATCACAATCATGCGCGTCGCCAGCCGGGCGCAGTCGTCCATGCTGTGGCTGACCATGACGATGGTCACGCCGCCCTCGCGGTGCAATTCCTGCAGCATCCCCAGAATGCGCTCACGGCCGCGCGGGTCAAGCCCGGCGGCGGGTTCGTCCAGAATCAGTACCTTCGGCTCCATCGCCAGCACGCCCGCAATCGCCACGCGGCGCTTCTGTCCGCCGGAGAGGTCGAACGGGCTGCGCTCGGCGTACTTGTCGTAATCAAGATGCACATGCGCCATGGCGCGGCGCACGCGCTGGCCGATTTCTTCCTCCGACAGCCCTTGGTTCTTCGGGCCGAACGCAATGTCCTTGGCAATCGTCTCTTCAAACAGCTGATATTCCGGGTACTGGAACACCAGCCCGACTTTCTGCCGGATGCGGCGGCGGTCGACGTTCTCGCCGTTCATGTCCTCGCCGTCGACGAGCACCTGCCCGCTGGTGGGCTTGAGCAGTCCGTTCAAATGCTGCACCAGCGTCGATTTGCCGCTGCCCGTGTGCCCGACGATGCACACAAATTCGCCGTCCTCAATCGTCAGCGACACGTCATGCACGGCGGTTGCCTGAAAAGCGCTGCCGGCGCTGTATGTATGGGTCAAGTGCTTTACTTCGAGGGACATAGCAGCGTCAGCACCTCCTTGGTCATTTCGTCAACGGTCAGGATGTTCCCCGGCAGGGGCATCCCGTCCCGGCGGAGCGAATCCGCCAATGCGGTCATGTGCGGCACGTCAAGGTGCAATTCGCGCAGGGTATCCACCTGCGGGAACACCTCGCGCGGCGTGCCGGACAGCGCCACCTCGCCCTGATTCATCACGATGATGCGGTCTGCCTGCGCCGCTTCTTCCATGAAGTGGGTAATCCACACGACGGTGATGCCCTTTTTGCGGTTGAGACGGCGGATGGTGGACAGCACCTCCTGCCGCCCGGACGGGTCGAGCATGGCGGTGGATTCATCCGCGATAATGACGGACGGCTGCATGGCGAGAATGCCCGCGATGGCAATCCGCTGCTTCTGTCCGCCGGAGAGCATATGCGGCGCGGCTTCGGCAAACTGGCTCATGCCAACCGCTTGAAGCGCCGCGTCGATGCGCGGAATCATCTCTTCGCGGGGGACGCCAAGGTTCTCCAGCCCAAACGCGACATCCTCCCGAACGACGGTCGCGACAAGCTGATTATCGGGATTCTGGAAAATCATCCCTGCCTTTTGGCGGATTTTCCAGAGATTCTCGTCGCTTTGGGTATCCATGCCGCAGACGGTGATATGCCCTTCTGTGGGCAGATAGAGGGCATTGAGGAGCTTTGCGAGGGTGGATTTGCCGGAGCCGTTATGGCCGAGGACGGCGAGAAATTCGCCTTCGTGGACTTGCAGGGAGACATGGTGGAGAGCGGGTTCAGGAGCCTCCTCATAGGTGAAGGAAACGTCCTGAACGTCGATGCATACATTCATGGTGATAACTCCTTTTCGGGGTGGAAAGTGAAACCGGGTTTTATTTTAGCACTAATAAGGTAAAAAAGCAATTAGGAATTAGGAAGGGAAGGGAAAAAGGGCGGAGCAGCACGCGGAAAAAGCAAGAAAGAGCGACAAACTCAATCGCGCGAAAGGGGTCAAGGGGGGACTTCGTCCCTTTTCGTCTGCCCCTTGCAGGGTCAAGGGACAGCGTCCCTTGTGGGGTTTGGGGCAACGCCCCAACTGTTCCGCGGGCGACCAGCATCTCAAACGCACTCAACAAAGGCGCAGGCAGCGAAGCGTCCCTGCCAGTAACTTTGCGCGTCCGCAGACGCGCCCCCAAGCTGCTCTTCCCCCAAGATTCCGTGAAGAACCTGAAAAAAGCCGCTTCTCTTTTGTGGAAAGCGGCTCTTTTCGTGTCTGTTGATTTGCACTTTTCAGGAATTGACTTGTATTGCGGCAAGCCCTCTCCGTCCGCTATGGCGGACACCTTTAGCTGACTGAAAAGGCAGATAAACACGCGGGCCCTGGCTGATAGTGTCACCAACCCAATCGCGCGAAAGGGTCAAGGGAGGAACTCCCTTGGAACTCCCTTGTGTTACATAAAATAGTGCTTGTAGGTGTCGTAGTAAATCGTCAGGCGGCGGGAGCCGGAAATTTCGCGCAGGGTATCGCGAAGAGCGGAATCCTGCAGGATGAAGCGCACAATGTCCGGGTTGTAGCGGACACCCGCATCGCGTTTGAATTCCGCCAGCACTTCGTCCGTCGTCTTGGCTTGGTGGTAGTTGCGGCCATACTGATCAGTCGCGGCATCAAGACAGTCGCAGACGGTGATGATGTCAATCATGAAGCGCTCCGGCGAGGCGGTGTTATCAAAGTCGTTCGGATAGCCGCCCTTGCCGTTGTAGAACTTGTGGTGGCCGCGGGCGATATCCACATAGCGCGCCAAATCCTCGTCGATGCTCAGGTACTGCCCGCCGCGGTTCGGGTGGGAGCGGATGATGCCGAACTCCTCGTCCGTCAGCGGGCGGTGCTGCGTCTCGATAATCTCGAGCATGGAATTCTTGCCCACATCGTGCAGCAGGGCGGCGTCATGCGCAAATTGCAGGATTTCCGCGCGGTGCGCCTGCACATTCTCCGGCGACGTCACGCCGTGATACCCCACCATCAGCGCCGGTTCTTTGTCGATGATGGCGGAGAGAATCGCTTCCGCAAAGGCGGACACCATCAGCGAATGCAGGAACGCGGTGCAGTGCCGCGCGACAACGAGCCGGAAGATGTAGTCGATTTTCTCCTCCGCCGTGTCGAACAGCGCATAGGCATTCGGGAAGAACGCCAGCTCCTCCAGTGCGTTGTTCAGCGTGTTGCTATGCCCGGTGCGCGTGTCGTAATCCGCAATGAAATCACGGATATCCTGCTGATATTCGCGGAAATAGCGTTTCTTATCCTCCATCGGCATCGTCGTTTCCACGAGGAAGGAAATCAGCGCGTCCAGACAGGTCATGTAATAGGAAATAACGTCAATTTTGCGCACGTCCACTTCACCGAGCTGCTTCACCTTCGGCTTTGTCTTACGGAAGAAAGTGTGAATCTCCTTCCAGCACTCATCTGCCGTGCGGCGGCCCGTCTTGCAGTCGAACTCACACTGGCTGGTGATAATTTGGAACATGTCGGCAGTGCTTTCCTCCGGCTTATCCAGCTTTTCGTAATATTCTGCCGTTATCTGCTCAATCCGACTCATCAATTCCGGCGGCACAAAGCGGGTGTGCGCCTCAATGGTGCGGTCAAACGATTTCGCCAGCGCGTAAGCGTCCGTGCGGAAGCGCTCGGTGAAAATATCCAGCAGCCTGCCTACGTCCGGCTCGCTTTCGCGCGTCGCCGCCAGCGCATCCGACGCCTGCAGTTCCTTCATTTCCTCCCATATGGCAAACGCTTCTTCCATCGTGACCGTGCCTAACACGCAGCAGCTCATCACAAGGTTCGCGTAGGCCACCACAATCGCCTGATGGACGCTGTGCTCCTTGATTGCGCCGAAATTCCGCGACAAAACCGAAATCTTGCGGTAATAGTCCTTTGCGCGTGTGCCATATGGTTCACGCAGGATGCGGGAGAATTCCAGATTCGTGTACGCCAATGTCAAGTCCACATCCGTCATCGCGGCAAGGTTGTTGCTGTGCCCATAGTGCTTCTGGAGAATCTTTGCAAGTTCCATCAGGAGCGCCAAGTCGTGCGTATCTGCGCGATAGAAGTCCATCATCGAAATTTGCAGCTGGTTCCATGCGTCATCGTCTAAAGCAGGTTCTTCCTTCGCGAACTCCGGCATCACGCTGCGCATCAGGGCATTCATGTGCGCATACTCCGTGCGGAAGAATTCAGCGCGCTCCCGAAGGGCGGCGCACCATGTATCCCAGTCGGACTTGATGCGCATGGCAGCTTCGAGCTGCTCCACCCGCTTGAGGACAACCTGATAATCAGCGAAAAACTTCCGGATCTGCTCACTGTTCATATCGATAACTCTTTCTTTTCGTTCATCACAGGGCGTACACGTTTCTGGGGCAGCGTTTCCTATTATATGGCGCAGTTGCGCATCTGTCATTATACGCCCAATTTCAACATCCGTCAAGGAAACAGACAGCATTTCAGAAAACGTTATCGGAAAGTCAGGGAGATAACAAGACATATGGCAAAAAAGTTCAAAAACTGTCCAGATGGTTACACGCGTTCTGTTATTTTTTCGACAAAAGTTGCTTGACAAATGTCCGAAATCGGACTATAATCGATACTGTCCGATTTCGGACAAGTTGAAAGGAGCATTGTGATGAAAGCGTTAAGCACACGTCTGTTTGCGCTGAACGAGGCATGGAAAGAAAATGCCAATATCTACCGGCAAATGGCGAAGCAGATGAACCTGACTGATATGGAGATGTGGGCGCTGTACACGCTGCGGGTTGAGCCGGGCGAAATGACGCAGAGCCGGATGTGCGAATTTCTGCACGAACCCAAACAGACAATCAACTCCGCGCTGAAGAAAATGGAAGCGGACGGGCTGATTACGCTGCAAAGCGGTTCAAATCGCCGCACGAAAACGATTCACCTGACGGCCGCGGGCGAAGCGCTGGCGCGTGAAACCGCAGACCGCGTTGCTGAAACTGAGCAGCAGGCGCTGGCGCAATTCAGCGAAGAGGAGGCGGATCAGCTGTTCTCCCTCTTGCGCCGCCTGAATGCGCTGCTGACAGACATTTTCCCGCAGACAGTGCGGAATCAAGAAGAGGAAAGTCAAGCTAAATGAGCAAGAAGCACCCGATTCAGTTATCTGACCACTTTACCTACGCTCGGCTGTTCCGCTTCGTTCTGCCGTCGATTGTCATGATGGTGTTCACGTCCATCTACGGCGTGGTGGACGGGTTGTTCGTGTCGAATTTCGCCGGAAAAACGGCGTTCGCGTCCATCAACCTGATTATGCCGTTTCTCATCATTCTGGGTGCAATGGGCTTTATGCTCGGCACAGGCGGCACAGCGCTGGTCTCCCGCGTACTGGGCGAGGGCGACAAGGAGCGCGCAAACAAGTATTTCTCCATGATTACGCTCTTCGGCATCCTGCTGGGCGTTATCCTGACGGTGGTCGGGGTGCTGGCCATGCGCCCGATGGCGATTCTGCTGGGCGCAACAGAGGCCATGGTGGATGACTGCGTGCTTTATGGGCGGATTGTCGTCTGCTTTCTTACGTCGTTCATGCTGCAGAACATGTTCCAGTCGTTCCTGATTGCGGCGGAGCGGCCGAAGTTCGGCTTGCTGATTACGCTCGCGGCAGGCGTGACAAACATGGTGCTGGACGCGCTGTTCGTGGGCGTATTCCGCTGGGGCATTGCGGGCGCTGCGATTGCGACCGGCATCAGCCAGACCGTTGGCGGCGTTGTGCCGCTGATGTACTTCCTGTTCAGCAAAAACAGCCCCCTGCGTCTGCGCTGGACGAAGTTCGAAGTGCAGCCGCTGCTGCGATCGTGCGCCAACGGCTCATCAGAGCTGATGAGCAACATTTCCGGCTCGCTGATTGGGATGCTGTACAATGCACAGCTGATGCGCTTTCTGGGCGAAGACGGCGTGGCGACGTATGGCGTACTGATGTATGTGCAGTTCATCTTCGTCGCGATTGACATTGGCTATTCCATCGGCTGCGCGCCCATCATCAGCTACCACTACGGCGCGCAGAATCACCCGGAGCTGAGGAACCTGCTGACGAAGGGGCTGAAAGTCATGGGCATCTTGGGCATCGTGATGACAATCGCCGCCATCTCGCTGTCCGGGACGCTGGCAAACATCTTCGTCGGCTATGACGCGACGCTCTGTGAATTGACGCGGCACGCCTTCCACCTCTTCTCCTTCGCCTTCCTGCTCGCGGGCTTCAACATCTTCCTGTCCTCCTTCTTCACGGCGCTGAACAACGGCGGCGTGTCCGCGGCAATTTCCTTCCTGCGCACGCTGGTGTTTCAGGCGGCGTCGGTCATCCTGCTGCCGATGGCGCTGGATGTGGACGGTCTCTGGTGGGCAGCCTCTGCGGCGGAAGCGCTGGCGTTCGTCGTGTCGATTGGCTTCCTGCTGGCTCTGAAGGGGAAATACCATTATTTTGATAAAACCTAATCAGGAAAAACTTGCGTGTTCCCCTTGCAAACTGCTGTTCGCTGTGGTACGATAAGAAGCGAAAGAAACCCGGCGGCGATTGCTGATTGCATCCCCGCCGGTATCCAGAAAGGAAGCGGTATCATGGCAGCAAAGAAGCCCGCAAAGACCGAAAAAGCCGCCCCGGTGACGGGCGCGCAGGAGGAGAAACTCAAGGCGCTGGAGCACGCGCTGGCGGATTTGGACAAGCAGTTCGGCAAGGGTGCCGTCATGAAGCTCGGTGAACATGCGGAGCAAAACGTGCAGGTCATCCCCACGGGCTGCCTGACGCTGGATGAGGCGCTGGGTGTCGGCGGCATTCCGCGCGGCCGTATTGTGGAGATTTTCGGCCCGGAATCCTCCGGTAAGACGACCGTTGCCCTGCACATTGTCGCGCAGGCGCAGAAGATGGGTGGCATCGCGGCATTTGTGGACGCAGAGCACGCCCTCGACCCGGTGTACGCCAAGAATCTGGGCGTAAATATTGACGACCTGTATGTCTCTCAGCCCGACACGGGCGAACAGGCGCTGGAAATCGTCGAAGCGTTGGTTCGCTCCGGTGCGCTGGACGTCATTGTCATCGACTCTGTCGCCGCCCTCGTCCCGAAGGCGGAAATCGACGGCGAAATGGGCGATTCCTTCGTCGGTCTGCAAGCGCGTCTGATGAGTCAGGCGCTGCGCAAGCTGGCGGGCATCATCAACAAAACCGGCTGCGTCGCGGTGTTCATCAACCAGCTGCGCGAGAAAGTCGGCGTGATGTACGGCAACCCCGAAACCACCCCCGGCGGTCGTGCGCTGAAGTTCTACGCCTCCGTGCGTCTGGACGTGCGCCGCGGCGAGCAGCTCAAAAACGGCAGCGAAGTCGTCGGCAACCACACGAAGGTCAAGGTTGTCAAGAACAAGGTTGCTCCGCCGTTCCGCGTGGCAGAGTTCGACATTGTGTACGGCGAAGGCATCAGCCGCGAAGGCACGCTGCTTGACATGGCGGTCGAGCGCGACATCATCCACAAGAGCGGCGCGTGGTTCAGCTACAAGGACCAGCGCATCGGTCAGGGGCGCGAAAACACGCGCCTGTACCTGCGCGACCATCCCGAAATCACGGACGAAATCGACGCGATTATTCGTCAGGAAATTTTTGCGGATAAGCCCGCAAAGCCGATTGCGCCCGAAGAAGATCCCGGCGAGCTTCCGGATGAGGACGAGGACGACCTTGCCCTGCTGGAAGCAGACCTCGGCGATGATGCCGGTGTCGCCCCGCTGGAAGAAGAATAATCCACAGGTTATCAAACTTGTCCACCCTTGCGTCTGCGGGGGTGGATTTTTTGTGGCAGTGCGCTTTTCCCTGCAGCAAAAAAGACCAGCAGCAGGAAACGAATTGCTCCCTATGCTGGTCGGTCGCGCCCATCAGCACGACAATGCTGCGTAAGTTGAAAGAGCCGCCCGGTCATATTCCTTCCGCGTGTTTATTCGCTTTTGTCCTTTTTCCCTTACAGGTGAAACACAAATTTCTCCTCATATCGCCGGAAAATGACCAGCCCAATCATCAGCATTCCAAAAGCGCCTGCCCCGCACGCCAGCAAGCGCTCCGGCGTCGGCGGGATTCCCGCAATCACGATTTGCCGCAAAAAATCAATCAGCTGATACATCGGGTTCAAATGGAAAATCCCCCGAAGCCCCTCCGGCCAGATTGTATCCGGATAAAAAATCGGCGTCGCATACGTCCACAAGAGCGAAATCACACTCCACAGGAATCGCGTATCGCGGAAAAAGACGTTCAGCGTCGCCATCACCAGCGTCACGCCCAGCGCAAACAGAAACAAAAGCGCAATCATCAGCGGCAGCAGCAGCAGCGCGGGCGACACCCGCACCCCCGTCAGCAGCATCAGCAGAAGCAGCGGCAGCAGCGAAATCAGGAAGTTGATAAGGCTTGACAGCGCGCGGCTGAACGGGAAAATCAGCTTCGGAATCGCGACCTTTGTGATGAGCGACGCGTTCATGACAATCGCGTCCATGCCCAGCGTGACGCACTCGGTGAAGAAGCTGAAAACAATGATGCCCGAAATCAGGTACACCGGGAAGTGGTCGATAGCGGAGCGGAAGAGCGTGGAGAACACAAGGTACTGCACGAGCATCGTCAGCAGCGGATTGAGGAAACTCCAGAGGACGCCGAGGATACTCTGCCGATACTTTGTATTAAAATTGCGGCGGACAAGCTGTTCGATGAGGAAGCCGTAGCGGCGGACGTCGGCTTGCAGGCGCAGCAGATGGTTCTGCCGTCCGGCGTCGGCGCAGCGCGCGGTGAACAGGCTTTCCCAGACGCAGAACAGCACCAGAACCGCCGCGAAAACCCCGTAGTACAGCATCGCGCAGGAGGAGCGCGTGCCGGAGAGGCGGATGCACAGCTGATTGCCACCGCTCATGCCCAAAGCAGGGAGCGTGTTGCCGGAAAAGGTAAGCACAAGTTTGTCCGCATCCACGGGTTCAAACGAGAAGGTCAAATTTTCGCGGATGGTACTGTCGGTCAGCAGGGCGGTCTGCGTGAAAATCGGTAACCCCTGCCGTGTCAGGGTCAGCGTTGCTGTGCCGCCGGATTCACTGCTCAGCGCCGTAACGGGCAGGCTGATTTCGCGGATGCCGCCATCCGGCAGGGGCAGCGAGAACGTCTCGCCGTCCGTCAGCGGATGCAGATGCGTCTGCGCCGCCGCGTCGATGGTGAACGCCCGCGTCTGCCACGTCGGGGCGAACAAAGCACCATACAGCGCCAGCACCAGCGCAATCACCAGCGTCACCCAAAGCCCTTTTTTCAGCACAGCGGAATCGCCGAAAATCGGCGGTTTGCACTTCGTCACGGCGTTCCCTCCTGTCGGTCAAGGTCAATGAACATGCTGCCGTCCGGGCGAAACAGCGGCGAATAGTAGCGCTCCGGCGGGTGCGCGCCCCACGTTTGGCGGAAGCGGCGCAAATCCCCCTTCGGCGCGCCCTGCGTCAGGCACGGCGGCAGCAGCGAAAGCCGCATATCCATTGCCATCCGCGCATACGGCGTGTAGACGTTGAGCAGCCCGATTTGCTGGCATTTCAGCCCCAAATCCGCGCCGCGAAGGTCACTCTGGTACACCGAAAATCCTCCGACGGACAGGAACACGTCACGCCGAATCATCAGCAGTGCGCTGGATACGCCCGTCACGTTGCGGACGATGCGGTCAGTGAGCATGTACGGCCGCCCATAGCGCCACTGCCCCGCCTGATGGCTGACCGCGCCGCCGGGGACGTCCACCGCATACCCGGCGTGACGGAAGCAATCGCGGTCATCCAGCAGCGCCGAGCCGACGCAGCCAACGTCCGCGCGCTGGGCGTACTGCATGAGTTCGCTGACCCAATCGGTATCCAGCGGACGCAGTCCGGCGCGCAGAAACAGCACCGCGTCGCAGTCCGTCCGGCGGACGAGGTCATTGACCGCTGACAAATCGCGGACGCGGATGCACGGCATCGGCAGCTTCGGCGCATCGCCCTCGCCCCAGAGGACGCAGACGATTCGCATCTGCCGCGTTTTCCACCGAATGCGGACGCGCAGCTCTTCCACCGTCACGTCGGCATCCATGTGCAGGCGGCGGAGCTGAGCCGCCACGGCGCGCGCGGCGGCATCCGCACAGGTCTGTGCTTTTTGATGGCTGAACGAGGTGTCCAGCATCCGCCAATGGTAGAGAATACGCGGAATGTGGGTGATTTTCGCCGCGTTTTCGGACAGTCGAAGCGCCAAATCATGGTCTTGCGAGCCATCGAAACCGGGGCGAAGTCCGCCGACCGCGTTCATCAGTGCCCGTGACGCTGCCGTGATGTGGCAGATATAATTGCCGGAACGCAGCGAGTCCGGCGCGAAATCAGGCTTCAAGCGCGGTTCAAAGAAGTGCGTGCCGTCGGCGGACACCTTGTCCTCATCGGTATAAACGAAGTCCGCACCGTCCTGCGCCGCTTCGAGGATGCAGCGAACCGCGTCCGGCGCGAGCAGATCATCGTGGTCACAGAGCGCGACAAATTCCCCCGTCGCCATCGTCAGCGCGGCGTTTGTGTTGCCCGCAATGCCGCGGTTCTCCGCGCCGAACGTCACACGGAAGCGATTGTCCTCCTGCGTCAGCGCTTGCAGCAGTTCACGCGTGTCCGCGCGGGTGCTTGCGCCGTCATAGAAACAGGCTTCCCACGCGCCGCACGACTGATGCAGCAGCGAATCCGCCAGCGCGCGCAGCAGCTCCGGCGGCGTATTATAAGTCGGAATGAGGAAAGACAAGCGCATGGTCGGAGTGAAGGGGGCTGAAAGGGGCGCTTCATGGCGGCGGATGAAGGCTTGGTAGCCGTCTTCCTCCGCTTGACGCAGGGAGGTTTCCATCTGGAGGAAGGGGCGCTGACGATGGAGCGCGATGCGGAACCGAATAGCTTCGGGGATGCAGCGAAAGCCTTCGCGATGAATGCGCCGGATGACGCGCAGGGGGAAGAGCATGACGGAAACCTCCTTTCGATGGATGATTGGCTTTATTATAGCATAAGGGGGAGAACGATGGAAGGGAAAGGGGGATAAAAAAGGATAAACATGCGGGCAAAGTAATACTAATTCGATTCTAAAACATGGCATCGAGCATAGCAGATTTTTCGTTCCGGCAAAGCTGAGTGAAGCGAGGCGTACTGGAGGTACGCGCGAGCGGAACGAAGCAAAGCCGGGGCGGAAAAGATGCTGTGCGAATGCCATGTTTTAGATGAGAATTAGTATAAGGCAAAGCGCGCAGCTCAATCGTGCGGAGGGACTTCATCCGTTTTATTTTTCCAGCCTTGACGTTTCTATCTGCCGGAAAAAAATAATTTGCCACCCCAAAAGCGCGACGCATATCCATCATGCGCCGCGCTTTTTGTTGCGATACTATTTTCAAATGAGAATGTTCCAAGATGCGAATAGTATGTTATTCCGCTGCCGCAGCCGCGTCCGCTTCCACGGTCACGCTCTGCTCCTGCTGTTCCTTCTCCGCAATCAGGTCTTCGATGCTCTCCTTCGTGCGCATCAGGTCCTCCACGGACATCGTCTCAAAGCCCGCAGTGGGCGTCTTGACCTTCACGCCGTGGCTGCGCAGGAAGTTATCCACCTTCTCCTCGTTGTGCTTGTAAGCGTAGAAACCAACCGCGCTCACGCCCACACCAATCAGAATGCCCTTGACCATCGGGCTCATGTTCAGGTTCAACATATGTTTGTCCTCCTTATTTTTTGCAAGTATCTATCGTTCAGGCTTTTCAGCCGGACGAGCGAATTATGTCACCCTTTATGTGCTAAGACTTCGACGCTCCGGCGGAAGATGCTTCCGGCAAAGGCGCTGCCGTCCTCATTGCCCACGACGGGGGTGAGCGTCGTGGTGTGTTCGCCGTTCCGAACCAGATATACCTGTTCCCGCGGGCCGCGCGGCAGCAGGTGGCGGCTGAACGTGACAATCCACGCCAGCAGACTCGCCTGAAAGCCGTTGGGCTTGCCAATGGCGTTAATCAGGTAGACGACGGACATCACTTCCGGGTCAAAACTGCCGCGTGTGTGCAGCTCCTGATAGGCGTGCTCAACCACGGCGGTCAACGTCGCCCCGGCGGACAGCCAGCGCGTGTAGCGCGTGAGCGTCGAACCCGCGAGGGTCATCATGCCGTCAAGGACAATGCAGCCAAGCGCCAGATAGCCGCTGGGCGCCATCGAGAAGCCTTCTTCCTCCGAGTGCTTGACGTGCAGCACCGCCGTCTGCTGCAAGCGGGCGTACAGCGCACCGATGCGCACAAGCAGGTCACTTTCAGAAATAACCGCCTTGTCGTAGCAGCACAGCATCGTCTGAATGCGCGGATTATACCGGCAGCTTTGCAGCCCCGGAATGCTCAGGAAAATCGCTTCGCCCTCAATCGGCTTTTCTAATTGCAGGCGAAGTCTACCGGGCATAGCGCTGAGCACTGTCAAATGCACCGCGCCCACGTTGTCATCACGCATTCGTCACCCCTCCATCGGCGGAAACACCATCAGCCGCAGCGAGTTCGCCACAACGAGAATGGTGGACATGTTGTGCATCAGCGCGCTCGCCAACACAGAGATGCCGCTTGCCGCGCCGAGAATCAGCCCGACGGTATTGATGCCGATGACCATTGCGAAGTTCTGCTGCACAATGCGCATTGTTGCGCGCGCCAGGCGGCGCAGTTCGGGAATCATCATCGGATCATCGCGGTTGATAACCACGTCGCTGGTTTCCATAGCAATGTCGGTGGACTTGCTGCCCAGCGAGATACCGACATCCGCATACGCCAGCGCGGGCGCATCGTTGATGCCGTCGCCAACCATGACGACGCCGTTGCCCTGCGTTTGCAGCTTCAAAACAGCTTCCGCTTTCTGTTCGGGCAGCAGCTGCGCCTGATAGCCATCCACACCGACCATTTCCGCAACAGCCTGCGCCTGTGCCGCCATATCGCCCGTCAGCAGCTCAATGTCGCCCACGCCGTCGTAGCGCAGGGCGTTGATGGCGCGGCGGACGTTTGCGCGCGGGTTATCCATGGCGTACAGCACGGCGACAATCTTGTCCCCCACGCCAACGTAGTTCGGGATTGCGCCGTTCGCATCGGGAATCGCGACATCCGCGCGGACGCCATTTTCCTTCATGTACTTGAGGTTGCCGACGCGGATGCACTTGCCGTCGACTTCCGTCCGGCTGCCGCGGGAGACTTCGGTTACAATTTCGCCATGCGGGGGAATTTTCGCTCCGTGCGCGCGCCCGTAGGTCAAAATCGCGCTTGCCAGCGGATGCGTGCTGGTTTCCTCCGCCGCCATCGCCAACGAAAGCACTTCCGCCTCGTCCATCGTGTCGGTCAGCATCGTCATGCCCGTCACGCGCGGACGGCCCTCGGTAATCGTTCCGGTCTTATCCAGCAGGACGGTGTTCGCGCTGCTCATCTGCTCGATGTATGCGCCGCCTTTAATCAGCACGCCGCGCTTGACCGCCGTGTTAATCGCGGCAGAGAACGCCGTCGCGGTCGAAAGCTTGATGCCGCAGGAATAGTCGATAACAAGCATCTTCAGCGCCTTCTGCGGATTGCGCGTCACGAGCCAAACCGCCGCACACAGCAGGAAGTTCAGCGGCACGAGGTAGTTGGAGAACTTATCGGCATAGCGCTGGATGGGCGCTTTCTTGAGTTCGCTCTGCTCCACCATGCCGACGATGCGCGAGACAACCGTCTGGTCGCCGACGCGCTGCGCCTGAATCTGCATATTGCCGTTCTTGACGACCGTGCCCGCAAAGACCTCCGCGTCCTTGCGCTTTTCCGCCGGAACGAATTCGCCCGTGATGGCACTCTGGTCAACAACCGCGCTGCCGGACACCACCGTGCCATCCACCGCGATTTTCTCGCCCGTGTGCACCTCGATGGTGTCGCCCGCTTCGAGTTTACCAATCGGCGTTTTTTCCAGCCGACCGTCCGAGAGCACCTTCCAGACCTCGCCGTCTTCCACCGACAGCATCTGCTTGATGGACGACCGCGTGCGCTCAATGGTGTAGGATGTCATCAGCTCCGCGAGGTCAGACAGCGCCAGAATCATCAGGGCGGAATGCGGCGTACCGAGCAGCAGGCTTGCGACAATCGACGTAACCGTCAGGAAATCGGCGTTCGGGCGCATATCGCGGCGCAGACCCGCCGCCGCGCTCCGTGCCATCGGCATCGTCAGTCCCAGACTGGTCAGCGCTTCCAGCGACGTGAAGCTTGCCATCGCACCGCCGAGCAGGCTGCCAGGCAGAATCGTGTGACCGAGCACCACTGCGCCCGCGTTGAGCGCCAGCCGCTTTGTCAGCTGCTTTGTCGTCATGGACACTTCCGGCTCTTCCGGCTTGCTGCCTGCCTGACGATTGCGGTAGGCGTTCATGGCATAGCGTGCCATCGTCACGTCCACGCCCTCACAGAGAATCGACGTATCCGTCGCGGTCGGATCGAAGCGCAGGAGGATGCCGCAGGTAATCGGCGTCACCTGCACGCACTGCACACCCGGCAGGTTGGCAAGCATCTGGGCAATTTCTTCCTTCTCGTCATTCAGGAAGTTCAGCCCTTCTACTCTGAGCCGCAGCCGCCCGCGAAGGCTATGCGCCACCTGACTCTTCATCCAGTTTTTCTGTGTTTCCCGATTGAACATGTTATCCCTTCTTTGATTTGGCAATTCAGATTCAATGATTCATGCTTTTTCGCGTCGATTGCGCAAACCCTTGCCGTGAAAAGGCTCAACTAACAGGAGTGTGCACCGAGGGTTTCCAAAGGGCGATCGCGGACTTCGTCCGTTTCCATTGCCCTTTTGTCGCCTCCGCAGAGGCGAAACCCCTGCTTGCGGAAAAGACCAGCTATGGTCGGAAGTCAAGCAATCCGGTCGCGCCCATCTGGCGCGACACAGCATAGGTGTTGGAAAGAGCAGCTTGGGGGCGCATCTGCGGATGCGCAAAGTTACTGGCAGGGACGCTTCGCTGCCTGCGCTTTTGTTGAGCGCGTTTGGCATACTGGTCGCCCGTGGAACTGTTGGGGCGTTGCCCCAAACCCCACAAGGGACGCTGTCCCTTGACCCTG